>Ga0210019_1000477_pt1 | contig 50434 bp, 55 predicted proteins | sample CryGeyCG2114_020_2_FD_183969 | JGI IMG/M metagenome (GOLD analysis project Ga0210019, IMG submission 183969) | Groundwater microbial communities from aquifer - Crystal Geyser CG11_big_fil_rev_8/21/14_0.20 (SPAdes) (version 2) | ecosystem: Environmental > Aquatic > Deep subsurface > Groundwater ...
GGCGGTCGCGCTGGCGCGCGACGGCGAGGTTCTGTGGCGGCACCAGGAGACCGCGCGGCTTACCATGCGGCATCTCGACGACGCGGCGATCGCCCGTTATCTGGGGCGCGCCGGCGACGGCGTGCTGGCCTGCGTCGGCGCCTATCGGCTTGAAGACCTGGGCGCCCAGTTGTTCGAACGCGTCGAAGGCGACTATTTTACCGTCCTCGGCCTGCCGCTGCTGGCGGTCCTGGACAGGCTGCGCCGGCTCGGGGAAACGCCCCCGGGTCTTTTGCTGTAATAAGGGAACGGACAAAGGCGATGACCATAACCGGACGGGCGCGGCTGGCGGGCGTGATGGGATGGCCCGTGGCCCATTCCCTGTCGCCCGTGCTGCACGGTCATTGGCTCGAGACGCTCGGCATCGACGGCGCCTACGTACCGTTGCCCGTGGCGCCGGACGATTTCGCCCAGGTGCTCGCGGCGCTGCCCAGGATGGGATTCCGCGGCGTCAACGTCACGGTCCCCCACAAGGAGACGGCGCTCGCCGCCGTGGATCACGCCGACGCCCCGGCCCGGCGCGTCGGCGCAGTGAATACGATCGTCGTCGGCGACGACGGCCGCCTGACGGGCACCAACACGGACGGCTTCGGCTTCCTCGAAAACCTGAAGGACGGCGCGCCCGGCTGGACTGCCGCCGCGGGTCCGGCGGTGGTGCTGGGCGCCGGCGGCGCGGCGCGCGCCGTCGTCGTCGCCCTGATCGACGCCGGCGCGCCCGAGGTCCGTCTCGTCAACCGCACCCGCGCGCGGGCCGAAAGGATCGCCGCCGACCTGGGCGGCCCCGTCACGGTCCGCGACTGGGACGAGCGGGCGGCGGCGCTCGGCGGCGCCAACCTGCTGGTCAACACGACGACCCTCGGCATGACGGGTAAGGCGCCGCTGACGATGGACCTCGCGGCGTTGCCCGGGGACGCGCTCGTCAACGACATCGTCTACGCGCCGCTCGAGACCGACCTCCTGGCGGCCGCGCGCGCGCGCGGCAATGCGGCGGTCGACGGCCTCGGCATGCTGCTGCACCAGGCGCGGCCGGGCTTCGAGGCCTGGTTCGGCCAGGCTCCCAAGGTCACGGCGGGCCTGCGCGATCGGGTCCTGGCGCGGCTCGGACAGGACTGAACGGGACCGGCCGCGATGTTCATCCTCGGCCTCACCGGCTCCATCGGCATGGGCAAGTCGACGGCGGCGGCTCAGCTCCGGTTCCTGGGCCTGCCGGTCCACGACGCGGACGCCGCCGTGCACGCCCTGATGGCGCCGGGCGGGGCCGCCGTGGCGGCGGTCGGCGCGGCCTTTCCCGGCGTGGTCGGGGACGGCGCCGTGGACCGCAGGGCCCTGGGCGCGCAAGTGTTCGACGACGACGCGGCGCTCCAGCGCCTGGAGGCGATCCTCCACCCCCTGGTGCGGGAATCCGAGCACCGGTTCCTCGCCGCCTGTGCCAGGCGGCGCGCGGACCTGGTCGTGCTCGACATTCCGCTGCTGTTCGAAACCGGCGGCGACGCGCGCTGCGACGCGGTGCTGGTCGTCCACTGCCGCGCGGCCCTGCAGCGCCGCCGCGTGCTGGCGCGGCCCGGCATGACCGAGGCCAGGTTCCGGGCCATCCTGGCGCGCCAGGTGCCGGCGCGGCAAAAGGTCCGGCTCGCCGATTTCGCCGTCAACACGGGCATCGGCAAACATGCGGCCTTGCGGCGGCTCGCCGCCGTCGTCACACTGGTGCGCGGATGCAAGGGGCGGGTCTGGGCCCCCTCCTCTCATTGGTGAGCCGGACAGGGAGATCATCCATGCGGGAAGTGGTGCTGGATACGGAGACGACGGGGCTCGATCCGCTCAACGGCCACCGCATCGTCGAAATCGGCTGCGTCGAACTGGTCAACCACGTCGCCTCGGGCCGCACCTTCCACCAGTACGTCAATCCGGAACGGGACATGCCGGTCGAGGCCTTCAACGTGCACGGCCTGTCGGCGGAATTCCTGACCGGCCATCCCGTGTTCGCCGACGTCGCCGACGCCTTCGTCGATTTCGTCGGCGACGCCCCCCTGGTGATCCACAACGCGTCGTTCGACATGGGCTTCATCAACGCGGAACTGGCGCGCCTCCGGCGTCCGTCGATCCCGCTTGCCCAGGCGGTCGACACGGTCGCCATGGCGCGCCGCAGGTTCCCCGGCGCCGGCGCCAGCCTGGACGCGCTGTGCCGGCGCTTCCAGATCGACATCAGCCACCGCGACCTGCACGGCGCGCTGAAGGACGCGCAGCTTCTGGCCGAGGTCTATCTGGAACTGATCGGCGGGCGTCAGCCGGACCTGGAACTGGCGGCCGGGATCGAAACCCGCGGCGCGGCCGTCGAACGGACCGCCCGCCCGCCCCGGGCGCACGCGCCCGGGCCCGGGGAGGACGCGGCCCACCGCGCCTTCCTGGAAAAGCTGTCGGACCCGGTGTGGTCCCTGTGAGGACCGCCGGCCGGGCGCCCGGTCAGTTGGTGGGGGTCACCTGGCTGCGCAGCTTGTCGATGTTCTGGTTGTACAGCGCCGCGAAATCGATCGGGTTGAGAACCAGCGGCTGGAACCCGCCGTCGCGGGTGACGTCGGCCAGGATCGCCCGGGCGAAGGGGAACATCAGGCGCGGGCATTCGACGAACAGCAGCGACGCCCGGTGCTGCTCGGGCACGCGCAGGGTGAACAGGCCCGCGTACTTCAACTCGACGATATAGGTGACCTGTCCGGCGATCCTGCTCTCGGCCCGGAGGTCGAGAACGGTTTCGAACACGTCCTCGGCCAGCCCTTCGACCTGCACGTCCAGGTTCAGGTTGATGTCCGGCTGACCCTTGGGCGAATCGAGGAAGATCTGCGGCGCGCCCGGGACCTCGAAGGAGAAGTCCTTGATGTACTGGCCGTGGATCATCAGCGGCACCTGGTCGCCAGGCTTGATCTCTTCCGTGCCGGCCGCGGTTTCGGGCGTCGTGTCGTCGCTCATGATCGTCTCCGTGTCAAAGGCGGATAGCTGCTAACACGGATCGGGGCCGGGAACAACCGCCAAGGCGCGGCGGCTTTGGGCCATCGTGCACCCGCGCGGGGAAACGATGCTATCGACCAGACCCGCCTTCGTGTTCTTTCGTCTGCCTATCGAGTGCTGCGGCGAGTTCAAGCAGGTCCGCCTCGAAAAGTTCACGCCCGCGGTCGGTCGGATCGATCGCCCCGGGCAGTTCCTTTTTGAGGCGGCTGAGGCCGGCCCTGATCCCGTCGGCGACACGCCGAGCCCCCTCGGGCTCGGCCTCGACCGCAGCCTTAAAGTCCTCCGGTGCCCAGCGCTCGGCCGCGAGCAGATCGAAGACGTCGCGTGCCGGTGCCCGGCTGCCGCGCCACCGCAGTTTCTTCGCGAGGATTTCGGCGACGGTCTCCCGCTGAACGGCGCGGCCCTCGAATTCCCACAATCCGAAACCCGGGGCGGTCAGAAGGGGGGCCGCAATGAAGTCGATCTCGCCCTTCGGCCGCACGATCTTCACGTAATGACCGGGCACCTGAATGTTTTCCGAAAGACCGCGGACAACGGCGTTCCTCGCCGGATGGAGGTCCCGAAGCGCCCGCGTGTCCGGAAGAAACAGGTCGATGTCATGGGACGTTCTGTGCGCCAGGTGCGACGCCAGCGCCGTCCCCCCTCCCCAGGTCCAATCGGGCGCCGGGTCCAGGCTGTCGAGCGCCCGCAGGGCCAGCCTCAACAGGCTACGCCACCCGGTTCTTTTTGCCGGTTCGCTCATTGATCCACTCCACCGTCGGGCCGCGGCCCTCGACGTGTGCCGCGATCCTGGCTAAAGCCGGCAGCGATGCGGAGCCTTCCAGCACCAAATCATGAACCTGACTCACCGGGATCTCTTCAATCAGGCCGACCAGGTGCGAGAACAGCCGCCCGTTCTCCGCAGAGGGGCGAAAGCGGAGAAGCAGGCGTTTGAATTCCTCCGGTGTCGTCTTCACTTTGCGGCCGGCGTTCAACTTCGTCACGACCGATTGAAGCGCGCGCCGGTCTTTGTCGCTTTCGCCCTTGGCGGTCACCGTTACCTCGACATCGGCCGCCGCCAGCAGGCGTTCGAGCGTGTCGGCGCTGAACCTGCCGGTGCCGCGGGCCCTCGATAGGTTGCTCGGAGAGATTCCGCTTCTCGTGGCCAATGCGGCGGCGTTCAGGCCGCGCGACCGGCCCGCCTTGATGATCTGTTCGATCAGCGACTTGGTTTTTCTCATGCTGGCCTCCGCATTTTATTATCATTTACGATAATATTACGCAAGGCGCGGCCCGCGCGGCGCTTCCCTCTACGGCTTCTCCGACCTGTCGTCGCCGGGACCGTCGCCGGGGCGGCGGCCGGGCGCCCCGGTGCCCGGTTCGACCTCCTCGAACTCGCCGTCGATGACCGTCCCGGCGCCGCCCGGCGCGGCACCGCGCGGCCCGGCACCCGGGCTTCCGCCCGATGTCGCCACGTGGACCCGGCCGTGGGTCAACAGGTAGCGCACGATGGCCTGGGCCGCCGCGGCGCGCAGCGGCGGCACGAACAACAGGAAACCCAGGGCGTCGGTCATGAACCCGGGCGTCAGCAGCAACGCCCCCGCCATCAGCAGGCACAGGCCGTCGAACATCTCGGCCACGGGCAGGCGGTCGCGGGCCAGGCTGTCCTGCACCCGGCGCAGGGTGTCCAGGCCCTGATGGCGCAACAGCGCCGTGCCCAGCGCCGCCGTCAGCACGACCACCGCCAGGGTCGGCCACAGGCCGATCGCGCCGCCGACCTGCACGAACAGGGCGATCTCGACGATCGGCACGACGATGAACAGGATCAGAAGGGTCAAGGCCACGGGTTGTACTTCTCCGGCTACACGATTATCTCAAGGTCCAGGCGCAGGCATCCTCGCGCGTCCCGCCGGCGGCCCGCTCCGCGGACCGGCGGCGCGGCCCGTCCGCGCCGTGCTGGACCTGGGCACGTGGAGCCGCTAACCTTGGCGCGCTAAGGACGCGTACGATCTTAAACCACGGGTGCCGGCGGCGGGTCCAGCCGCATCGGCACCGAAGTTCCTTTCAGGACAGGCCGGCACGGCCCTCCGGACGGGGGCTCAAGCATAAGGTCCGAAACGACATATGGGCGGCGGTTTCCAGTTTATCGACATCATTCTCATCGCCATGGTGGCGGCGTTCTTCGTGCTGCGCCTGCGCAGCGTGCTGGGCCGGCGCGACGGCCACGACGGCAGCGGCCACCGCGATCCGTTCAAGCCCGTGGCGCCCGAGGAAACGAAGGACGGCAAGGTCGTTCCGCTGCCCGACCGCCGGCACGAGGACGACGTCCGGCCCAAGGCCGACGCCGACGCCTTCGCCGCCGAAGGCACGGTGGACAACGGGCTGGTGCAGATCCGCGTGGCCGATCCCGACTTCGCGCCCGACGAATTCCTGGCCGGCGCGCGCGTCGCCTTCGAGATGGTGCTCGACGCCTTCGCGTCCGGCGACACCAAGGCGCTGCGCACGCTTCTCGACGAAGGGGTCTATGGCGATTTCGAAAAGGCCATCCGCGATCGCGAGGAGCAGGGCCTGACGGTCGAGGACACCCTGGTCGGCATCAAGTCGGCGGACATCGTCGAGGCCTACATGGAAGGCCGCGTCGCCAACATCACCGTCAAGTTCGTGACCGAACAGGTGAACGTGACGCGCGACGCCGAAGGCCAGGTCGCCGAGGGCAACCCGAACGAGGTCATATCCGTCACCGATTTCTGGACCTTCGCCCGCGACACCAAGGCCCGCGACCCCAACTGGGCCCTGGTCGCGACCCACAGCGCCGATTAGCCGTCTCATGGGGGGGCGGGCCGCGCGCAGTCCGATGATCCGCGCCGGGACGCTGGCCCTGGCGGTTTTGGTTTCCGGCCTGGTTTCGGGCTGCGGCCTCCTGCCCGCGGGCGACGCCCCGCCGCCCGCCGCGCCCGCCGCCCGGTTGATCCTCGAACCGGCCGAGTTCAAGACCCTGCCCGGCTGGCGCACGGACGCGCTGGCCGACGGCCTCGCCGCCTTCCTCGCCTCCTGCCCGGTGCTCGCCCGACAGCCCGCCGACCAGCCGCTCGGCTACCTTCCGGAACACGGCACCATGGGCGACCTGCAGCGCATCTGCGAGGAGGTCCGCACGCTCGACAGCAAAAGAACGGCGCAGCTTCAGTTCTTCATGGAGCGCAGCTTCCGTCCCTTCCGCGTGCGCGACGGGCAGACCGCAACGGGCAAGTTCACGGGCTATTACGAACCGCTGCTGCGCGGCTCCTGGCAGCCCGATGCGCGCTACCGCCATCCCGTCTATTCCCGGCCGCGCGACATCGTGGTCGTCGACATGGAAAAGTTCGATCCGGAACGCCGGGGCGAACAGCTGGCCGGCCGTGTGGTCGACGACCGCCTGGTGCCCTATTACGACCGCCGCGAAATCGCCGGGGGCGCCCTGCGGGGCAGGCAGCTGGAACTCTTGTGGGTCGACAGCGCGGTCGACCTGTTCTTCCTGCACGTCCAGGGCTCGGGCCGCATCCAGCTGCCCGACGGCAGCCACCTGCGGCTCGCCTTCTCGGGCCGCAACGGCCACCGCTATTCCTCGATCGGCCGCGAACTGGTGGCCCAGGGCGTGATGAAGGTCGAGGACGTGACGATGCCGTCCTTGCGCGCCTGGATGGCGGCCAATCCGCTCGCCGCCGAACAGTTGATGCTGAAAAACCGCTCCTTCATCTTCTTCCGCGTGGAACCGGACGGCGTGGTGAAGGGGGCGATGGGCGTGCCGCTGACGGCGGGCCGCTCGCTCGCCGTCGATCCGGAATACGTGCCGCTCGGCCTGCCGCTGTGGCTCGCGACCACGGACCCCCTCGATCCGAAGAACGAAAAGCCGCTGACCCGCATGGTGGTGGCCCAGGACACGGGATCGGCCATCACGGGCGTGATCCGGGGCGACCTGTTCTGGGGCTTCGGGGCCGAGGCCGAGGCGCGCGCCGGCCTGATGAACGAGGGCGGCACCTACTACCTCCTGCTGCCGCGCAAGCCGCTCCACTGAGCCGGCCCGCCGGCGGCCCATTCCCGCTTGTCAATCGGGGGCTCAGCCCGCATTCTGCGCTGGCCATGAACGATCACACATCCCCCGCCGCCGGCTCCGCGCCCGGCCCCGCATCCGGCCCCCATGTCGGCCTGTTCGCAACCTGCCTGGTCGACCTGATGCGGCCCAGCGTCGGCTTCGCCACCGTGAAGCTGCTGGAGGACGCCGGCTGTCGGATTTCCGTGCCGACGGCGCAAGCCTGCTGCGGCCAGCCGGCCTACAATTCGGGCGACAGCCGCGACGCGCGCGACATCGCCAAGGGCGTGATCGAGGCGTTCGAGGGCTTCGACTACGTGGTGGCGCCGTCGGGCAGTTGCGCGGGCATGATCTCCCACCACTACCCCCGCCTGTTCCAGGAGGATTCCCGGTGGCGGCCGCGGGCCGAGGCGCTGGCCGCCAAGACCCACGAGCTGATCTCCTTCCTGGTCGACGTGCTGAAGGCCGAGGTCGCCGCGCCGGACCTCGCCGCCACGGCGACCTATCACGACTCGTGCTCGGGCCTGCGCGAACTCGGCGTCAAGACGCAGCCGCGGGACCTGTTGGCCAGGGTCGGCGGCCTGACCCTTGTCGAGGGCAAGATTCCGGAAACCTGCTGCGGCTTCGGCGGCCTGTTCTGCGTCAAGTATCCGGACATTTCCGAAAAGATGGTCGACGCCAAGGCCGACGACGTCATCGCCACGGGGGCGGACCTGCTGCTGGCCGGCGATCTCGGCTGCCTGGTGAACATGGCCGGGCGGCTGAAGCGCCGGGGTGCGTCCGTCCAGGCCCGCCACCTGGCCGAGGTCCTGGCCGGCATGACGGACCTGCCCGCCATCGGCGAGGGCCCGGCGGACGACCAGGAGGACGCGGGCTGATGGAATCGCAGACCCGCCGCTTCAAGGACAACGCCCGCGAGGCCATGGCCGACGGCCAGCTGGCCCAGGCCCTGACCCGCCTCGGCCAGGGCTTTCCGCTGCGCCGGGCCGAGGCCATCGACCGCCTGCCCGAGTTCGAGGCGCTGCGCGAGGCCGCCAAGGCCATCAAGGACCACACCCTGGCGCACCTCGACCTCTACCTGGAACAGTACGAAGCGCGGGTAACCGAGGCCGGCGGCCAGGTCCACTGGTGCCGCACGGCCCAGGACGCGCGCGACAGGATCCTGGAGATCTGCCGCAAGGTGGACGCCCGCACGGTGACCAAGTCGAAGTCCATGATCGGCGAGGAGATCGCCATCAACGATTTCCTGGAGGAAAACGGCGTCGAGCCCGTGGAGACGGACCTGGGGGAATACATCATCCAGCTTCGCAAGGAGCCGCCCAGCCACATCATCGCCCCCGCCGTGCACCTGAACAAGGGCCAGGTCGAGGACACCTTCCGCAAGGCCCATACCAACCTGGACCCGGCGCGCGACCTCGACGACCCCAGGTCGCTTTTGGAGGAAGCGCGGAACGAACTGCGCGACAAGTTTCTCAATGCCGACGTCGGCCTGACCGGCGCCAACTTCCTGATCGCCGAGACGGGGACCAACGTGCTGGTCACCAACGAGGGCAACGCCGACCTGACCTATTCCCTGCCCCGCGTGCACATCGTCATCGCCAGCCTCGAAAAGGTCATCCCGACGCTGGAGGACACGGCGACCGTGCTGCGCGTCCTCGCGCGCTCGGGCACCGGGCAGGACATCACCGTCTACACCACCTTCTGCACCGGGCCGAGGCGGCCGGCCGACCTCGACGGGCCCGAGGAATACCACGTGGTGCTGCTCGACAACGGGCGCACGGAGCTGGTCGGCACCGAGTTCCAGGACATGCTGCGCTGCATCCGCTGCGGCTCCTGCCTCAACCACTGCCCCGTCTATCACGCCATCGGCGGCCACGCCTACGGCTGGGTCTATTCGGGGCCCATGGGGGCGGTGCTGATCCCGGGCCTGATCGGCATCCACGAAGCGGGCGACCTGCCCAACGCCTCGACCCTGTGCGGGCGCTGCGAAAGCGTCTGTCCCATGCGCATTCCCCTGCCCCGCATGCTGCGCGCCTGGCGCGAGCGGCAGTTCGAACGCAAGGCCGGCGCCGCGACCAGCCGCTGGGGCCTGCGGGCCTGGGCCTGGCTGGTCAAGCGGCCGCGGCTGTACCGCGCCGTCACCGCGCCGACGATGACGGTGCTCGCCCTGCTCGGCCGGCGCCGCGGCCGGTTCAGGTGGCTGCCGCTGGCCGGCGGCTGGACCGGCCCCCGCGACCTGCCCGCCCCCCAGGGCGACAGCTTCATCGCGCAATACCACAAGGGGCCCGTCGGCGCCGTGGTGCGGGGCGGAAACCAATGACGGGGCGCGACCTGATCCTGGGCGACCTGCGCCGGGCGCTTACGCGGTCGGACGACGGCGCGCGCCGCGCCGCCGTGACGAACCGCCTGGCCGCCCGGGCGCGCCACGTCATCCCGCAGCGCGGGCGCGACACGGGCACGGCCGCCGTCGACCGCTTCCAGGCCGAGGCCGAACGCGTGCAGGCCACGGTCGCCCGGGTGACGTCGCTCGCCGACCTGCCGGGCGCGGTGGCGGATTTTCTCGCGGCGCAGAACATGCCGGCGGCCCTGCGCATGACGCCCGACCCGCGCCTCAAGGCCGCGCCCTGGGACAGGACCGCCCTCGCCGTTTCCGAAGGCCCGGCCGAGGGCTCGGACACGGCGGGCCTCAGTCACGCCTTCGGCGGCGTCGCCGAGACGGGATCGCTGGTGTTCCTCTCGGGGCCCGAAAGCCCGACCACGGTGAACTTCCTGCCGCCGGTGCACATCGCGGTCGTCCGCGCCAAGGACATCGCCGGCAACTTCGAGGACACCTGGGCGCGCCTGCGTTCGGAGAGGGCGAACACCGAAGGCAACGGCCGCTTCATGCCGCGCACCGTCAACTGGATCAGCGGGCCGTCGCGCACGGCGGACATCGAACTGACCCTGTTTCTCGGCATCCACGGGCCCAAGAAGCTGCACATCGTCATCATCGACGACGGAGACGATGGCTGACCGCCGCCCGAAGGACACCCACCCGGCCGAGGACGGCGACGCCCTCTGGGCCCGCGTCACGCGCGACGTCAAGCCGCTCGCCGTCCGCGCGGACCGCATCGATCCTCCGGTACCGCCGCCCGCCCCCGAAAAGCCCACCCCGGTAAAACCCAAGTCCCGGCGCCGCGCCGCCGCGCCGTCGCCGCCGCCGGCTCCGGCTCCGCCCGCCGCGGCGCGCGACCTGAGCCACGGCGCCGCGCCCGGCCTCGACCGCCGCACCCAGACCAACATGCGGCGCGGCAGGCTGGCGGTCGAGGCGCGCCTCGACCTGCACGGCATGACGCAGGCGGAAGCCCACGGCGAACTCATCGCCTTCCTCACCCGCGCCTACGGCCGGGGCCTGCGCTGCGTGCTGGTCATCACCGGCAAGGGCACCCGCGACACGGGCGAGGTCGGCGTCCTGCGCCGAGCGGTTCCCGGCTGGCTCAACGCGCCGCCGCTCAAGGACCTGATCCATGCCTTCGACCACGCGGCGCGCGCCCACGGCGGCGAAGGCGCGCTCTACATACTTCTCAAGCGCAACAAGGCGCGCGGCGACGCGCCCGCGGGGGGCGCGCCATGACCCCCTTCGGCCAAAGCGTGCGCCGGCTGCGCAAGATCAATCGCATAACCTTGAAACAGTTCGCCCAGGACATGGGCGTGTCGTCGGCCTATTTCTCGGCCCTCGAACACGGCTACCGGGGCCGCCCGGGCCCCGGCCTGGTGCAGCAGATCGCGGGCTACTTCAACCTGGGAACCGAGGAAACGGACGAGCTGAAGCGCCTCGCCGCGCTGTCCCATCCCCGCATCACCGTGGACACGGCGGGGCTCAATCCCAAGGCGACGGAACTGGCCAACATGCTGGCCGAGCTGATCCACGAACTGGACGAGGACACCATCGACTGGATCATCAACGAAATCCGCGGCCGCCGCCTGAACCGCGCGCGCGGCGGGCCGACGCATTAATCCTTCCGCTTTTTGCCGGGGCGTCCCGGCCTTTTGCGTTCCTTGGATATCGATTTTTGAGCCGCTTTCAGGCTCGCGATGGTTTCGTCGGCTTCGGCATGACGCGCCAGTCGGCGGTTTTCGCTGAATATCGCGTACTGCGCCTTGGCATGGGATTGCGCATCTTCGCTTTTCACGGTGCCGCCGCCGCGCAAGACGGCGCGATTCAACTGTTTCAACTGTTGTTCAAGCAGCTTCTCGGCGTCGGCCATCGTCGTCAATTTGCCGATGTCCAATTGGTCTTCGAAGATATCCAACAGGATCGTCGTCAATCGGTTGAGTTCGGTGATCTCCTTCCGTGTCAGGTAGTTTTTGGCGACGGAGGAATCCGTTTTCCGGATGTTGTCATGCGCCCAGGTTTGCAGGCCCATATTGGGCGCATCGGCGTCGGCGCGGGATACGATGATTTCCGAAGGCGTTCTGGAGGCAACCGCCCACATCAGTTTCGCCTGGGTCTGCTGATAGAAATCGCGCCAGGATTGGGATTCCGGATCGTAGTCCTGGCACATGGCGCAGATGCTGCGCAGTTCGCGATAAACGTTCTTCTCGTCCGAGCGGATGTCCCGGATGATCTCGCGCAGTTCGGCAAAACGGTCCGCTTCTTCGGGAGCCTTCAGCCGCTCGACATCGACCACGAATCCCTTCGTGGCGAACTGAACGAGCTTCTCCGTCGCCCATTTCCGGAACATCGTGCCTTGGGTGGAGCTGACCCGGTATCCGACCGAAATCACCATGTCCAGGCTGTGCAACGTTATGGGTTTGCCGGAGGCAATTTGCATTTTTTGCAAATTGCTCTCCTCTTCAAGTTCTCCGTCCGCAAGAATGTTGGCGACGTGACGGGAGATTACGGATACGTCGCGACCGAACAGGTCGGCCATTTGTGCCTGCGTCATCCAAAGCGCGTCGCCGTCATACCGGATTTCGACCTTTACGCCGCTTTCCGTGGAATAGATGAGAAAGCGCTCACCCGTCTCCGCATCCTGGACCAAATGCACGGGTTCGGATCGGTTGCTCATTCAAATACGCCGGCCGCGTTCGTTCATGTAATGTTCCCCGTCACCCTACCACGAAGGGCCGCGCCGACTCAAAGGATAAACTTTGAGCGGCGCGCAGACGCATTGATCTTTCGGTCGGCGGTCAGGAGCCGCAAAGGCGCGGATGGGCGACCCCGCTCCGTGTTCTCCGTGAATTCTCTGTGCGCTCTGTGTCCCGTTACCAAGTCGATCCAGGCGAGGCCCTGTCCGGGATCGGCCAATAAATGGGTCACAGAGGGCACAGAGGATACACAGAGCGCACAGAGCACTCGACCGTGTCCGGCGACTGGAGCGTATCGGTCGTGCGCGGCGGGCCGACGCATTAGATTTTCCCCTCAATCGCCGGGCGGGCGCATCCGCGCCCTGGGCTCGCTGCGCTGACGCTCCGCGGGGCCTCAATGGCCCAGTTGGAGAACGCCGACAAACCGAGCCCGTCAGGGCGAGGCAAGCGCAAGTGCGCGCCGCCGCTTATGCGGCGAAGGCCAAGCGCCCGGATGGGCGCGCCCGGCGATTGAGGGGGAAACCTAAAGGATGAACTTCGACAGGTCCGCGTTCCTGGCCAGCGGCGCGACCTGCTCGTTCACGTAATCGGCGTCGATGGTGATCGTCTCGCCGGAGCGTTCCGAGGCCGAATAGCTGATCTCCTCCACGAGCTTTTCCAGCACCGTGTGCAGCCGTCGCGCGCCGATGTTCTCGATCCCCTCGTTGATCTCCACCGCCAGGCCGGCGACCGCGTCGACGGCGTCGTCGGTGAAGATCAGTTCGACCTCCTCGGTCTTCATGAGGGCGGCGTACTGCTTGAGGAGCGACGCCTCGGTCTCGGTCAGGATGCGCTTGAAGTCGTCCTTGGTCAGCGCCCTTAAGTTCACGCGGATGGGCAGCCGCCCTTGCAGTTCGGGCAGCATGTCCGACGGCTTGGAGACGTGGAACGCGCCCGAGGCGATGAACAGGATGTGGTCCGTGTTGACCGGCCCGTGCTTGGTCGCGACGGTGGTGCCCTCGATGAGCGGCAAGAGGTCGCGCTGCACGCCCTCGCGGCTGACGTCGCCGCCCTTCATCTCCGAGCGCGCCGAGATCTTGTCGATTTCGTCCAGGAACACGATGCCGTGGTTCTCAACCGCGTGGATCGCGTCCTTCACCACGCGGTCGTCGTCGAGCAGCTTGTCGCCCTCCTCGGCGAGCAGCACGTCGTAGCTTTCCTCGACGGTCATGCGCTTCGGCTTCTGCTGCTGGCCGAACGCCTTGCCCAGCACGTCGTTCAGGTTGAGCATGCCCATCTGCGCGCCCGGCATGCCGGGGATGTCGAAGGTGGGCAGGCCCAGGCTGGGCGTGTCCGTCACCTTGATCTCGATCTCGCGGTCGTTGATCTCGTTGTTGCGCAGCTTGCGGCGGAACGTCTCGCGCGTTTCCTTCGACGCGGTGTCGCCGACCAGGGCGTCGAGCACGCGCTCCTCGGCCCGCGCCTCGGCCTTGGCGCGGACCTGCTTGCGCAGGCGCTCGCGGGTCATGTGGATGGCCGTTTCCACCAGGTCGCGGACGATCTGCTCGACGTCGCGGCCGACGTAGCCGACCTCGGTGAACTTGGTGGCCTCGACCTTGATGAAGGGCGCCTGGGCCAGCTTGGCGAGGCGGCGCGCGATCTCGGTCTTGCCGACGCCGGTCGGCCCGATCATCAGGATGTTCTTGGGCAGCACCTCCTCGCGCAGGCTTTCGGGCAGCTGCTGGCGCCGCCAGCGGTTCCTGAGCGCGATGGCGACGGCGCGCTTGGCGCCCGACTGGCCGATGATGTGGCGGTCCAGTTCGGACACGATCTCGCGCGGCGTGAAGCTGGCGGCGCCGCCGGACAGGCTGTCGTCGGCGTCACGCGGGGCGGGCGTCTTTTCGGCGGGTTCGGTCATAGGGCCTCGATGGTCAGGTTGGCGTTGGTGTAGACGCAGATGCCGGCGGCGATGCCCAGGGCCTTCTCGGCGACGGCGCGGGCGTCCATGTCGTCGCGGTCGATCAGCGCCCGCGCGGCGGCCAGCGCGTAGTTGCCGCCCGAGCCGATGCCGATCAGCCCGTCCTCGGGCTCCAGCACGTCGCCGGTGCCGGTCAGGACCAGCGAGACCTCCTTGTCGGCCACGGCCATCATGGCCTCCAGGCGCCTCAGATACCGGTCGGTGCGCCAGTCCTTGGCCAGCTCGACGCAGGCGCGGGTCAGCTGCGTCGGATACTGTTCCAGCTTGGCCTCCAGGCGCTCGAACAGGGTGAAGGCGTCGGCCGTGGCACCCGCGAAGCCGCCGATCACGTTGCCGTCTCCGAGCCGCCGGACCTTGCGCGCGTTGGCCTTGATCACCGTATCGCCGAGCGACACCTGGCCGTCGCCGGCGATCACCACGCCGTCCCCCTTGCGCACGCAAAGGATGGTGGTGCCGTGCCAGAGGGGGGTGTTGTCGCTTGCCATAGGGATCGTTCCTTGAGCGCTGGTGGCGGGCAGGCGCCGCTGGGTGGCGGCGGGAAGCGGGGATGATAGGGAACCATGTGGTCCGGTCAACGGTGCATATCAAGTCGGGCCGCCGCAGCACCGGGCCGCGCCCCGGCGACCCTTTCTATAAAATTTATTGTAAAAAGGGGGCGTGCGGCTGGTAAAAGACCGCATCCGCTATCCCATGCGGGACTTTGCAAAAGGAACTGGGGCCATGCGCAGGGCCAGCGTCGAACGCAACACCAAGGAAACGCGGATCAAGGCCACCGTGAACCTGGACGGCACGGGGGAATATTCCGTGGCGACCGGGATCGGTTTCCTCGACCACATGCTGGAGCAGCTGTCGCGCCACTCGCTCATGGACCTCGCGGTCGAGGCCCAGGGCGACACCCATATCGATTTCCACCACACCACCGAGGACACGGGCATCGCCATCGGCGAGGCGGTGAACCGGGCGCTCGGCGAGCGCCGCGGCATCGCGCGCTACGGCTCGGCCCTGGTGCCCATGGACGAGACGCTGTCGCGCGTCGCCATCGACCTCAGCAACCGGCCCTACCTGATCTGGCGCGTGAACTTCACCAAGCCCAAGCTGGGCGACATGGACACGGAACTGTTCAAGGAATGGTTCCAGGCCTTCGCCCAGGCCGCCGGGGCGACGCTGCACGTGGAGAACCTGTACGGCGAGAACAATCACCATATCGTCGAGTCCTGCTACAAGGGCCTGGCGCGGTCCTTGCGCGAGGCCGCCGCCCTCGACCCGCGCAAGGCCGACGCCGTGCCCTCGACCAAGGGAACCCTGGGCGGTTCGCTGTAGTGTCTCGCGGTCCACGCTCCGGCGCGGACCAAACCCTGACGAAACGAAGTCCCATGCGCGTCTTCACCGTTCACATTCGCCGCCACGGCCTGGACCCGGAAAAGGACGTGCGCCTGGTCAAGGAAGGCTTCTCCTGGCCCGCCTTCCTGTTCACCTTCCTGTGGGCGCTGTGGCACCGCATGTGGTGGACGGCGCTCGGCCTGTTCGTGATCTCCTGGGGGGCCGCGCTGGCGGTCGAAACCCTGCTGCCGGACCATGTCGCCGGCCCGGCCGTGCTGCTCGCGCTCTATGTCGCCATCGGCTACCTCGGCAACGACCTTGAGCGCCGCCACCTGGCGGCGTCGGGCTTCGCCGAGGCCGGGCCGGTCTGCGGCACGGACGGGGACGAGGCCCTCTACCGCTTCCTCGACGCGGATCCGGTGCTGGCCCGCGACCTCGCCACCGCCGGTGTGCGGGCCTGAGGCGCGCGCCCATGACCATCGCCCTCATCGACTACGGCTCGGGCAACCTGCGCTCGGCGGCCAAGGCCTTCGAGCGGGTGCTGCGCGGGCTCGGCCGGACCGACGCGGTCCGCGTGACGTCGGATCCGGAAACCGTCGCCGCCGCCGACCGCGTGGTGTTGCCCGGCGTCGGCGCGTTCGGCGACTGCCGCGCCGGAATCCAGGCCATCGACGGCATGGCGGAGGCCCTGACGGAGGCCGTGATCGCCCGCGGCCGGCCCTTCCTCGGCATCTGCGTCGGCATGCAGCTGATGGCGACCAGCGGCTTCGAATTCGGCGAACACCCCGGCTTCGGCTGGATTCCCGGCGCCGTGCGGGCGCTCGATCCGGTCGACAAGACCCTGAAAATCCCGCACATGGGCTGGAACGAGCTGTTCTGGGTCGGCTACCGGGAGCATCCCGTGCTCAAGGATCTGGCCAACGGACAACACGCCTATTTCGTCCACTCCTTCCATCTGGTGCCGGAAAATGCCGAACATCTGCTTGCCGTGACCGATTACGGCGGCCCGGTGACCGCCGCCGTGGGGCGCGACAACCTGGTCGGGACCCAGTTCCACCCCGAGAAAAGCCAGGCTGTGGGACTTAAGCTCATCGAGAACTTCCTGGAGTGGAAGCCGTGACCCCTCGAAGCCCCGCAACGACAGTAAGGCCGGCTTCGAGAGGGCCCGGAGCGCCAATAGGCGCGAAGGCTTTCGCCATTACGGTATTGGAAACAGGGCACCGGCCGAAATGATCTTCTTCCCCGCCATCGACCTCAAGGACGGCAACTGCGTGCGCCTCTACCAGGGCGACATGGACCGGGCGACGGTGTTTTCCGACGACCCGGCGGCCCAGGCGCGGGCGTTCCAGGATGCCGGCTGCGAATGGGTTCATTTGGTTGATCTTAACGGCGCATTCGAAGGCAGGCCGGTGAACGGCGCGGCGGTGAACGCCATCCTGGCGGCCCTGGACATCCCCGTGCAACTGGGCGGCGGCATCCGCACCATGGCGACGATCGACGACTGGCTGGCGCGCGGCGTGGCGCGCGTGATCCTGGGCACGGCGGCGCTGACCGATCCGGACCTGGTGCGGGCCGCGTGCACGGCCCATCCGGGCCGCGTCGCCGTCGGCATCGACGCGCGCGACGGCAAGGTCGCCGTCGAGGGCTGGGCCGAGGTCTCGGAGCTGACGGCGCTGGACCTCGCCAAACGGTTCGAGGATGCGGGCGTCGCCGCGATCGTCTTCACCGACATCGGCCGCGACGGCGTCATGCAGGGCCCCAACCTGCGGGCGACCCTCGATCTGGCGCGCGCCGTCTCGATCCCGGTCATCGCCTCGGGCGGCGTGTCGTCCATGGCCGATCTGGAGGATTTGAAGACCCAGGGCGGCGGATTGCTCGAAGGCGTGATCTCCGGCCGCGCCGTCTACGACGGCAAGATCGACCTGCCCGCCGCCGTCAAACTGCTGAAGGACGCGGCGTAAATGTTGAAAGCACGGGTCATTCCCTGCCTCGACGTCAACAAGGGCCGCGTGGTCAAGGGCGTCAACTTCGTCGACCTGATCGACGCCGGCGACCCGGTGGAACAGGCGCGCGTCTACGACGCCGCCGGGGCGGACGAACTCTGCTTCCTCGACATCACCGCCAGCCACGAGGAACGCGACACCATCTTCGACGTGGTGGCGCGCACGGCGGAACAATGCTTCATGCCGCTGACCGTCGGCGGCGGCGTGCGCACCGTCGACGACATTCGTAAATTGTTGCTGGCCGGGGCCGACAAGGTCTCGATCAACACCGCCGCTGTGCACAACCCGGAGTTCGTGCGCGAGGCCTCGGAAAAGTTCGGCGCGCAATGCATCGTCGTCGCCGTCGACGCCAAGCGGGTCGATGCGGCGACGGGCGCACCCACCCCCGACGGCGCCCGGTTCGAGATCTTCACCCACGGCGGGCGCAAGCCGACGGGCATCGACTGCATCGCCTGGGCCGAGAAGATGGCGGCGCTGGGGGCGGGGGAAATCCTGCTGACCTCGATGGACCGCGACGGCACCAAGGCGGGCTTCGACCTGGAACTCACCCGCGCCGTCGCCGACGCGGTTTCCGTGCCGGTGATCGCGTCCGGCGGCGTCGGCACCCTGGACCATCTGGTCGACGGCATCGTCAAGGGCCATGCCTCGGCCGTGCTGGCGGCCTCGATCTTCCACTTCGGCACCTATTCCATTCAGCAGGCCAAGGCGCATATGCTGGCGCACGGCGCGCCCGTGCGCATGGACGACGCGATCGCTTGAGAGGAGGCGGCCGATCATGACCCACATCCTGGACGACCTGTTCGCCACCATCGACAGCCGGAAAACGGCTTTTGAAAATGGGGGCGCCGATCCGGCCACCAGCTACACGGCCAAGCTGTTCGCCGGCGGCGCGCCGCTGATCGCGCGCAAGCTGGGCGAGGAGGCGGTGGAAACCGCCGTCGCCGCGCTGACCGAGGACACGGCCGCCGTCGCCAAGGAAAGCGCCGACGTGCTCTACCACCTGCTCGCCCTGTGGGCGCAGCTCGGCCTCGCGCCGGCCGACGTCTGGGCCGAGCTGGAGCGCCGCACCGGGCAGTCCGGTATTGCCGAGAAAAACAGCCGCACCAAGTAGGGGCAGGAGACATAAAATGGCCTACGACGAGAACAACATCTTCGCCCGCATCATCCGCGGCGAAATCCCCTGCTCCACGGTCTACGAGGACCAGCACGTGCTGGCCTTCAAGGACATCCAGCCCAAGCGCCGGGTCCACGTCCTGATCATCCCCAAGGGCCATTACCTGGACATGACCGACTTCGCCGAGAACGCCAGCGACGCCGAGATCGTCGCCTATGCCCGCGCCGTCAAGAAGGTCGCCGACAAGCTGGGCATCGCCGAAACCGGCTACCGCCTGATCGCCAACACGGGCGTCGACGGCCATCAGGAAGTGCCCCACCTGCACGTCCACATGGTCGGCGGCGAGCCGGCGGGGCCGATGCTGAAGAACAAGTAGGCCGGCCGCACCGGTCACGTCTTGGCTGCGCCACCTGCGGCCGCGGGGCCGGCACCACAATCACGCAGATGATAATTTTCTAATTGACAGGCTGCATAATGTAAGCGAGTCAGGTGCGTCGTTTGATCGACTCCATCTGCTGACAGGGCCCTGCGTGGAATGGCCGGTTGGATCGCAATTCGAACTTGCTGCGTCATAGTAGGCGGGATTGTCCTCGCCGCTGTTCCCGCCGTGGCGGACTGGAGCATACCGGGCGTGCCATTGGGTGATTCCGGCGCGGGTTTCGTACCGTCGGCCGCAAAGGCAAGGCCGGTTGAGGGCATCCACCCGATACCGGCGGAGCGTCCGATCCCCGACGCCGTGCATTCAGCGGTCTCAAGTGCTGCCAAGGCCGGGCGTCGAGTGGGTTTTCCCATTTCCGTGCCCACAATGTCTTCCAGCGCCGCAACGTTCCCGCCCGATGTGGCTCACGCCGCCGCGATCGATCGGCTTATCCGGTCGGTCGTGATGTCCGGCCGCTGACCGCGCCATGCAGGTGACCTCGCGGACAGTCGCCACGGTTCTTGCCGCGCTGGTTTTAGGCGGTTGCCAGACCGTGGCCCGAGTGGACCCGGCAGCGACAGAAACACGGTTTGCCGACAACACGAGAAATTTCGTCGCGGTGGACAGGGTGAGAGCCGCTGTTCTGCAGGCGATCAAGGACCTAAAGCAAGGTCATGAGACGTTCGACCTGACGACGATCAAGCAACTTCTGGCCGACGACTACAAACGGCACCTCGTGGTGGCCGAGGGGAAAGTAATCACGGAAACACGACGTGACTTTCTCGCCGCGCGGTCGGAGTGGATGCGCAGCGCCGCCCCGCGCCGCGACTTGCAGTACGCCGTCATGGGCATCGCCGTCTCGGAGAGCCGGACGCCCGGAGTGACAGTCGTCGCTCTGTCGACCTACCGATCAACGCATTTCAATCCCCGATTCCTTGAAACTCTTCGCTTCTCGTCACGCAATGGCGAATGGCTTCTTGCCGAACAGACTCTCGTACCGCTGACGCCGACCAGCCCCGAACAATTTGATGTCCGGATCCTTGCGGTCCCATGGAGCCTGGATACCGTCAGCCACTTCTCCGATATTGCCGTCAGTGTCGGGGCGGACGAACTGATGAATCGGCTGACCGCCGGCAGCAAGGGAAACCAGGTTCCAAGTGACGGCACGATGGGACAGATCTTGATGGTGTTCCGGGAGCCGCCGCCCGTAGGGAGCGTGATTACCGTGCAACATTTCTGGTCGGGTCCGACGAGTCTCCCTGAGTACAAGTTCGAATACACCGTTACCGAGATCCGCCCCTTTTTCATCCTCGAAAACCTTGCCGCGCCCAGTTGTTGTCCCGGCAATTGGGCCCAATTCGCAGTGTTTGTCGACGGCGACAAGGTCGCAAGCCAGACAGCCCATGTCCAATGACGCACACGACCAAACGGGATACGTGCCGGGTTCTGCTGAACGCCCGCATCGATTTCCGCCTAGAACCGGCTTCCCAGCAGCCCCCGCCCCGGCGCGATCCTTCTGAACGACAACGCCTCGGCCACGTGCAGGCGCGCCACGCCGTCCGCCCCCTCCAGGTCGGCCAGGGTGCGCGCGACGCGCAGCACCCGGTGATAGCCCCGCGCCGACAGGCCCAGGCGTTCGGCCGCCTCGACCAGCAGCCTGCGCCCCGCGTCGTCGGGCCGCGCCACCTTGTCCAGCAGCTCGCCGTCGGCCTGGGCGTTGGTGCGCAGGCCGTCGGCGCCGAGCGTCCGGTAGCGGTCCGACTGGATGCGCCGCGCGGCGGCGACCCGCGCCGCGACCTCGGCCGAGCCTTCGGCCGGCGGCGGCAGGTCGAGGTCGAGCGGGCTCACGGCCGGCACCTCCAGGTGCAGGTCGATGCGGTCGAACAGGGGGCCCGAGATGCGGTTCTGGTAGTCCTCGGCGCAGCGCGGCGCCTTGGAGCAGGCCTGCGCCGCGTCGCCCAGGTAGCCGCAGCGGCAGGGGTTCATGGCGGCGACCAGCTGCACCCGCGCCGGATAGGTGACATGCGCGTTGGCCCGCGCCACCGCGACGCGCCCGGTCTCCAGCGGCTGGCGCAGGCTTTCCAGGGCGGCGCGCTGGAACTCGGGCAGTTCGTCGAGGAACAGCACGCCGAGGTGGGCCAGCGAAACCTCGCCCGGTCGCGCCCGCATCCCGCCGCCGACCAGGGCCGGCAGGCTCGCCGAATGGTGCGGGTCGCGGAACGGCCGCTGCCGTGAGAGGCCGCCGCCGGTCAGCGCGCCGGCCAGGCTCTGGACCATGGAAACCTCCAGGATCTCCTCGGGCTCCAGGGGCGGCAGCAGGCCCGGCAGGCGCTGCGCCAGCATCGACTTGCCGGCCCCCGGCGGGCCGACCATCAGGAGGTTGTGGCCGCCCGCGGCGGCGATCTCGAGCCCGCGCTTGGCCGTCTCCTGGCCCTTGATGTCGGCGAGGTCGGGATAGCGCGCGGCGCCCCCGGCCGGGGGCCGGGCGGGCGGGCCCAGCACCTGGGCGCCCTTGAAGTGGTTGACCAGCGCCAGCAGGCTCCCGGGCGCCAGGATGCCGTCGCCGCCGGCCCAGGTCGCCTCGCCGCCCTGGGCCGCCGGGCAGACTAGGCCGAGGCCGCGCGCGTTGGCGTGCACGGCGGCGGGCAGCACGCCCGCCACCGGGGCCAGCGCGCCGTCCAGCGCCAGCTCGCCGAGCGCCAGATGGCGCGCCATGTCGTCGGCCGGCAGCACGTCCATGGCGGTCAGCAGCGCCAGCGCGATGGGCAGGTCGAAATGGCTGCCCTCCTTGGCCAGGTCGGCGGGCGCCAGGTTCACGGTGATGCGTTTCGGCGGCAGGGCCAGGCCCATGGCGTGCAGCGCCGCGCGCACCCGCTCGCGGCTTTCGGCGACCGCCTTGTCGGGCAGGCCGACCACGGCGAAGGCCGGCAGGCCGCCGGTCATCTGCACCTGGACGTCCACGTCCAGGACTTCGATGCCCTGAAAGGCGACGGTGGCGATGCGTGCGACCACCGTTACGTCCTCCCCGGCGGTTGATCCGAATACGAGCAATTGTAGGACCGCCAATCGTCCTTGCATAGAGCGAGAGGGCCGGAGGAGCGCGCCGACCGCAGCCCCCGGCATCCGACCTCCGATCGTCGGTTGATCTATATCAATTCGCACCTGCGAAAGGCCGCCTAATTTATCCCTACCATTCTTGTGGTTATTGCATTCATAACCAACTTCAAAGACGAGGACTCCCCCACATGCGATCCATCATCACGGGCGTTCTGGCGCTCGCCCTGGCGGGCGCCGCGGCCGCCCCTGCCGCTGCCGCGGAACCCGGCGATATTCTGATGCGCCTGCGCGGCATCGGCTTCATGACCGATACGGACGGCACCACCGACGCCCTCGGCGGCCGCGCCAGCACCTCCGACGACTACGTGCCCGAACTGGACTTCACCTATTTCTTCACCAAGAGCATCTCGGCCGAGCTGATCCTGGCGACCACCAAGCACCGCGTCAGCGTGCGGGACTCCACGTCGGGCAACCTCGACCTGGGCACGGTCCGGGCCCTGCCGCCGGTGCTGACCCTGCAGTACCACTTCAATCCGGACGGCACGTGGAATCCCTACGTCGGCGCCGGCGTGAACTACACCATCACCTACGCGGACAAGAAGGGCCCGAGCGTGAACCGGGTGTCGTACAGCGACGAGTTCGGCTACGCCTTCCAGGCGGGCGTCGACTACAAGCTGAACGACAAGTGGTCGCTGAACTTCGACGTCAAGAAGGTCTTCGTCTCCACGGACATCAAGGCCAACGGCGGCGCCATCAACGCCAAGGGCACGGACCTCGATCCGTGGGTTGTCGGTATCGGGGTCGGCTACAAGTTCTGATCCCGCGGCCGGACGAGCCGAGCCGGCGAAGGTAGCCCAGGCCCTCGTCGATCTCGGCCCAGCCGTCCGCCGCAAAGCGAATCCCGGTCAGGGCGCCCGTGGGGAACGTCTCCGCCAGGCGCCCGACCACCCCCGTCACGACCATGTTAGGGCGAATAATCGCCCATGCCTGGTATCGGTCCGGTCGGCGGACCGACAGGCCGCCGCCTTTCCGGATGCGACGTCTCAGGAGGTCGTCCGCTCGGTCCGCGCCGCCGCATCGGCAATCTGGTTTATCGGCACGAAAAGCGCGTGGATTGAGGCCGGTTCATAGATCAATGGGCAAGCTTGACGGTCGGCGGGTCCGGGGCCGAAGATAACCGCGGTAAAACAGGAGGACAATCGGGCTCCATGATGGTCGGCCGGCGCGCCCTGTACATATATTTCCTGAGCGTGCTCGTCGTGCTTGCGGTCGGCCTGCTATGGGAATTCGGCCTGGAGCCGCTGGCGTTCGACGCGACCGATCCGGAAAGCGCGCGCGACCGGTGGGAATTCATGTACACGGCCCTGGGAGTTTCGGCCGTCGGCCTGGTTGTCCCGATGGTCCTTCTCGACAGGGGTTTCCGCAAGGAACAACGGCTGCTGGAGGAATCCGGGGAACGGGAAAAACAATTCCTGCACGTCTTCGAATATTCTCCGATCGGCATGGCCCTGATCGATCTCGACGGACAGCGGTTCAAGGTCAACCACGCGCTTGCCCGCTTCATGGGCCGCACGCTGGAGGAGCTTGAAAACACCTCCATGCAAAGCACCGCCGCCGACGACGACCTTTTGAGAAAAAGTCAGAAACTGCGCCAGCAGGTCATCGACGGCGACCTTGACTCCTATACCAATGAAAGATCCTACCTTCACAAGGACGGACGAATCGTCTGGGGCGAGGTGACCGCCTCGTTGCTCCGCGACGAGGCCGGCCGGCCGCTCTACTTCGTCGCCCATACCCTGGATATCACCGAACGCAAGGCCCACGACGAGGCCCTGAAGAAAAGCGAGGCGCGGCTGCGCGGTGCGATCGACAGCCTGCAGGAAGGCTTCGCGCTTTACGACCCCGAAGACCGTCTGATCGCCGTCAACGCAAAATACGTGGAAATCTGGCCCCACGCCCGAGACATGCTGGAGCGCGGCGGCACCTTCGAGGAAATGATCCGGGCGAACGTGGCGCAGGGGCTTATCGCCGAGGCGGTCGGCCGGGAAGAGGAATTCATCCGCGCGCGTCTCGCCCAGCACCATAAGACGTCGATCAATATCGAGCGCCAGTTCACGGACGGACGATGGTACAGGATCGAGGAGGCGCCCACGCCCGAAGGCGGGACGGCCATGTCCTTCATCGACATCACCGAATTGAAACGCGCCGACGAGGCGCGCCGGATCGCCCTTCACAACGCGGAACAATCAAGCCGGACGAAATCGGAATTCCTGGCGACGGTGAGCCACGAACTCCGCACTCCCCTCAACGCGATCCTGGGTTTCTCCGAAGTCCTCGGCTCCGAATACGCGGGACCGGTGTCGGCGGAAAAGAACAAGGAATACGCCGACTATATCCACGGCAGCGCCCAACATCTGCTGGCGCTGGTCAACGACCTGCTTGATATTTCCACCATCGAGGCGGGCAAGCGGGATTTGACCAGGGCCCTGATCTCGGCGACCGACGTGATCGACGACTGCCTGCAAGCCTTCGACCCCGCCATGGCGAGCAAGCGGATCAGCTTCGAAAGACAGGTGTCGCAGGGGCTGCCGGACATCTTTGTCGATCCGCGGGCGTTCAAGCAGGTTCTGCTCAACCTGTTGTCGAACGCGGTCAAGTACACACCGGACGGCGGCACGATCATCCTGCAGGCGTCAAAGGTGCGGAAAATGCTGTCCGTTTCCGTGGCCGACACCGGCAAGGGGATTCCCGAGGACCTTCTGCCGGACATCACCGATCCCTTCACGCGCGGTCTGCGCGATCCGTACAGAACGGAGAAAGGATGGGGACTTGGCCTGTCGATCACGAAATCGCTGGTCGAAATGCACGGCGGCCGGCTGAAGATCGAAAGCCGCGTCGACCACGGGACGACGGTCACCGTGCTGTTGCCGATCGAGGACGACCCGCTTGCCCGGGTTGCGGCCGGACAAACCCGCTGACGGTCTTTCCCGGCGCGGCCGCTCGCCGGGCACTACTTGCGGGCGCGGGCGGGGCCCTTCTTCAGGGTGCGCTCCCACAGGGCGAACAGCCCGTCCCAGGCGGCCTCGGCCTGCACCGGGGCGTAGACCGGGCGCTCGGCGAACTGGAACCCGTGCTCGGTGCCCTTGGGCTGTATGACGGTCGCCTTCACGCCGGTCTTCCGGATCGCCTTCTTCAGGGCCTCGACCGTGGCCTGCGGCACATGGGCGTCGGTCTCGGCGAACACGAACAGCATCTCGCCCCGCACCCGATCGAGCAGCAGGTGCGGCGAAACCTCGGCGTCGGTGACGATGCCGACCCCGTACATCGACGCCGCCGCCTTGATGCGTGTCGGGAAGCGCCCGGCGACGGTCGTCACGTAGCGCCCGCTCATGCAATGACCGACGCAGCCGACCGGTCCCGGCGCCGCGTCCGCCTGGGCGTCGAGGAAGGCGAGGACGCCCGCCGTGTCGTCGGTCACGTCGGCGTTGGTGAGCGAGTTCATGGCGGCGCGGAACACATTGGTCATGGCGTCGGTGCGCCGCGCGATGTCGAGGCGGATGGTGCCGAGCCGGTAGTACAGGTCCGGCAGGATGCAGTAGTAGCCCGCCTTGGCGATGCGCCGCGCCATGTTGCACAGCTCCTCGCGGAAGCCCGGCGCGTCCATATAGAAGATCACGGGCGGAAACGGCCCGCCCGCGTCGGGCCGGGCGACGAACGACGGCATGCGGCCGTAGCGCGTGGGGACCTCGGCCATTCCCTCGATCAGTGCCATGTCACGCTCCCCTTTTGCGATGTTTCTAAAGCCGCGCCTCGATGGCGTCCCAGATGTCGCTTTCCAGAGAAACACCATCAAAGCGGTTGATTTCCTGCAGGCCGGTGGGCGAGGTCACGTTGATCTCGGTGAGATACCCGCCGATCACGTCGATGCCGACGAAGATCAGGCCGCGCGCCTTCAGCTCGGGGCCCAGGGCTTCGCAGATCTCGCGCTCGCGCGCCGTCAGCTCCGACTTCACCGGCGTGCCGCCGACGTGCATGTTGGACCGCGACTCGCCCGCCGCCGGCACCCGGTTGACGGCGCCCGCGACCGCGCCGTCGATCAGGATGATGCGCTTGTCGCCCTGACGCACGTCCTTCAGGTAGGCCTGCACGATGACCGGTTCGCGGAACATGCCGGTGAACAGTTCCAGCAGCGAATTCAGGTTCTCGTCCCCGGGCCCGATGTGGAACACGCCGGCGCCGCCGTTGCCGAACAGCGGCTTGACGATGATGTCCTTGTGCTCGGCGCGGAAGGCCAGGATGTCCTTGCGGTTGGAGGCGATCAGGGTTGGCGGCATGAACCCGGCGAAGCGGGTGACGAACAGCTTTTCGGGCGCGTTGCGCACCTCGGCCGGGTCGTTCACCACCAGGGTCCCGGGATGGATCATCTCCAGCATGTGGGTCGCCGTGATGTAGGCCATGTCGAACGGCGGGTCCTGGCGCATCAGCACCACGTCGGCCGCGTCCGCCAGGTCGATGCGCGCCGTCTCGCCCAGGGTGTAGTGGTTGCCCGCCTCGCGCCGCACCTCCAGCTCCTCGGCCCAGGCCGTGACCCGGCCGTGGTGATAGGACAGGTCGCCGGGCAGGTAGTGCAGCAGCCTGTGGCCGCGGCGCTGGGCCTCCAGCGCCAGGACGAAGGTGCTGTCGCCCTTGATGTCGATGGACGACACATGGTCCATCTGGATGGCCACGGTAAGCGCCATGGAGGAATCCTTTTCGATCGGCCGGTGGAGATGACGGAGACGGGGCAGGGGGCGGCCGGTTCCCGGGACGGCCTAATTTAGCTTCGCCCGCAATTCCTGCAACAGCAACGACGCTTCGTAGCCGTTTTCCCCGCCGGGGCCGAACCGGAGATACTCCTCGAGCGCCTCGACCGCGCTGGCGATGCGCTCCAGGCGCGCGTTGACGATCCCGGCCTCGCGCCACAGGTGCCCGGCGCCGGGCGCGATCAGCAGCATGAGGTCGATGGTGTCGGCGGCGGCGGCCAGGTCACCCTTCTGCATCTGGCGCACGCGGATGTTGTCCTCCAGGCGCAGGACCACCTGGCGGGCGGTCATTTCCGTGAGGAAGCGGGGACGCAGTTCGGCCTTGGCGCCCGCCACGGTCTTCAGCATGCCGCGCAGGTCCGGCGGGCTCAGTTCGCGCCCGCCCTCGAACAGGTCGAGGATCATGCGTCCGCCCGCGTCCTCCAGGCGGACCAGGAACCGGCCGGGAAAGTCCAGGCCGGCCATGGCCCAGCCGAGCCGCCGGCAGACCTCCATGTAGACGATGCCGAGCGCCACCGGCAGGCCGCGCCGGGTGTCGATGACGCGCGCCAGGTTGGCGGCGTCCAGGTCCTCGAACACGCTTTCGTTGCCGCCGTAGCCGTAGCGCCGGTCGAGCACCTGGACCAGCGCCTCGTGCTTGAGGGCGAGCGGCGGCTCGCCCGGGCCGGCATGATCGGCGACGTCGTCGGCCAGGCGCGCCAGATGGCGCTCGTAGGGCCCCGTGTTCAGGCCCGGCTGGCGCGCCGCGGCCAGGGCGAGGGCCGCCCCGGCCAGGGGAAAGTCCTCGTCGGCGGTGCGGCCGATGGTCTCCAGGGTGCGGCGGATACCGTCCGCCATGCCGTTCGTCCGGTCGGCGGTCATCGCGACGCCTTCTTGGGCTCCTCGGGCGTGCCGGCCGGCTTGACGCGGATATGGCTGACGACGTCGCGCACGCGCGCCACCGATCGCGCGTGGCCCAGCACGCGGTCGAGTTCCGCCTGGTTTTGCGCCGCGCCGATCAGGTAGACCACGGCGCTTTCCGTCTTGACGATGTAGTTGACGGCATGCACGTCCTTGTCGACGGTCAGCTTGGTCGTGAGTTGGGCCGAGATCCAGCTGTCGATCGCCGAATCGGCCGCCGAGGTGTCGCCGACGGCCAGTTCGTTGATGACCTCGTCGATGCCCTCGACCTCCCAGGTCAGGCGCACGGCGGTGGCGCGGATCTGTTCGGACTTCACGGTGCCGGTCAGCATGGCGCGCCGGTTGTAGACCTTGACGCTGCCGTCGACGGCCAGCGTGTCGCCCGTCTCCAGGTCGTAGTTCAGCCACTTGCCGCGCACGCGGGTCGCCAGCCCCGCGTCGCGGGCCACGCCCCCGACGCCGCGGTCGTCCATGGCGGCGACGCCGACCGTGGCGCCGGCGCCGACGGCGGCCTCGACGCAACCGGCGAGTCCGCCGGCGGCGGCCAGGAAGGCGGCCACAAGGACCGCGTGAATCGGGCCCGCGTGAATCAGGCCCGCGCGAATCCGGCGGGCGCGGGGTGGCAAAGCGGTTTCGGCCATGGGTTTCCAATCTCCTCCGGTTGGCGCTCCCCGGTCGTCCGTCATTGTAATGCGGGCGGGCGGCGCCGACAAACCCCCGCATGGGGTTCGCATCGCGGAGGTCCAGGATAGGGCGGATTTTGCGGTTTTCATGGCGGCCCGCTCAGCCCAGGCCGGGCCGCCAGACATCCTTCAGATGCCGGAGCCGCCAGCCCCCGGCGACCACGATCAGGTCGAATCGCCAGTCCAGCCCGGCCAGGCCGGGCCGCGCGCGCACGAAGGCCTCGGCGGCGCGGGCGATGCGTTGCCGCTGGCGGGGGACCAGGGCTTGCGCGCCGGCGTCCAGGGTCGCCCGCGCCTTGACCTCCGCGAATATCAGGGTCGGTCCCTTGCGGGCGATCAGGTCGATCTCGCCCACCGGCGTGCGGGCGCGGCGGGCCAGGATGCGGTGGCCCTTGAGGATCAGCAGCAGGGCGGCCAGGGCCTCGGCCCCGCGGCCGCGGGTCTCGGCGCGCCGCCGGTCGCGGCGGGCCGGCGCCGGGGCGGGCGGCGTCATCCCGCCTTGAGTTCCAGGGCGCGGGCGTAGACCGCCTTGCGCGCCAGGCCGGTCTTCGCCGCGACCTCGGCCGCCGCATCCTTCAGCGACGCGCGGGCCAGCGCCTCGGTCAGCAGCGCGTCCAGGTCCGCCCCGGCCGGCGCCGCGTCCGCGGCGGGCGGGCCGACGACGACGCAGATCTCGCCCCTGGGCGGGCCCGCGTCGGCGTAATGGGCGGCCAGCTCGTCCAGGGTGCCGCGCCGCACCTCCTCGAACTTCTTGGTCAGCTCGCGCGCCACGGCGGCCGGGCGCGGGCCCAGGACCCGGGCCATGTCGGCCAGCGACGCCGCCAGGCGCGGCGCCGATTCCATGAACACCAGGGTCGCCGGCACGGCGGCGATCCCGGCAAGGGCGGTGCGCCGGGCGGCCCCCTTGGCGGGCAGGAAGCCCTGAAAGAAGAAGCGGTCCGTCGGCAGACCCGACAGGACCAGCGCCGTCAGCGGAGCGGAGGGGCCGGGCACGGCGGTCACGGCAAGGCCCTCGTCGATGCAGTCCGCGACCAGCTTGTAGCCGGGATCGGACACCAGCGGCGTGCCCGCGTCGGACACCAGCGCCACGCTTCCGCCGCTTTTGATGTGTTCCCTGATGCGCGGCCGGCGGCGCGCCGCGTTGTGGTCGTTGTACGCCAGAAGGCGCCCGCCGTGGCCGCGCCGCAGGCCCAGGATGGACAGCAGCCTGCCCGTGACCCGCGTGTCCTCGCAGGCGATGAGATCGGCCCGCGCCAGCACGTCGCGCGCCCGCGCGCCGATGTCTCCGGCGTTGCCGATGGGTGTGGAGACCAGATAAAGTGCGGCCTCAAGCGGGACGCCGTCCGGCGCCCGGGGGCTCTCGGCTACAGGTTCCGGCGGATCAACGGATGGACAGGTCATTTATGCACAACGCCCTTTCGCGCCCGGCAACCGCCCTCGGCGTTGTCGCCCTGGCCCTGCTGCCCCTGCTGGGCGCCTGTCAATCTTCGCCATTCGGCGGCTTTATTCAAGGCGGCAAGTCCGGGTCCGAGCAGCCGCCCCGCCCCGTCGTCTCGGGCCCGCGCACGCCGCCGCCGCCGACCTACGCGGTGACCCCGGTGCCGCGCCCGGCGCCGCCGGGCCTGCGCCCGCTGGTCGGCCCCCAGGCGGAGACCCAACCGCCGACCACCACGATCACCGCGCCCGACGACGGCAGCGTCCGCGTCGCGCTTCTGCTGCCGCTTTCGGGGGCCAACGCGGGGGTCGGCCAGGCGCTTCTCAACGCGGCGCAGATGGCGCTGTTCTCCTTCGCCGACGACAAGTTCAGGCTTTTGACCCACGACACCCGCGGCACGCCCGAGGGCGCGGCCGAGGCGGCGCAGCTCGCCATCGGCGACGGCGCGCGCCTGATCCTGGGGCCGCTGCTCGCCGCCAACGTGCGCGGCGCGGCCTCGGTCGCGCGCCAGGCGGGGGTGCCGGTGATCGCCTTCTCCTCGGACCGCTCGGTGGCCGGCGACGGCGTCTATACGCTCGGCTTCCTGCCGCGCGCCCAGGTCGACCGGGTCATCGCCTTCGCCCGCGAACGGGGCGTCGCCCGGTTCGCCGCGATGGCCCCCGACAACCCCTACGGCCGCACGGTGCTGGAGGCCTTCAAGGCCGCCGTCGGCCGCGCCGGGGGTGAGATCGCGCGCCTCGAGGTCTACAACCCGGAGGCCGAGGACTTCTCCGCCGTGGTGCGCGACATGGCCGACTACGAATTCCGCCGCCAGACCCTGCTGGCCCAGAAGAAGGAGCTGGAAGGCAGGGAGGACGAGGTGTCCAAGTCGGCCTTGGCGCGGCTCGAGACCCTGCAGACCCTGGGCGACCTGCCCTACGACGCGCTCTTGGTCGCCGACGGCGGCAAGCGCCTGCAGGCCATCGCGGCGCTTCTGCCGTTCTACGACATCGACCCCAACAAGGTGCGCATGCTGGGCACCGGGCAGTGGGACGAGCCGGGCATCGGCGCCGAGCCGGCCCTGGTCGGCGGCTGGTACGCGGCGCCGCCGCCCAAGGCCCGCGCCGGCTTCGAAAAGGACTACCAGGACGTCTACGGCGAGGCGCCGCCGCGGCTCGCCACCATCGCCTACGATGCGGCGGCCCTGGCCGCGGTGCTGGCCCAGTTGCCGGGGCCCGATCGCTTCACGGCGCAATTGATCGCCAATCCCAACGGTTTCGCCGGGCGCGACGGCATCTTCCGCTTCCTGCCCGACGGCACCTCGGAACGCGGCCTCGCCGTCCTCCAGGTGCGCCAGCGCGACGCCGTCGTCATCGACAGGGCGCCGGCCACCTTCCAGGCGGTCACCAATTAGCCATCCTCTTTCGGGAGGCCCCGCCCGTTATCCTTCCTCGCCGCCTCTGTGGTTTCCCCTTTTTGAACCACAGAGCCAAAGAGGCGGGGAGAGCGGGAGATGAGGAGCATGGATTCCTGCTTTTGCCCGCCTGCGCGAAGCCGGAGCGGCCCCTCGGCCGCGGGTTACGCACCGAGACCGGGCATATCCCATTGACATATCCCAGGGCCGGCCGTAGGATTCGTCCATCCCGTCAGGATGGACGGCAGGAGCGCGCCATGACCGAGGCATCCGTGTTCAGGAACAACCGCAGTCAGGCCGTGCGCCTGCCCAAGGACGTGGCGCTGCCGGAGACGGTGAAGCGCGTCGAGGTGATCAAGGTCGGCGCCGGCCGGCTGATCGTTCCCGTCGACGCCTCCTGGGAAACGTTCTTCGACGGCCCGGCGGCGTCCGAGGATTTCATGGCGCCGCGCGACCAGCCGCCCGCGCAGGAGCGCGAGCCGCTGTAGGATGCTGCGCTATCTGCTCGACACGGACATCTGCATCTACGCCATGAAGGACCGCCCCGCCGGCCTGCGCGAGACGTTCGCGGACCACCGGGGCGCCATGGCCGTCTCCACGGTGACCGTCTTCGAGCTGTCGTACGGCGTGGAGCGCTCGGCCGAGCGCCGGCGCAACAGGGAGGTCCTGGAGGGGTTCCTCGGCCGTCTCGAGGTTCTGGACTTCGATCTCGCGGCAGCCGTCCATGCGGCGGAAATAAGGGCCGGCCTGGTTGCCGCCGGATCCCCCATCGGGGCCTATGACCTTCAGATCGCCGGCCACGCCCGGTCGCGCGGGCTCGCCGTCGTCACCAACAACACGCGTGAATTCACCCGTGTGCCCGGCCTGGACGTCCGCAACTGGGCGTCCGGCGGCTGACGGCAGACTCCGGCCGCCGGACCCGGCGCCGCCGTCACGACGCCAGCAGCGACGCCAGCAGACTGTTGAGCCGCAGCCGGCCCTCGGCGGTGGCGCGCAACGTCGTCCGGTCCAGCGCCACGTAGCCGGCGCCGACGGCATAGGCGAGCTTCGACGGGTCGATCAGCGTCAGCACGTCGCGCCCGGTCTGGGCGCGGAAGCGCGCGCGGTCGATGCCCTCGGCCAGGCGCAGACCCATGATGACGCGCTCCTCGGCGCGGCCGCCGTCGTCCAGCGCGCGGCGCTTGGCGGTGCCGTGACCCCGTTCCTCGACCAGCGCCAGCCAGCGGTCGGGATTGTGGATCTGGTGGCTGCCCCAGTCCCGCCGCCCGCCCGCGCCGTCGTCCAGCGCCAGCCGCCCGTGCGCCCCGGGGCCGACGCCGACGTAGTCCCAGCCGCGCCAGATGTTCAGGTTGTGGCGGCATTCATGGCCCGGCCGCGCGTGGTTGGAAATCTCGTAGGCGGGCAGCCCGGCGGTGCCCAGGACCTCCTGCGTCACGTCGAACAGGGCCGCCCCCAGGTCCGCGTCCGCCGCCGTCACGCCGTCCCGGTGGAACGGCGTGCCCGGCTCGATGGTGAGCTGATAGAACGACAGGTGCGGCCCGGCGAAGGTCAGCGCCTCGGCCAGTTCCCGGCGCCAGGATTCCTCGGTTTGTCCGGGTCTTGCATAAATAAGATCAAACGAAAATTCTTGAAAATGATCGCGGGCTCCGGCCAGGGCTCGGCGCGCCGCCTGGGCGTCGTGGCGGCGCCCCAGGTTGCGCAGCGCGTCGTCGTCGAACGACTGCACGCCGACCGACAGCCGCGTCACCCCGGCGGCCCTGAGGTCGGGAAAGGCCGCGACCTCGGCGCTCGACGGGTTGGCCTCCAGGCTGACCTCCATGCCGTCGACGCAGGGCCACAGGCGGCGGATGCCGGCGATCACCGCCGCCACGGTCGCGGGCCGCATGAGCGACGGCGTGCCGCCGCCGAAGAACACGCTGGTGACGACGCGGTCCCGGGTGTCGGCGGCGTAATGCGCCAGGTCCGCCACCAGGGCGCGGGCCCAGCGGTCCTGGTCGACGGCGTCGGCGACGTGGCTGTTGAAGTCGCAATAGGGGCATTTCGATTCGCAGAACGGCCAGTGGACATAGACGCCGAAGGCGGGCCGGGCGGGGTCGTCCGTGCGGGCGGGCGCGGTCATGGCCGTGGCGTCAACGTCTCCGCCCCCGGAAGCAGGCGGCGACCAGCTGTTCGAAGGCATGGGCGCGGTGGCTGATGCGGTGCTTCTGGTTGGGCGCCATCTCGCCGAAGGTGATGAAATAGCCCTCGGGCTGGAACATGGGATCGTAGCCGAAGCCCTTGTCGCCGAGCGGCGGCCACACGAGGGTGCCGTCGACCCGGCCCTCGAATACCTCGGAATCGCCGCCGGGCCAGGCCAGGGCCAGGGCGCAGACGAAATGCGCGTGCCGGTTTTCGGATTCGTGGACCAGGTCCCACACCCGCTCCATGGCCCGGGTGAAATCCTTCTCGGGTCCCGCCCAGCGCGCCGAATGGATGCCGGGCGCACCGCCCAGGGCGTCCACCGCCAGGCCCGAATCGTCGGCCAGCGCCGGCAGGCCCGAGGCCGCGGCCGCGGCCCGCGCCTTGAGCAGCGCGTTGGCGCGGAAGCTGTCGCCGGTCTCCTCGGGCTCGGGCAGGCCCAGGTCGGCCGCCGAGCCGACGGCGACGCCGTGGGGTTCCAGAAGGTCGCGGATCTCGCGCAGCTTGCCCGGGTTGTGGGTGGCGATGACCAGACGGTCTTCCGTGAACGCCCTGGCCATGGCGGCTACGCCAGCCCGATCGCCCGGCGCTGGGCGGCGCAAAGCTCGTCCACCCCCTTGCGGGCCAGCTTCATCAGGTCGTCGAACTGCGCCTGGGTGAAGGGCGCCTCCTCCGCCGTGCCCTGGATTTCGACGATGCCGCCGCGCCCCGTCAGCACGAAGTTGGCGTCGGCCTGGGCGTTGGAATCCTCGGCATAGTCCAGGTCCAGCACTTCCGTGTCCTTGTACAGGCCGCAGCTCACGGCGGCGACCTGGTCGGTCAGCGGCAGGGCCTTGAGCAGCCCCAGGTCGACGCAGCGCTGCAGCGCCAGGTGCAGCGCCACGTAGGCGCCCGTGATGGCCGCCGTGCGGGTGCCGCCGTCGGCCTGGATGACGTCGCAGTCGAGGCGCACCTGCATCTCGCCGAGCGCCTTCAGGTCGGTGACCGCGCGCAAGGAGCGCCCGATCAGGCGCTGGATCTCCTGGGTGCGGCCCGACTGGCCGCCGCGCGCGGCCTCGCGCGCCGTGCGTTCCGCCGTCGCCCGCGGCAGCATGCCGTATTCGGCGGTGACCCAGCCGCGCCCCGTGTCGCGCAGCCAGCCGGGCACGCGCTCCTCCACCGTGGCGGCGCACAGCACGTGGGTTTCCCCGAAGCGCGCCATGCACGATCCCTCGGCGTACTTGGCGTAGCCCGGTTCCAGCACGATGTCGCGCAACTGGTCGGCGGCGCGGCGCGATGGTCTCATATGGCGAATCCCCCAGCCTGTGTTTCGTCGGCCGGCACACTACCCGCGCCGCCCTGCCCGGTAAACCCGGCATTTATCGCCCGGCGCCGTGGCCCGGGTCCGGCCGAGCGGCGCCGCGGGCGCCGCGCGGCGGCCCGGGCATTGCACTCCCGCGATGCGGCGACTAAATTCCGCGCAAACCCGACGCTTCAACCGATTTTCTTAATGACGAGCCAAAGCGGCCCCGTGCCATGATCGAGGAACTCAACGACCGTTCGCGCCAGATCTTCCGCGAAATCGTCGAAAGCTACGTCGAAACCGGCGAACCCGTGGGCTCGCGCACCCTGGCCCGCCGCCTGCCCGTGACCCTGTCGCCGGCGACGGTGCGCAACGTCATGGCCGACCTGGAGGACATGGGCCTGCTGTTCTCGCCGCATACCTCGGCCGGGCGCCTGCCCACGGAACAGGGCCTGCGCCTTTACGTCGACGGGCTCCTGGAGGTCGGCCACCTGACCGAGACCGAACGCGCCTCCATCAAGAGCCAGTGCGCCGGCACCTCCAGTTCCGTCGAGGGGCTGCTGGCGCAGGCGACGCAGACGCTTTCCGGCCTCGCCCATTGCGCCTCGCTGGTCGTCGCGCCCAAGACGGAAAGCCCGCTCAAGCACATCGAGTTCGTGCACCTGAGCCCGGGCCGCGCCCTGGTCATCATGGTCACGGAATCGGGCGTGGTCGAGAACCGCATCATGGAGATCCCGGCCGATCTGCCGGCCTCGGCCCTGGTGCAGGCGACCAACTACCTGTCGGCCAGGCTGGTCGGGCGCAATCTGGCCGACGCCTACGACGACATCATGCGCGAGCTGGAAGGCCAACGGGCCGAACTGGACCAGCTGACCGCGCGCCTGGTCGAGGGCGGGCTCGCGACCTGGGCCGGCGGCGACACGGGGGCCGGCGGCGCGCTCATCGTGCGCGGCCAGGCGCACCTGCTGGAGGACGTCAACCTGGTCACCGACCTGGAGCGCATCCGCGCCCTGTTCTCGGCCCTCGAGACCAAGGAGCAGATGCTGCGCATCCTGTCCATGGCCGACCGCGCCGACGGCGTGCAGATCTTCATCGGCGCCGACAACGCGCTGTTCAACCTGTCTGGCTGCGCCATGGTCGTGCGCAGCTACCGCGACGAGCAGCAGCGCATCATCGGCGCCGTCGGCGTGATCGGCCCGACGCGCATGAACTATTCCCGCATCATCCCCATGGTCGATTACACCGCCGATCTGATCGGCGGCTTCATAGGTGCCGGCCGCGGGCGCTGAGGCGTCCCGGCCCGGCCGCACAAGACAGCCATCCGAAGGAAGACAGATGTCCGACACCAAGCCCGAGCAGACCCCCGACACCGCGCCCGAACGGACCCCCGGACAGGCGGAACCCGCGGACGCCGCCGCGCCCCGGGACACCTCGCCCGAGGGCGAACCGCCGACCCCGTCCATGACCAAGGACGCGGACGAGGCCGATCCGGCGGCGCGCATCGCCGAGCTGGAGACCCAGGTCGCGGAAGCCAACGACCGCACCCTGCGCGCCCTGGCCGAGGCCGAGAACGTGCGCCGCCGCGCCGAGCGCGACAAGCAGGACGCCTCCAGGTACGCCATCGCCGCCTTCGCCCGCGAGATCCTGTCCGTCGGCGACAACCTGCGCCGCGCGCTCGACAGCATCGACGCCGGCGCGCGCAAGTCGTCGGAGGTGGTCGAGACCCTGGCGACGGGCGTCGAGATGACGGAACGGGAGCTTCTGGCGGCGCTCGAGCGCAGCGGCATCAGGCGCATCGATCCGCTCGGCCAGCGCTTCGATTCCAACGCCCACGAGGCGCTGTTCGAAATCCCCGACGAGACCAGGCCCCAGGGCACGGTGGCCCAGGTGCTCGAGGCCGGCTACATGCTGCATGACCGCCTGCTGCGCCCGGCCAAGGTCGGCGTCACCAAGGGCGGCCCGAAGGCCGAGGCGGCGGCGCCGGCGGCCGAGGGCGACACGGCCCAGGCCGGGGAGATCAAGGACGGCGGCAAGGACGCCGGCAAGGCCTACGAGAAGGGCGGGCCCGGCGCCGGCGGCACGGTCGACGAAAAGCTGTAGCGCAAGCCTGAGCGGCGGGAAGCTGCACGAGAAGATTTGATCGGGCCACGCCGAAGGACAGATGAAAGACTCTCCCTCGAAGCCGCCAAACAGTGTAGACTTTCAGGGTGGTGACGCAACGTGTCCATGCGTACTGAAGATAAAGTACAAGGCAAGAAATATGTCGGAAGCCGCGAAACTGACAACGCTTGAAAAAAAGCTCAGCGGCGGGCTGACCGAACTGGAAGCCGAAGCTAGGCGTTTGGCCAAAATGCCGCCGCCGATGCGTCAGAAAGCCGTCAAGAATTTGCGTGAGGCCGTTGATGCGGGCGAGGACTCTATCGCCCATTTGCGGTCGTTGCAGAATCACTTGTACGCCCTGCACGGTATCCGCATCACCATCGACGACTGAGACGGCTTGCGGCCCATGCGCCAGGACTTCACGCCCATCAGTTGGGGGCTTGGGTGGTGTTCTCGTCGGACGCTTCCGATGATGGCATCAGGGCCGTCCGCAGATGCGACGCTTCTTTCACAAGGTAAGCCAGGGCGCGGAAACGGTCTTCGTCGTTGGACAGCAGGATGTCGTGCAAAGTCCTGCCCGCACCAGAGTCCGCGACCACGAAGATCGCCGCCACGACGTTGCCGACGTTTGACGCTATGGGGCGGAACAACGAGGGATCGCTCTTTCTCTCGATGAAGTTGTTGAGATGTTCGAGGTCGGGATCATTTTCCAGGAACCTGAAGCATTCGAGGGCGACGACGGATAATTCCGGATCGATGCCCCCGTCATCCTGATCCATGACGGCGTCCATGGCCGCGGACAGGGCGGTATAGTATCGCGTTCGGGCGAAAAGGGTGCGCCCGGCGAATTCCTGAACCCACAGTTCGACGAAGATTTCCGATAGGGCGAATTCCGCCAGGGCGGCGGAAAAGCTCTCCATGTTCTTGTGGGCGCAGTGCAGGTTTTCCAGATAAACCCACCGGGCCAACCGTTTGATCCGCCGGAGGTTATTGTCGCAGTGTTCGAAGACGCCGGTGACGGCATCCCAATTGCAGACCGGTTCATTTGGGTCCGTCGCGCTCTTGTTCCGTTTCCAATCGCGCTCGACATATTTTTGAAGCTGACATGGAGCCGTGCCTTTCAGCGCGCGCACGCCGACTTCATAGGAAGGGAAGGCGTGACCTATATCGATGGCGTGCAGGAAGAACTTCTCCAGATACCGGGTCGCCAGTACCCGGGCCTGGAACATGGGGTCGTCCTTGCCGGCGAACCGGCTAACCAGGGTTTCGGCGATGGCTGCGGTGACCTGTTCGCGGTCAAGCGCCAACACAAAGATCACATTGGGTTCCCACAAGAAGGTCTTCATGGCCTCCAGCAGCCGCAGCACCTGAAGGTGGGAACAACGGTCCAGGTCGTCGATCATGATGTAGACCGGGCACTCGTTGCGGAACGCCGCGTTGACAAGCGTTTGAAAGTCGTCTCGGAAAGCGTCGACTTCGCTTTGGAATTTTTTTCTGGCGCCGGCTTCGTCGATGAACACGCCGACGATCTGTTCGCCAATCGCTTCCGGCTTGCCGCCGGCGGCGGAAATAATCGCGCTGGCGCCCGAGGCAGAAACCGCCCAGTCGATGCCCGCCCGCATGGCGAACTTGGCCGCGCGGCCCAGGAGCTTCTTACCCGTTTTGAGGATGTCGCCTCGGGTATTCTCGACTGCATCACGGGTCAGGCACGAAGTGATCTCGGCCAGCAGCGGGATCAACAGGTGTTCCTCGCGCTCGTAACGCCAGGGCTCGAACCAGACGACATTGGTGTTGCCCTTGGGCCGAAGGCGCCGCAGGACTGTCGTTTTGCCGCTGCCCCAGGGGCCGAAGACGGCGATGGCCAGGGGCCCCTGGGAAAGATCAGAGGGCAGGGCCTTGGCGAATTTGTCCGCCCAGGGAATGTCCATGACGCCGAGGGTGCCGGTCTGGTTATTTATCCAATCGACGGGTTCGTCGAACAGGAACCAGGGCGGACCCTCCGGGAGGTCATCGTCTCCGTTCGCCTTCCCTGTCATTGCCTCCGTCCCCTCCTGCATCCATCGGCGATAACTCGCCAAAATTGTAGATCGATTCTCAGCCTGATTGCATCCGGTTTCGCCCCTCGACGGTGCCCCGGGACATGGAGTATGAGCCGGACCGTTTTTCCGCCACATTCTTTTGCCCGCCGATGCTTGCGGCCCGCACCGGCCCGGCCTATATAACCCGCGGACCCCCAAGGGTTTTCGGCAGGAAATTCTTAACCCCGCGCCGGTAAGATCTTAGGGTTCGCGAACGTTGAACGACCTGACCAATTTAAGACCCAATGGAAGCCGCAATGAGGGCGCCGCATCGGGCCCCGGGCCGGCTTGCCGCGAAGAGAGGATTGAACAATGAGCAAGGTTATCGGTATCGACTTGGGCACCACCAACTCCTGCGTCGCCGTCATGGACGGCAAGGACGCCAAGGTGATCGAGAATTCGGAGGGGGTGCGCACGACGCCTTCCATGGTGGCCTTCACGGATTCGGGCGAACGCCTGACGGGCCTGCCGGCCAAGCGCCAGGCGGTGACCAACCCGGAGCACACGCTGTTCGCCATCAAGCGCCTGATCGGCCGGCGCTATGAAGACAAGACCGTGGAAAAGGACAAGAAGCTGGTCCCCTACAAGATCGCCAAGGGCGACAACGGCGACGCCTGGGTCGAGGTCGAGGACAAGAAGTACAGCCCCAGCCAGATTTCCGCCTTCATCCTGCAGAAGATGAAGGAAACGGCCGAAAGCTACCTGGGCGAGGCGGTCACCCAGGCGGTCATCACCGTGCCCGCCTACTTCAACGATTCCCAGCGCCAGGCCACCAAGGACGCCGGCAAGATCGCCGGGCTCGAGGTGCTGCGCATCATCAACGAACCGACGGCCGCGGCGCTCGCCTACGGGCTTGAGAAGAAGGAATCGGGCGTCATCGCCGTGTACGACCTCGGCGGCGGCACCTTCGACATCTCGGTCCTGGAAATCGGCGACGGCGTGTTCGAGGTCAAGTCGACCAACGGCGACACCTTCCTGGGCGGCGAGGACTTCGACCAGCGCGTCGTCGACTACCTGGCCGACGAGTTCAAGAAGGAGAACGGCATCGACCTGCGGGGCGACCGCCTGGCCCTGCAGCGCCTCAAGGAAGCCGGCGAAAAGGCCAAGATCGAGCTGTCGTCGACGACCCAGACCGAGGTCAACCTGCCGTTCATCACGGCCGACCAGTCGGGTCCCAAGCACCTCAACATCAAGCTGACCCGGGCCAAGCTGGAAACCCTCGTCGAGGACCTGGTGGAGCGCACCATCGAGCCCTGCAAGAAGGCGCTCAAGGACGCCGGCCTGAAGGCCTCGGAAATCAACGAGGTCATCCTGGTCGGCGGCATGACCCGCATGCCCCTGGTCCACAAGGTGGTGAAGGAGTTCTTCGGCCGCGAACCCCACAAGGGCGTCAACCCGGACGAGGTGGTCGCCATCGGCGCCGCCATCCAGGGCGGCGTGCTGAAGGGCGACGTGAAGGACGTGCTGCTGCTCGACGTGACGCCGCTGTCGCTCGGCATCGAGACCCTGGGCGGCGTGTTCACGCGCCTGATCGACCGCAACACGACGATCCCGACCCGCAAGAGCCAGGTGTTCTCGACCGCCGAGGACAACCAGTCGGCGGTGACCATCCGCGTGTTCCAGGGCGAACGCGAAATGGCGGCGGACAACAAGCTGCTCGGCCAGTTCGATCTGGTCGGCATCCCGCCGGCCCCGCGCGGCCTGCCGCAGATCGAGGTCACCTTCGACATCGACGCCAACGGCATCGTCAACGTCCAGGCCAAGGACAAGGCCACCGGCAAGGAACAGCAGATCCGCATCCAGGCCTCGGGCGGCCTGTCGGACGACGACATCGACCGCATGGTCCAGGAAGCGGAAGCCCACGCCGACGAGGACAAGAAGCGCCGCGGCCTGGTCGAGGTCAGGAACACGGCCGACACCCTGATCCATTCGGCGGAGAAGAACCTCAAGGAATACGGCGACAAGATCGGCGCCGACGACAAGGCCGCCATCGAGACGGCCGTCGCGGAGCTGAAGGAAGCCAAGGAAGGCGACGACGCCGACGCCATCAGCGCCAAGTGCGAGGCGCTCTCCCAGGCCTCGATGAAGCTGGGCGAAGCCATGTACAAGGCGGCCCAGGAAGAGGGCGGCGAGGACGCGGCCGCCGCTTCGGAAAAGTCCGATGACGCCAAGGGCGAGGACGCCACCGTGGTCGACGCCGACTTCGAGGAAGTCAACCCGGACGCCGACGACGCCCCCAAGGGCAAGAAGGGCGGCAAGGACGACTGATCCCGGAGGGCCGCCGGCGGGCGCGCGACCATGACGCCGCCCGCCGCGGTCCCGGATCCGCCGATCCTTGCGCCTGTGTCCGGGAGGGGAACCGACCATGGCTGACAAACGCGACTACTACGACATCCTCGGCGTCAAGAAGGGCGCCGACGAGGGCGAGCTGAAAAGCGCCTACCGCAAGCTCGCCATGAAGTTCCATCCCGACCGCAATCCCGACGACAAGCACGCCGACAAGAAGTTCAAGGAACTGAACGAGGCCTACGAGGTTCTGAAGGACCCGGAGAAGCGCGCCGCCTACGACCGCTTCGGCCATGCCGCCTTCGAGGCGGGCGGCCCCGGCGCCGGCGGCTTCGAAGGGTTCGGCCAGGGCGGCCAGGGCTTCTCCGGCTTCGGCGACATCTTCGAGGAAATGTTCGGCGAGTTCATGGGCGGCGCCCGCGGCGGCCGCGGCGGCGGCCATGCGGGCGGCCACGGCGCCGACCTGCGCTACAACATGGAATTGAGCCTGGAAGACGCCTTTCACGGCAAGAAGGCGGAAATCCGCGTGCCCACCTCCGTCGCCTGCGAACCCTGCAAGGGCACGGGCGCCGAGGGCGCCGCGGCGCCGGTCGCCTGCGCCACCTGCGGGGGCGCGGGGCGCGTGCGCTCGCAGTCGGGCTTCTTCACCGTGGAACGCACCTGTCCGGCCTGCCAGGGCCGCGGCACGGTCATCAAGGATCCCTGCAAGACCTGCGGCGGGGCCGGCCGCGTGCACCGGGAGAAGACGCTGTCCGTCACCATCCCGGCGGGCGTCGAGGACGGCACCCGCATCCGCCTGGCCGGCGAGGGCGAGGCCGGGCTGCGCGGCGCGCCCGCGGGCGACCTCTACCTGTTCCTGTCGATCCGCCCGCACCGCTTCTTCCACCGCGACGGCGCCGACATCCACTGCCGCGTGCCGATTCCCATGACCACGGCGGCGCTCGGCGGCCAGGTCGAGGTGCCGACCATCGAGGGCAAGCTGGCCCGCGTCACCATCCCCCCCGGCACGCCGACGGGCCATCAGTTGCGGCTCGCCGGCAAGGGCATGTCGATCATGCGCTCCAAGGCGCGCGGCGACATGTTCGTCCAGGTTTCCGTGGAAACGCCGCAGAACCTTTCGGAACGCCAGAAGGAACTCCTCAAGGAGTTCGAGGACGCCGGCGACTCCAAAACCCAAAGCCCGCAATCCACGGGCTTCTTCGACAAGGTGAAGGAGCTGTGGGAGGATCTGAAGGACTAGCCGCAAAACCGGAACAGGCACGTTACCTCAGAACAGGGACCGGGGCAGCATTTGCTTTGGGAAATCTCAAGAACGACTTGATTATCTGACATTTATCCCATATTAACTCTTGACAACCCATGATGAACCCCTGGGAAACGTGGATTCTGCTTGACATGCTGGAGTCCGCGCGATTCTATGACGCAAACACAACATCCTGTACTGTGCGTTGAGGACGAGTCACAATATATTGGGCGGGAAACGGGGCAATGAGTGAGCAACAAGCTTTGCGAGAGCAGTATTCAAGCTTTTTTAGGAAGGTGTACGCGCATGGCACCGCTACCCGTGGCATATTGGACGCAGCACGTCCAAACACGAGTGAAAAATGGAACTCTGCTGGCGATATTGAGCGTAGCGAGGCCTACGCCCACGAATACGCACAAGAATCTCTTGATGCCATCGATCTACTTTTAGGTCGCCACAAATAATTTCATAAATCTATAGCGTTGTATTAAACGACAGTCGAAATTGTCGGGGAGGTCGCTATGCCCAAAAAGTCTGCCCCGAAGAGCCATGTCCCACCCTACAACAAAAGGCAAATCGAAGCGCGATTTTTGGCGCTCGTGCAAGAGTGTAAATTTTATCTGGACGCACTAAATACGCTCAACTCAAAGTGGGATTTGCGTTTTGATCCTTTCGTGCTCTTAAGTGTCGCAAAGAGCGCCTTAGATGATATTTGGCGATACAAGTCTTATCACCTTCGTGATGCCAAAACCCTCTCCGACAGCATCAAAAGGGCAGCGTATTTCACAAAATGGATAATTAAATCACGCCCCATATACTTTACGCGCTTGTAAACTTGACGTACGTAACCTAATCCGGCTACGCTTCCGCGATATTGCTAACCGACTCGACTTATGCAGGTCCCGGGGGGCAAGGTTGCAGGTATGTCTGAGTTGGCCACATTTGTTTTTGGCATCGCACTCTTCCTCCTTGGGATGTTGGTCCCAATGAGGTACCCAAACTTGCCAGATTGGATCAGTAACGGTGGGATTTTGTTTGGCATCGCGCTTATATTTGTTGCGGTAGGAATCTACATAGCCGACCTGCCAGCCTCAGAAAGATTTAGCCGTTTGGGCGTCCCAGTGTGGTTAGTTATAGTGGGAGTGGCGCTCTTTTCAGTTGGTGTTCCTTGGTATGTGGCATCCAATAAAAGTGTTCAAAATAATTTAGCGTTATCTATTAGGCCTTTAAAATACGACAATAAAATAACATTCAACAGTCACTCCATCGTTCCGAACGAAGAAAATAATAAGCCGTTCCGCTTATCTGTTCTTAATAGGTCTTCTGACTCTTTGTCTGATGTGTCGATAAAATTTGAGATCAAAGACCTAGATGTATGGAATATTATTCACGACACCGAGGCGTTCCCTATTGTGGAGAAAACCCCAAAAGGGCTGGTGATGGTAGTCACCAAATACAATGGGGGAAAGACGTGGGCGCAAATCCCAATGAACACCGACGGGGGCGTGACAATTGACCTGGTTCCCGGAGGCCGACCAGTTGAGATTGAGATGCCAACATCAATCAAAACCGCCATCTCGCTCTATGCTATCGCCAACTCCCATGAGTCAAAACAACCGCCTGACAAAAGCTTCGTGAATAAGCTCGTAGGAGCAAACAACCATTTAGAACGGTTCGACCTGCTCCACAATGCGCAGTTTGAGAGCATGGTTGAGTTGCCAGATGTCTCTGCCGCCCTAACATGGAAATCAAGCGGAAAAGAGCAGACGCGGAGTTTCACGTTTCGCTCGGTCTACATACCGGTAATTGGGCCTTTTTGGGCGAAGGACGAGACGGGAGAACATCCGGTCCACTTTCTCACGGCTGGCATGGGGATTTTGGCGTTTGAAGACATAAACAAACCAGACTCCGGCTTCTACAGCGCGTGGAAAAGATGGAAAGAATCGAATGTCACGCGGTAAATACCTCTCCCTCGAAGAAGCCCGCAACATGGGCAAGTTGGATCGGTTCGCCAAGGAACGTGAACTAAACGATCCACGCCCAGACGGATGGGACCGTTTCTGGAATTTGATGGAGGCGGCTACAGGTTCGCCAGGAGGCGGGGGAACATCTGGTCGGGCTGCTTCCGAAGGTTATAGCGATACTCGAACTCGCCAAGGTACTTCGGAAGATGCTTCTGACTGATATGGATATGCGTTCCCCGGATCGACCGCTTGAGCATGGACCAGAACGCTTCAAGAGTGTTCACGTGGCTATCGCCTTCGGCCCACTGCTTCGCGCCGTGTTCAACGGTATCGTGCTTGTAGCCGAGACTGGAAAGAACGCGGTAAGGCAACCATTCATCGGTGCTGATGCGCGTACCCTTGGGAACCTGACTGGTGATTTCGGGAATGAGGGACTTGCGCGAGGCGTCGGGAACGACCTTGGTGTAAACCTCGCCGCCGTTGCGCTCAAGGATACCGAATACAACAGACTTGCCCGCAGCGCCGCGCCCGCGCTTACCCTTCCGCTTGCCGCCGATATAGGTTTCATCGGCTTCAACATGGCCCGTCAACGGCGGCTCGCCGTCAACCTTGCCCATGTATTCGCGGATCAGGTGCGCCATGCGGAAGGCGGTCGGATAGGACACGCCCAACTGGCGTTGCAGTTCCTTGGCCGGAACGCCGTGGCGCGAAGTGGTGAACAGGTACATCGCATAGAACCACTTTTGCAGCGGAATGCGGGACCCTTGGAACATCGTTCCGACCATCGGATGAATGTGGTGGCCGCACCACTGGCAGGCATAGGCCGGCATCTTCTTAAGGCGGGACCAGCGGCCTTCCTTGCCGCACTTCTCGCACTCAAGCGTTTCGCCGTGACGCAGCTTCATAAGGTAGTCAAGGCAAGCGTCGTCGTCCGGGAACTGCTGAAAGAAATCGGTGATGGTCGGGGTGTGTGCCACAGCTTTCTCCTTTCGATGGTGAAAGGATAGCAAGATGGCGTACGTACGTCAAGTTTATAATCGCGTTAAAAAAATATATTTGGACGAAGAGTTTTTTGCTAACTTTGTATATGATTTACATTATAGGAATATATCATCTGATGCTTTGTTGGCTATTTATGAGATAATAAGAAACGCAGCTAAAGACAAATCCATCATTAAGAACGTCCTTCGTTAAGGCCAATACCCTTTCCAGTTCTTTGACGCCTCGCGCGTCAGCGCGCGCCCGCGTAAACGCCACGTACCGTTCGCCGTTGTACACGCGCCGCCAATCTTCTCGCTAAGCCGCCTCCCGAGCGTAGAAGTGGAGATACCATCCGCCTACATAATGGTGCGTTCCTATCTCCATTGCCTCCAGCCTCGAAATCGATTTCGGCTGATCAGTTTGCGCGCTGAAATTTCAGGTTCCCTTATCCTTTCCCGCCCCATAGATTCCCCGGCAACGAGGAACAAACAGGGCAGCGGAGTCTCCCCATGAACATCGGAATTACCGGCTGCGGCGGGCGCATGGGCCGCATGCTGATCCAGACCGTGCTGGCGACCGAGGGCGCGGAACTCGCCGGCGGCACGGAACAGGCGGGCAGCCCCTTCATCGGCCAGGACCTGGGCCTGCTGGTCGGCTCGGAGCCGGCCGGGGCGGCCGTCATGGACGACGCGCGGGCGCTGTTCGAGGCGTCGGACGTGGTCATCGACTTCACGGTTCCCGCCGCCACGGCGGCCCATGCGGCGCTCGCCTTCGACACCGCGACGGCCATGGTCGTCGGCACCACGGGCCTCACGGCCGAGCAGCAGTCGGCGGTGCGGGGGGCATCGGAAAAGGCCGCCATCGTGCAGGCCGGCAACATGTCGCTCGGCGTCAACCTGCTGGTCGGCCTCGCCAAACAGGCGGCGGCGCTGCTCGGCCCCGACTACGACATCGAGATCGTCGAGATGCACCACAAACACAAGATCGACGCGCCCTCGGGCACGGCGCTGATGCTCGGCCGCGCGGCGGCCGAGGGCAGGGGCCTCGACCACGACGCGGCGGCCGTCCTGTCGCGCGAGGGCCATACCGGCGCGCGCCCCGACGGCGCCATCGGCTACGCCAGCCTGCGCGGCGGCGACGTGGTCGGCGACCACACGGTGATCTTCGCCGGGCCGGCGGAGCGCGTGGAACTGACCCACCGCGCGGCGAGCCGCGAGATCTTCGCCCGCGGCGCCGTGCGCGCGGCATTGTGGTGCCGGGGCCGGGCGCCCGGCCTCTATTCCATGCGCGACGTGCTGGGGTTGAGCTAGGCCGGCACCGGGTTGCGCAGGTCGGCGAGCACCCGCTTCAGCCGCTCGGCCACGCCGACCTTTTCGTCCACGGTCAGGAACCGCCCGATGGCGAGCGACCGCCCGTGCGAGCGCAGCAGAAGGTCGGCGTGCCGCCCGCGCCGGTTCTCGATCAGCACCTGCAGCCATTGCGGCTGGAACGACCAGCGGTCGCGTTTGCCCCAGTGGCTGACGCGCTCGACGCACAACTCCCGCGCGGTGACGGCGATGGTCTCGACCTCGCGTCCGCGCCTGAGGTTGAGGCGCAGCAGGGCGTAGAGCAGCAGCACCTCCGCCCCCATGAAGGGGAACACGGGCCACGCGCCGATGACGATGAACAGCACCGACAGCGGCACCCAGAACACGGCCAGCACCCACATGAAGACGTGCACGCCCCGCAGCGTCGAGGAGCGGTGCGGGCGCAGTTCCGCGCGGAACAGGCAGGCGTCGGGGTCGAATGCGTTCATCGCCCCATGATACGCAAGCCGCCGCGCGAGAAAAAGGGGAAGGTCAGGCCGCCCGGCCTTGCGCGTAGCGGCGCACGCGCACGGGCTCGCGCCGGCCCTTGACGGAAATCGCCTCCTCGGGCCCGAAGCCGTCGGCCGCGGTTCCGCCGGCCGTTGCCAGGGTGTCGGCGTCGGCGACGATCTCGCCCGCCGCCGCCGCCGAACACAGCCGCGCCGCCACATTGACCCCGTCGCCGATCACCGTGAAGTCGCGCCGGCGGGCGGAACCGACGGCGCCGGAAATCACCTCGCCCGTATAGACGCCGATGCCGACCGGGCGCGGCAGGTTGGCGCGCGCCAGCTCCGCCTGCACGTCGCGCGCGGCGGCCAGCGCCCGGGCCTCGGCGTCCCTGCCGTCGAAGCGGGCCAGCAGCGCGTCGCCGATCATTTTGTCGACGTCGCCGCCGTGGGCCTCGACGGCCGCCACCTGGATGCCCATCAGCTCGTTGAGGAACCACACCACGCGCTCCGGCGGGTTGTTCTCCGAATAGCCGGTGAAGTCGCGGGCGTCGGAATAGAACAGCGTCAGGCGCACGCGCGTCGAGGGAATGTCGCCGCCGCCCCGCGCCGCGTCGACGGCGCTTGCCGACACGAAGCTTTCCAGCTTGCGCCGGGTCTCGTCCAGGGCGGCCGAGCGGCTGTCGATCTCGCGCTGGCCGCGCCCGACCAGCAGCCCCAGCCCCGCCAGCAGCAGCACCAGCCCCGCCGCCGGTGCGGCGGCGGCGATCAGGCCCGAGCGCAGCAGCAGCGCGTCCAGGTAGCCGACCGGCTCGTACAGTTCGAACACGGCGGCGATGTCGCCCTGGGCGTCGCGCACGGGGACGTAGATTTCGTACAGGTCCTGGCCGTTCTCGACGATGCGCACCAGCACCGGCGTGCCGTCGAACACCACGGTCTTCAGCGCCGGGTTGGTCTCGCGCTTGGCGAAGTCGGCGACGTCGGTCGAGAACAGCACCTGGCCCGCCAGGTTGTAGACCTTCATGGCCTGGATGCGCAGCTCGCGCACCTCCTGGTCGATGGCGGCGCGCAGCTTGTCGTGGTCTGACTTGGTGTCGCCGTGGGCCAGCAGGTGCGCCCAGGCCTCGGGCGCCGCGTGGGCCACGGCGGTGGACACGGCCTCGGCGCGCTGACGCGCCAGTTCCAGATAGATGTTCTCCGTCGTGCGGGTCACCGCGAACACGGTCGCCGCCACCATGACGGCCAGCAACACGGCCAGGCCCGGCGCGATGCGCCGCCAGAAATGCCGCTTCAGGGGATAGGATGCGTCGTTCATCGGTTGTTCCCGGCCCATGACCAGTGCAATCTAAAACCGCCCCCGCGGGGGCGGCATGACATGCGTCAATCGAAGGTAGCAGAAGAGGGTCGACGGCGGCCATGAGGAAAGCCGATATCGAGGAGTTCTACCGCCGCCTGCACGAGCGGAACCCGGAACCGAAGGGGGAACTGGACTGGGTCAACCCGTTCACCCTGCTGGTCGCCGTGGTGCTGTCGGCGCAGGCCACCGACGTCGGCGTCAACAGGGCGACGGGTCCCCTGTTCAAGGCCGCCGACACGCCGGAAAAGATGGTTGCCCTGGGCGAGGCCAAGATCAGGGACTACGTGAAGACCATCGGCCTGTACAGGAACAAGGCGGCCAACGTCTTCAAGCTGTCGCAAATCCTGATCGAACGCCATGGATCGCAGGTGCCCGACGACCAGGCGGCGCTCGAGGCCCTGCCCGGCGTCGGCCGCAAGACCGCCAACGTGGTCCGCAACATCGCCTTCGGCGCGCCGACCATCGCCGTCGACACGCATATCTTCCGCATCGGCAACCGCACGGGCATCGCACCCGGCAAGACGCCCCTGGAGGTGGAGACCAGGCTTCTGAAGGTGACGCCGCGCCGATACCTGCGCCACGCCCATCACTGGCTGATCCTGCACGGGCGCTACGTGTGCAAGGCGCGGAAGCCCGCCTGTCCGGACTGCGTCGTCGCCGACCTGTGCCGGTTCAAGGGCAAGACGGTCTGATGCGGGTTCCGGTCGATCGGACCGGGCCCCGCTTTTCGGCAAGCTCAGGGCGAGGCCCACATGCCGAGCGCCGTCGAAGCATGAGGGCCGGCCCGATCGGTTGCCGGGCGGCTATCCCCGCGCGCGCGGCGTCGCGTTGACGCAGGCCTCGCGGTCGGCGGCCTTGCCGGCCGCGTCGCGGGCCTCGAAATGGGCGACACGGGCCGGGCCGCCGGCCCGGTCCTTGTAAAGGAACACGTCGAGCACGCAGCCCTCGCCGCGGAAGCGCAGGATTTCCGCCCCCTTGTCGACGCGGCTGAAGGCGGGCGCGCCGAACGCGGCGACCAGGTCGTTCCTGGAAAAGCCCAGGACCTCCTTCACGGCGATGCGCGGCAGGGCCGGCGGGGTCGGCAGGGCCGCCTCCTGGGGCGCCGCGGCGGCCGGTCCGGCGACCGCGGCGGCGGCGGTTCCGTCGGCCTCCGCCGGGAGCCGGGTTCGCGCCACCTGGCCGTCGCCGGCGCAGGCCGTCAGCAGGACGGCGAGGAGAAGAGGAATGGAGAGCGGGCGGAAACGGCGGCCGGCCACTGTGTTCAGTCGTGTTCTTTGTCGAGGGTCTGCATGTCGCCGGCGATTTCGCCGCCCTGCTCGATGACGATGCGGCCATAGCGGATCTTGCCCTGGACCCGCCCGCCGGCGCGCACCACGAGACGCCCGCGGGCGATCAGTTCGCCCTCGAAACGGCCCGAAATGTCGGCTTCCTCGACGTCGGCGTTGCCCTTGAACACGCCCGTCGGCGCGACCTCGATCAGCCGCGCGCCGGGCAGGGTGATCTCGACCTGGCCCTCGACCACCAGACGGTCGCAGGACGTGATCTCGCCGGTCAGCGAGATGTCGCGGCCGACGATCAGGCGCTTCTGGTCCGAGCCGACGTCGAGCGTGCGCGCGCGGTCGATGCGCCGGGCCGTGGTCGGCACTTCGGGCGGGCGGCGGTGAAGCTCGGGCGACATGCCCGACGACGTGGGCGGCTTGGGCGCGTGGGAGCCCTTGCGGGAAAAGGGTTTCAGGGGCGGCGCGGAGAGCTCTCCGCTGTCGTCGTTGGTTTCGTCGCTCACGTCAGCTTCCTTCTGGGCGGCCGGCGCCGGCGCGGACGGACCGCCCTTTCTCTTCCCAAACATAGACCCCTACTTACGCCTTAGGCCCAGTTCCGTCCAGCATTGAGTTGGCCCCGGAACGGGCCGGTTCGCGGCCTTGCGGCGGGCCGCCCCC
>Ga0210019_1000478_pt1 | contig 50350 bp, 57 predicted proteins | sample CryGeyCG2114_020_2_FD_183969 | JGI IMG/M metagenome (GOLD analysis project Ga0210019, IMG submission 183969) | Groundwater microbial communities from aquifer - Crystal Geyser CG11_big_fil_rev_8/21/14_0.20 (SPAdes) (version 2) | ecosystem: Environmental > Aquatic > Deep subsurface > Groundwater ...
AAAACGATTTTTAATTTTCTGCCGGCAAAAACACGACTGACACTTAACTTACCGGTAGATTTAAATTGTTCGCCGGTTAACTTAGGCTCAATCAGCAAATCTCCGTCTTGCCCCTTAACTCCGAATGATTGGGTAAGCAAAGTAAGCATAAACCAGCTGGCTGAGCCGGTTAAGTATGAATACATCCCCTTACCTTCCAAGTCAAAATACTCCGGTAAGCAAGGATAAATTTTGCTTTTTGAGGTATCCGCTGCCATTTTATACAGAGAATTTAAGGCTTCCCAACCTGCTTTAGAATAACCTTGTTTGTATAACGCATAAGCAAACATCACTACCATGTGGCTAAACACCGCGCCATTTTCCTTATCTCCGTAAGAAAAAGAAAACGCCCTGCCTAAATTATGCTGCTCTTTTTTAAAATCAGTATTTAGCCGGATGCCTCCGACGGATTTATCATATAAATAACGTTGAACATTGGATAAGATTTTATTGATCTGTCCGGAGCTGGCTATGCCACTCATAATCGGAAACACCTGAGAAGTTAAGGTCATTTGAATTAGATTGCCTTTTTTACCATCTACCCTATTCTTACAATTATCATAATATCCATTGAAGAATCCTTCTTTTAACCATTCGCTTTTTTGAATATGTGCTTTCATCCAAGAAGATTTCTTTTTTAGAGAATTACTTAACTTGATAACATCCAACTGCATCTTACGCCCTGAAATATTTTCTTCAGTTTTAGAAAAATAATCCTCTAATATTTTATGTTTTTGCACAAGGCTTGAATAGTTAAAATCCGTAAGCAATATTTTTAATTCTTCGGCTACTTCCAGATTATTTTTACCTGTCTTAAGCAATAGCTGCGCAATCGTTATCAGATTCTGAGCATACATCGCAGAAAAAGCTACGCTTTCCCCGTGCTCGCCAGCCATATCCAAGCCGTCATTCCAATCTGCGCCTTCAAGCCGGACATGGTTATGGCTGCCGACATTATAGAATTGCACCAGATTTTGCACCAACAGATGCTCTAAGATTGTTCCCTGATAAATCTTCCCGGATTTTGTCTTGAGCCGATCCCCGTAGGAGACATTCCACTTTTGATCGATATCTCTAGCGCGATTGATTTGATGATTCCTAAAATAAGCAGCCGGCTCAAATAAAATCCCTAAATCCCCGGTCTCCTGAATATATAAATCCAAAGTAATCAGCGGCCACACTCCGTGGTCCATCCACACCCGGCTGATATTATTGCGGTCAGCGATAAATTCACCGGGATTTTTACCGATAATCGTCGCGTTTGAGCCATCAATCTTGACTCCGCAAAAATTATTAATTAAAAGCGGCCGTACACCTTGCGGATTATTTAAAATAAGCCCCAGACAATCCTGCCAAAGATCGCGCCATCCCCTACCTCCTTTGCCATAATCAAAATCTGGAAGGAATGAACAGCCGAATATTTTCCTTAAGTGCGGCTGAATATTTACCCAGCGCAGCCAATTATCAAAATGCTGATCACCGCTTGAAATATCCAACGACTTGGATTGCTCCTGCCAAAAACTTTTGGTCTTTTCAAAATAGAGATTTACTTTCTTAGGATGATTAAATTTACTGATCAAGCGGCTTAAATTATAACCCTTCTGAGCAATGCCCATGACAACAGCGTAAGTAACCTTGGCTTTCGCCGGCAATGTAATTTTAGCAAAGCGCATCGCTCCCATTGGCTCTTTACCTTGTATCGATACTTTCCCGGGAAGCTTATTTTCAAAAACAGCCTCCGGAGCCTCTAGGTCTCCGGATTCTCCGCAGAAATCCTCCTGTGTCGGATAAATATATTTCGCCGGTTTTGCTCTATTATCACATCCAGCGACATAATAAACCGTATTATTCGGCCTATGCCCGGATTCATCAAAAAGCAATGTCGGTTTAACATTAATCCCGTATTTTTCCTGTTTAATTCTGGTTAAAAGTGAAGTTACCTGGCGATGATCGCGTAAATTATCAGCGGAGCGGGCATATAAAGGTATTGCCGCATAAGGAATAAAACTTATCTTTTTTCTACTGATATTGGTCAGAGTAACCTGCATAACCTCTAACGCATCAGTACCTGCCGGTACAAATGATAAAATTTCAGATTTTAAACCTAGATTTTTATTTTCCCGGCTGACCCGCTGCCAAAGCTGACCGGCTTCTAAGGTAAATTTATCCTGCTGGATCTGTTTTAGATTTTTAGAAACTCCAGCGGCAGACCAAATCTTATCTTTATCAATGTAAATCCAAAAGTTTCTTGAAGCCTTAGAAAGAGAAAGGTCGCAGCGGGAAACCGGCTCAAGCAAAAAACTATTTTGGCTGCTTTTTATATCTCCATGTAAATCCGGTGAAATAGAGGACAACAAAGTTTCATTGCCAAGCGGTAGATACAGGCTTTTTATCCTATCCGCAGAGAAAGATTTAAAACTACCTGCATCATCTGTAAAATTATATAGATTATTTTTCATCTAGCCTTAGATTATATGATTTTTCTACTTGAGCAATAAGGTAAGCTTCATCCTGTCTTCATCGGTGATGAAATTGAAAAAACCTGCGATGGTATACTGGTTTTCTCCTAGCTTCTCTACCCTGATCACCTGAACTACGGCATTGATCGTCACATCATGCGCCAGAATCTTGCAAACAATATTCGTATAGATATTTTTTTCAACAGGCAAGAATAACTCCGTGCTAAACAAGAGCCCTCCGTAACTGATATTCTTTATTTTTGCCTTGCAGCCTTGATCCTTCAGAAAATAAACCATATCCAGGTCTACGTCTTTTCTTTTATACCGCCTTTTTTCTTTGCCGCTGCCATAATCCTTAACCTGAATAAAGGACTTGAGCATATCTTGCTTAATTAATTCTCCCGGATCAAGCGCAACTTCATCAGCATTTTGTATTTCATCATGAAAATAATTACCAATTGCCTGCCTGATTTCGCTATAGGTACTGATAAAAACCTCAATATCGCATCCGCTAACCTGCCTGAGCATATCGATAACCCCCTCATTTAAAGGGTCAGCCATAACCACTTCCAGAGAATTACCGCTTTTCTCTATCGGTAGAAGCGAATAGATATTAATTAATTTAAAAGGAATAATTTTTAACACCTGAGAAGGTATCTCATATCTAGCCAATGGTAAATAGGCAAAACCATACTGGCTGGCCAGGCATTCGGCAATATGCATTTCACTTACAAAATTCAGGGATATCAAATGCTGGCTGATATAGCCGCCATTTTTCTTCTGCTCCTCTAAAGCCGTATCCAGCTGCTTTTTGGTTAGCAGATTACGCTCGATTAAAAGTTCCCCAATTTTCGCTTTTAAAATCCTTTTGGCGCTCATATATTTACCTTATAAATCAATGTTTTAAAGTTGTTTCCCATCTTTGCAATATGGAAGCGGCCTGCGCATCAGGAACATCATACCAATTTTCATATGCCTGGGCGACCGCGCTAAAGAATTGAGGTTTCTCTAAAATTACTACCTCGTCGACAAAGCCGGAAAATTCTTTTTCGGCACTTTCTCCGGAAACAGGAGCTGCCACGATAATTTTTTTGGCCTTTTTATTTTTGCATAAATATACCACAGCCCTCATGGTTGAGCCCATAGCAATGCCATCATCTACGAGTATCACCGTCCTGTCCTTAATCTCCGGCAGCGGCTTGCCGTTACGCAGGACAGATATCCGCCTTTTAATTTCTAATTCTTGTTTCCGAATTATCTCTGCAACTAATTCTTTGGGAAGTTGTTCCTCATACCCGCTGATAATAAACTTACTTCCGTCCTCGCTGACCGCGCCAAACCCGAATTCAGGATTTCCGGGATAAGGCAATTTTCTGGATACGACTATTGAAAAATCGGCATCAAGGTATTTAGCTACCTCATAGCCGACTTCAACGCCGCCTTTGGGTATACCAAGAACTAGGACACCCTTGCCTTTATATTTTTTTAAAGCCTTGGCCAGTTTTTCTCCAGCATCTTTTCTGTCTTCAAACATATTAGGTAGCTTACACCCCGCGCTTAAAGGTTACCCGGTGTAAGATGTGTACGCCGGTATACGCCTCTGCGTAAATTGCGCGGGTGTTCGCCTCGTAGTGAAATTGCGCCAGGCGAAGCTAGGTAGCTTACACCCGGCGTTTATAAGGAATTCCTCCGGTGCGTGTTACGTAACACAATTATAACACTTATCGGCGCATAGACAACAAAAAACCCACTAAGCTCTATTAGCGGGTTCAGAGACAGAAAAATTAGATAAGAATACTACGAAAATTCCGGATCAAAGATAAATTAATTCTTAAGTTTTAATAGAATATCTTCTATTAGTACAAATTTATTGGCTTCTTCACTCATCACAAGTTTGTGAAATTCACATTCTATGCAAGAGGCCAGTTCCACGGCAAAACTACCCCGAACCTTTCCGCCACATACCGTTCCCGCGATCGCCCAGCAAGCCCTCCCGCCATTCTTCCCGCAATTAATACCATTAGTCCGCTTCTCTGTACTTGCTGGACAGACCCCCAATTTATCGGCCTTCGCACCACCCGGCTCTCTGCCGCATTTTTTGTATTCCCAACAATTCAGCTTACCCATGATTGCCTTTCCAATTTTCTTTAACTAATTTTACCTTAAAACAAAACCCTATGCAAGTACTTTACCGTGCATAGGGTTTATATATTGGTTGCGGGGGCCCGATTTGAACGGACGACCTCAAGGTTATGAGCCTTGCGAGCTACCAGGCTGCTCCACCCCGCGAAATCTATCTATCTCTTCTTCTCAGAAAAAATCTTAATGGGAATCTCGCCGCGTCGCACCACTCCCATCTTATCCCGGACAATCTTCTCCTGATAAACCGGATCATTTTCAATCCGCTTAAGCTCTTCCTGCAAAAGATAATTCTCAACCGCCATTTTACGGAACTTTCCTTCCAGCTGGCGATTCTTAACCCTGGATTCCTGCAGTTTAATGTAACCCGGTAGGAATAAAACTAAGGTCAGGACTGCAAACCCGAAAAGCCAGAATGATTTTCTTAATGTGGAGAGCATCTACCTCTTCCAGCTTGTCCCCGCAAAGATTGCCTTTTTGCCCAACTCTTCCTGAATCCTTAAAAGCTCGTTATATTTGCAGATTCTATCCGTGCGGGACAAAGAACCGGTTTTGATCTGGCCCACCCCGGTGGCTACCGCTAAATGCGCAATCGTCGTATCTTCGGTCTCACCGCTGCGATGCGAAATTATCGCGTTGTATTTATTCTTCTTGGCAATGGAAATTGCCTCAAGGGTCTCAGAAAGCGAGCCAATTTGATTGACTTTAATCAGTATAGCATTGCCAATGTTTTCTGCAATCCCTTTTTTGAATATCTTAGGATTGGTGACAAAAATATCATCACCCACCAACTGCACTTTATCGCCAATTTTTCTGGTCATCTCCTGCCAACCACTCCAATCGTGCTCAGAAAGGCCGTCTTCAATTGAAAGAATAGGATATTTTAGAAGCCAGGCTTCATAAATAGCGATTAAATCCGCAGAAGTTTTTTGTGCTCCATCAAAGGTATACTTACCATCTTTACAGAAAGAGCTGGCCGCACAGTCAAGAGCCAAAGAAATATCCCGGCCCGGAACATACCCGGCTTTCTTAATTGCCTCGATAATCAAGCTTAATGCCTCTTCATTTGAATCAAGACTAGGGGCAAAACCACCTTCGTCTCCTACAGAAGTAGAAAGTTTTTTAGATTTTAAAATTGATTTTAAATTATGAAACACCTCGGTGGCCATCCGTAAAGCATCGGAAAAAGTAGGCGCACCCTGGGGCATAATCATAAACTCCTGAATGTCTAAATTATTATCGGCGTGCATCCCGCCGTTTAAAATATTCATTAGCGGAATGGGTAGAATTTTTGCCTTCTCTCCGCCCAAAAATCTATAAAGGGACTGCTTTTTAGAAAGCGCAGCTGCTTTGGCTACTGCCATGGAAACACCGAGAATTGCGTTCGCACCGAGCTTGGATTTAAACTCCGTACCATCCAGTTTAATTAAAAGTTTGTCGATCTTGGCAAAATCTGCGTCTTTACCTTTAATAGCATTATTGATCACGGTATTGACATTGGCTACTGCCTTCAATACCCCTTTTCCCATATATCGGGATTTGTCGCCATCTCTGAGCTCTAATGCTTCATTATCTCCGGTGGAGGCTCCTGAGGGAACTGCGGCGCGCCCCAAAATACCGTTAGTCAAAAGGCAATCTACTTCAACTGTAGGATTTCCACGCGAATCCAGAATTTCCCGTGCTAAAACTTTCTTAATCTTTGCCATCGGATTTTCCTTTCTTATATTTTTTGACAACTTAATAATTATACATACAATAGAACCTAAGTCAAGGCAATCCTTTCCAGGCTAAATAGTGTTTGACTTAAGCTAGTGGATATGTTAATTTTAAGTATTCCTTTTTAGAAAACCTGGAGACAATATGAATTGGAAAAAATTTAAATTCTACGCAAAACTGCACTGGCTAAAGGTGGTACTTATTACCTTTCTGGTGGCATTAACAATATCGCTGATCATACTTGTAATTGTCGGTATGCGCGCCTGGAATGAGGCTGAGTCATACCTCAGACAATCACAGCTGGCGATGATCCCTCTACAACTATATCTGCAGATCATCATGGCGCTTATCTTTGGCTTTGTATATACGTTTTTAATGTACTGGCTCTATTTTAAACGCGGTGCTTCCTCGTTTTCACAAACCAGCAAAAAATCCGTTTCCGGCGGAGACATAGGAGTAACCTGGAATGATGTCATCGGAATGGATGAAGCCAAAGAAGAAGCCTTGGAAGTAGTCAAATTAATTACCGACCGCGTAAGTCTACAGCGCATCGGAGGCAAGATCTTAAAAGGTATTCTCATGTTAGGCCCTCCGGGATGCGGTAAAACTTACCTGGCTAAAGCAATCGCCACAGAAACCAAGCTTCCCTTTATATCCATGTCCGGATCAGAATTTGTGGAGATGTTTGTCGGAGTTGGAGCCGGACGCGTGCGTTCACTTTTTAAAAAGGCGCAACAGTTAGCAGAACTTGAAGGCGGCTGCATTATCTTTATCGATGAAATTGATGCTATCGGCGCTCAACGCAGTATGGACCGGGGTTTCGGAGGCACTACCGAACATAACACCACCTTAAACCAGCTGTTGGTTGAGATGGACGGCTTAAAAGATAAGGATCACAATATAATTTTAATCGGCGCCACTAACGCTCCGGAAACTTATCTTGACCAGGCGCTACTTAGGCCCGGAAGATTCGACCGTAAAATCATCGTGGATAAACCAAACCTTGATGACCGTGCCAAGCTTTTTACTTATTACCTGAAAAATATTAAATATAATGCTGAAAACGTAAAAATCGACCGTCTTGCACGAATTACCGTAGGCCAAACCCCAGCAGACATTGCTAATATTGTACACGAAGCTGCTTTAATTACTATACGCAATCAAAGTTCATTAGTTTCAATGCAAGAAATTGATGAAGCCAGGGAAAGAATTGCCTTAGGTATAAAACGCAGGGTTAAATTAAGTGAAAAAGAAAAATGGCAAACCGCTTATCATGAAGCAGGACACGCCATCGTTACTTATCTGCTTGCCCCCTCTAAAGATGTTTTCAAAATTACGATTACTCCGCGCGGACCAACCGGAGGAGCTACCTGGATTCCGGAAAGAGAAGATACCTTTATTGAAGACTCTAATCAAATCTTGAGTAAAATAAAGATCAGCCTGGGTTCGTATGCGGCAGAAAAAATCAAATATAATGCCACAACCAGCGGCGTATACGGAGATTTCTCAAGCGCCATGCATCATGCTCACAATATGGTCTGGGTTTGCGGTATGGGAAAAAGCGGCCTCCTGGGTAATTGGGAAATTGTCAATAAAATATCCGAGGATACTAAGGCTAAGCTGGATGCTGATGTTCAGGATATCTTAAATACCTGCCTGATTGAAATAACCGCTTTGCTTAAAAAAGAAGAGCCCCTGATGGATCGGCTGGCTAAAGAACTGGTTGCAAAAAGCGAACTAAATTACGATGAAATCGAAGCCATCTTTAAGGAGTTTGGTAAAAGCCGGCCTTAAAATTATCCCTCTGGTCCTACTCTTATCCGCTTGCTCCTCATCTACTACTCCGTCATTCTTAAAAGAAAATATTCCACAAGCAGTACAAGATATTTGCAAAAAAGACTATAAGCTTGATGTTTCATCCAAGCTTATAGACAACACGCTTTGGGTATATCTTCCACTTGAAGATATAATATCTAAGCCTGAGAATCCGGATAAATATACTGAAAGGTTTTTTTTAGAGGACAAGAAAAACTACTTGGAAGAGAGAATCCTAAAAGTTAACTACCTTGTCAAGCTGGCCGAAGAAAAAGAAAAACAGCAGGAGGTGGCTTTAGACAAATCCGTAAACGAAAAGATCTTCAAGGTGCTACAGGTTATCCGCAGAGTACTTTTCAGTGTGGATAACTCAAAAAAGGACGATCCTTTATTTTTCTGCATTGTTACCGCAGATATCAAAAACGGCTTTGAAATAAAGCAGATTTTTTACTCCCCGGACTTAAAAAAAATATCCTACGGTATTATCTCTCAGACAGAATATCAGCACCGTATTATTCAGGATTCGGAAATTTCCCCCCAGATTATCGGCGACAAAACCGGAGCTCATCTGGTTTACCGGGAAATATCACTGGCTGAATTTATCGCCAGCCAGATTCAAAGCCGAATAAAGTTGAAATTTCAAAAACCGGAGGTTGAAAGAAATGCGGATATTGATAAAGAAGTGCTAAAAATAATTTCCTATACTTTGAATACCTACGGATTTAATGATTTTACTTTTGTAGAAATATCCAATCTGGTAACCGGAACAAAAAATATTCTCAATCAGAAAGCAATCCTTGCTGACTCAATAGAATAATATCGGCTTACCCCAAATAAACCTTACCCGCTCTTATCTTCAGCTTAGCATTAACAAATAATTTAATTGCCTCAGGATAAAGCTTATGTTCCAACGCATGGATCCTTCTCTCAAGTAAAAACAAAGAATCACTTTTATTTATTTTTACTTTTTGCTGTAGAATAACCGGTCCGTTATCCACCTGTTCATCGATAAAATGCACGGTGACTCCGGTAAAAGACGGCTTATGCTTAAAAGCATCCTCGATCGCATGGGCACCCTTAAAATCAGGGAGCAAAGACGGGTGGATATTCATAACCCGGTTATGGTAAAGTTTTACAAAAGATACACTGAGGATACGCATAAATCCGGCTAAAACGATTAGATTTATCTTATAATTTTTTAATCTCTGGACGATCCCCTCTTCAAAATCACCGCGGTTTACAAAATCTTCGCGCCTGATTAGAACGACCGGAATTTTAGCCTTTTGTGCACGTTGGATTACGAAGGCTTCCGGTTTATCGCAGACTAAGATCACTGACCTTACTTTAATCTTTTTCTGCTTTATCGCTTTGACGATTGCCGAAAAATTGCTTCCGTTCCCTGAAGCAAATATAGCTAAGTTTATTGGATTCTTCATCATTCTCTTACCCTTATAGTTTTAGCCGGACAGGCCTTTACGCATTCTTTACAGGAAGTACATTTATGGTAATCAATTACCGCAAGATTATCGATTACATGTATCGCGTCAAATTTACAGGCTTTCTCGCATAATTTACAGGCAATACAGCCGACAGAGCAAACATTCTTTACATCACGCCCCAGATCATGTGAACTGCATGCCACGTACACCGAATAAGTCACCGATAGCAAAGAAAATAATTTCTTCGGACAAACCAATACGCACTTATTACAAGAACGGCATTTAACTTGGTCGACAACCGGTAAAGCATCCGAGGACATGCTAATCGCCCCAAACGGACAAACTCTTACGCAGGTGCCAAAACCAAGACAAGCAAAAACGCATGCTTTTTGCCCTCCTAAAACTAGATTAGCACTAATGCAATCGCCAACACCATCATACAAATATCTATCCTTAACTCCTGCGCCACCATTACAATGTAAAGTGGCGATCTTTTTAATCTGTTTCTCAAAGGCAACCCCCATAATCTCGGCGATCTTTCCTTTAATTTCTTCACTGCAAACCCGGCAGCTTTCGATTGTACTTTTACCTGCAAACAGATTTTCGGCAAAACCAAAACATCCGGGATTCCCGCATGCGCCGCAATTTGAACCTGGAAGTAAGTGCTGTACTTTTTCTAATTTCGGATCAACCTGAACCGTCAATTTCTTTGAGGCAATCGCTAAACCTACGCCAAAAATAAGCCCCAATACTCCTAAAATTATTATCGCAAATAAAATTTCCATTATAATTTAAATCCGCTAAAGCCCATAAAACTTAAGCTTAAGATTGAAGCAATAATAAATGCCAGAGGAAAATCCTTAAATGCCCTGGGGACATTGCAGAGTTCCAGCCTCTCCCTTATCCCGGACATTAAAAGCATCGCCAAAGTATATCCTAAACCCATGCAGACCCCTTGAAAAACCGAATAATACAAACTCCCGATAACCGCTTTATCATTTATGAAAAACATATCGATATTCAATAACGCTACGCCTAATACAGCGCAATTCGTGGTGATCAAAGTGAGATAAATGCCGAAAGCCCGGTATAAAGCAGGGCTGGTCTTCCTGATGACCATTTCAATCAACTGAACAAGAGTGGCAATTACCAGGACAAATGAAAGCGTACGCAGATAGGTCAGATTAAAAGGAATCAAAAGAAAACGGTAAATAATCCAGGTCACCACCGATGAAGCAGTAATCACAAAAGTAACCGCCGCGCTCATCGCAAATGCCTGCTTGGTGTTTTTAGAGATAGCGACAAAAGGGCATAGTCCTAAAAAACGCGACAAGATAACGTTATAAATAAATACTGAAGAAATAAATATGCTCAGAAATTCTTGAACGCTCATGCTTTCCTGTTCTTAAGAAGGTTAAAAAATCCTAATAATAAACCGATCACTAAAAGTGCTCCCGGAGGCATACCAAAAACAAATATCGGCTCAAATCCTTTAATCAAAGTGTGGCCTAATAATTGCCCTGCACCCAAAAACTCCCGGATCGCCGAAATAAGAACTAGCGCCAGGGTAAAACCTACTCCCATGCCTAAACCGTCGAAGAATGATCTCAGCAGGTTATTCCGGCAGGCAAAGGCTTCGGCGCGGCCTAAAACTATACAATTAACCACAATCAGCGGAATATATATACCCAAAGCCCGGTCCAGCACCGGGCTATAAGCTTTCAAACATAGTTCAGTTACAGTAACAAAGGTAGCGATGATTACAATAAAACATGGTATGCGTATCTTTCCGGGAATAAAATTCCGGACCAGAGAAATAATAATACTTGAACCTAAAAGCACAAAAGTCGCAGCCAGCCCCATACCTATACCGTTGATCACGGATACGGAAACTGCCAGCGTCGGGCATAGCCCTAAAGCCAGAACAAATGTAGGGTTCTCTTTAATAATACCTTTAGTAAATTCTTTAACAAGACTCTTCATCGTGATCCGTAAATCCTGGTTTTAGTATACCGGTCAATAAATGGCGTGGCGGCATTCATCATTAATATGGCATAAGAAACCCCTTCAGGATATCCTCCCCAAATCCGAATAACCGCAGTAATTACTCCGCACCCAACACCAAAAATCAACTGCCCTTTAGCAGTCAGCGGGGTAGCCACATAATCCGTAGCCATAAAAAATGCCCCGAGGATTAACCCGCCGTTTAATATATGAAAAAGCCAATCCCCGCTAAATAGCTGTTGGCCTCCAAAGATATAAACCAAGAAAGCTGTGGTGAAAATATAAGTTGCCGGTATCTGCCAGCTGATATAACCCCGGATTAAAAGAAATGCCGCGCCGATCAATAATGCCAAGATACATACTTCACCGATACATCCGCCGCGCTTACCTAAAAATAGATCTAAGTACGAAATATGCTCCAGCAATTTACCTTCTTTAAGTAGCGCCAGCGGCGTTGCCGCAGTTACCGCATCATAACTAAACGGCTTGGCAAAAGTAATCATATACTTAGGCCAGGAAGCCATGAGAAAGACTCTACCCAACAGCGCCGGATTAAAAATATTCTGCCCTAAGCCGCCGAAAACCTGTTTACCGATAGCCATGGAAAACACCGCACCAACTATCGGTAGCCACAACGGCACATTAGGCGGTAAGTTATAAGCCAACAGTATTCCGGTGATTACAGCCGTGCCGTCAAAGATCGTAATTTTTTTCTTAGTCCATATTCCAAGTACCAATTCAGTTAATACTGCGGCAGCAATTGCAACTAAGGTCACCCATAAAGCATCTAATCCGAAGATAATCACGCCGGCGATCCCTGCGGGGATAATGCTAATCACCACCGCCCACATGATCCTGGATACAGACTCTTGATTATGGATATGCGGAGAGCCTGAAACGATAAGATTACTTTTCATTCTTAATTAATCCCTCTATTTCCTGGGCCTTCTTAATCACTGATTTCATTAGCGCGCGGGATGAAACCGTTGCCCCGCTGATGGCCTGCACCCCGGATAATGTTGAACTATCCTGATTTTTAAACTGATCAGTAAATTTCTTTTCAGTTATGCGTATCCCTAAACCAGGAGTCTCATTTTGCGATAAAACTTTGATTGCACTGATTATGCCCTTAGGATCAACCCCGACTAAGGTTTGAATTAGGCTGGAATAGCCTTTACCTGCGGCCTTAAAAACAAAACCGATTATTTTATCTCGGTCATCAAACGCTTTATAATACAGGGTCTGCTCATCCACATCAGATTTAACCGCTATGAATTTAGAGGCTTGCGGCATAACCTCTTTAAGTGCTGCCTGCTCTTCGGCTAAAGCTTGCGCCAGGATCTTCGGCGCAGTAATCACGTTAACTGCAGCTAGTAACCCGGCAGCAATCAGACAGATAAACGCTAAAATAAAACCAAAACGGAATATTTCTTTCACTTTATTTGACGACCTCTAATTTGGCCCGCTTAATCGTCTGTAATAATCGACGCTTAGACGGACAAACATAATTACATATGCCGCACTCAATACAATCACTTGCCCCGTACTCTTTGGCCTGACTCCAGAGTGATTTCTCCGAAGATAAATTGATCTGGCAAGGCATTAGCCCCACCGGGCATCCCCGTATGCAAGCTGCACAACGGATACAAGGATCCTCATTCAGGATCCTGGCCTCTTTTTTATTCATCAGCAACAGCCCGCCGCTGGATTTTATAATCGGGACCTCATCAGTATACTGGGCAATACCCATCATGGGGCCGCCGATAATAATTTTTGCCGGCTCCTCTTTAAGTGGGCCGCAAAATTCAATTAAATTTTTTACCGGCGTACCTATTGGCACCAACAAATTCCTGGGATTTTCTACGCAGCTTCCGGTAACCGTAACGATCCTTTCGATTAACGGCTTATGCTTATAAACTGCTTCATAGATCGCATACGCCGTAGCTACATTCTGCACGACAACGCCGATATTAAAGGGGAGCTTGCCGCGGGGGATTTCTTTACCTAATATATTCTGGATTAACTGCTTCTCTCCGCCCTGAGGATACTCTGACTTTAAAACCTTAACCTGGATATCGCCAAACCTGGAGAACGCTTTTATCGCTTCCGGTTTATTTTCTTCTATCCCCAAATAGATTTTTTCTACGCCTAAACATCTGGAAATTAATTCAATACCTGCAAATATCTCTGCAGTTTTCTCAACCATCAGGCGCGCATCAGAAGTTAAATACGGTTCGCATTCTGCGCCGTTAATGATCAAGGTATCCACCGGCCCGGGCGGATTAAGCTTTATATGTGTGGGAAAACTTGCTCCCCCCATACCGACTATCCCGGCATCTAAAACAATTTTCCTGATCTCGCCAGCAGTAAGCTTATCTATCTCTTGTTGATCATTTAAACTGAATACCGCATGATTATCCTGCCCGTCACTCTCAATAACAATCGCTTTAGTTCTACCTAAAACAGGATGCGGCCAATCCTGTATCGCAACTACTTTACCGGATACCGAGGCATGGATCGGAACGTAAACATTGGCTTCGATACTGGCAATCCTCTGGCCAAGACTAACCATATCCCCGGCTTTAACTTCCGGATTACAAATTTTCCCTAAATGCTGGATCAAAGGAAGATAAACCTTCGACGGAAGCGTTAACTTCTCTGTTAGCTTATTCTCTGAAGAGTGTTTGTTTTCGGCTAATCTAACCATGCTACCTTACGGTTGAGAAACAGGCTTGTTAAGCCCAGTAAACTTAATAAACATCCTACAACAACCAGGATCAATAAAGGCGAGAATCTTTCGGCCAGCATGCTGCTGACAAACATAAATAAAATAAAACCTAAGTGCATAACTATCTCCAGAGAACTGAAGATCTTCCCCAGCATCTTATTGTCGCTAACATTATGAATAATGGTATTAGAAGCGATCATAATCGGAGAAATAATCAATCCCAGACATAAAGCTAAAAGCGCAGCCAAAGCAAAATAAGGAAAATAATATATCCCCAAAGCAAAAGCTGTCAACATTATGCCGCTAAAAACCAGTGAAACAAAAATAACTTTATAATGCGAAATACGCTGGCCGAATTTACCATAAACTAATGACCCCAGAAATAAACCGATTCCCAAAAACATTACTAAAAGACCCAAATCCTTAGTAGCCGAATGCAGTGTCTTTTGCACAAAAACAATAATCACTACATAAACCGAGCCTAATGCTGACCAAAGCGCAAAGATAATTCCGGCAGTAAAACGGATATCTTTCTTTTGAATAAAATAAAGAACTCCCTCTTTGATCTCTTGAAATACAGATTTCCTGATTACCTCGACAATTTCTTTGCCGACCTCCTCCAAACTGGCCTGTACGACGTATTTTTTCGAGATCAGAAAAATAAATGCTGCAGAAATCAAAAAAGTCAGAGCGTTCAGGTAAAAGCCGCTTTTCGCCCCAAGCTTCTCTACCAGCACACCGCTTATTCCAAACCCTAAAACCGCTGCAATCATCCCGGATGTATTAATCAAAGAATTGGCAGGCAGAAGATCTTGATTATCCACCAAATCCGGAATAATCGAAAGCTTAGCCGGCACAAAAAACCTTCCGATAGAAAAAGAAATAAAAATAAGCAGGTAGATCGGAGATAAATTTTTACTATAAAACAAGAAAAGCGGGATGGCTAACATCAACAAGCTGCGCATAAAATCACAGATATACATTGTCTTACGCCTGTCCCAACGATCCACATAGACCCCGGCTAAAGGGCCGATAAGAAATACCGGAATAATCGTAAAAGACAAAATTTTGGCGATTTGCAGGGTTGAACCCGGAGCACGCAGGTAGACAAAGGCAATCAAGGCCATTTGCCCTAATCTGTCCCCCATTTGAGAGATAATCTGGCCGGCCCATAGTAGAAAAAAGTCCCGATTTTTTAAAACTTTACGTAATCTAGGCATAAATTATAAAGCGAATTAAGCCGATGAGTGGAATCGAACCACCGACCTTGACTTTACGAAAGTCCTGCTCTACCAACTGAGCTACATCGGCATTTTGCCATCTCCTTCACTCACTGCGTTCGTTCAGGATGGGCACTGAGTGAAACTGAGTGTGCCAATATTATACCAAGTCCTAACTAATAGTCAATTATTCACTTACAAACAGAAAAATGTTGACAAACCGGCAATTCGTGATACATTATTTACAAGTTATATTTTAGAGGAGAAACAAAGAAATTGATTAGTTTTATGTACAAACCGCAAAGCAGAAATAGTAAATAAGGCGCTTTGCGGATTTTTTTACTCTAAGAGGAGGTGAGAAACAGAAATGGCAAAAGGTAAAGTAAAATGGTTCAGCAATCAAAAAGGTTACGGCTTTGTTACTTCTGAGGACGGCAAGGATGTATTCATTCATTTCAGCGCTATCGTTGGAGATGGATATAAGTCTTTAGCCGAAGGCGATGAAGTTGAATTCGAAGTTACTCAAGGCCCCAAAGGCGATCAGGCAACTAACGTAAAAAAAATATAAGTATCTTGAACATAGAAAAACCCAGTTCTATTCTTTAGAACTGGGTTTTTTATTTTATGCCGAGAGAGGGAATCGGACCCCCCACGCCGGCCTTTTCAGGGCCGCGCTCTACCACTGAGCTATCTCGGCTAAAGTAAATTTATGCTTTTGTTATATTGTACACAAATTACTTAAAAAGAAAAGAGAAAAAATACCTAAACCTTACTTTGCTCCGGTTATAATCTTAACAAAGATATCCTGCGCTAGCTCCATATTCGGAAAATGGTACTTTCGCGCAGACACCTTAAGACGGGTAGTCGCCTCAGTCAAGCGGAATAATTTTATCCAAACCTTACTAGATTTTGCACCTAATTCGATTGAACCAGTAGAGGCGTTTTCCTGCTGAATTAAACCATATGCTCGGGAAACATTTAAAGCTGAATCCCAAAGCCCATTATAACCCTTATCCGTATCCCCTTGCACAGTATCTTTGCTTATCGCATATGCCCCTAAGCCACCTGCAGCCGCTCCGATAATTAAAGGCGCGCACCCGCAAACTAACGGTAACAAAAATAACGGAAAAACAAATAAAAATATTTTTTTCATCTTATCCCCTTTGCCCCAATTCTCTCTTTTTCTTAGCTGAGCCATGAATTTTTACATGCTTTTAAGAGCTTCCTGAATCAACGGTAATACGCCGATAGCCTCTTCTTTGGTAAGACGTCCGAGCTTGGCAAAAGCATACTCTCCGTTTTTATCTTTTATCTCTCTGACAATCTGAATCTTTTTAGGGCCCTTATTATAAGAATAAACACTGACCACAATCTTTCCTGAATCATTCTCCCAAAAATGCGTAAATACCTGTGCATCCAAACTGCTATCGTATGGCATAACTCCTCCTGATTAGAATTTCTTTCCGTGCCGGTAGGCCCGGGTCTTATTATATTTTATTTTCTTTAATAATGCTTTTTCCAGATTAATTTTTCTTGAACCGCAATAATCAAATATGCGAATACAACAGTCGGCAAGCTCCTCTGCCAGATTATTATCTTGATCATGGCTGCGCATGGCTTCCAGAGCTTCAGATAATTCTGAATGCATCAGCGCAATCAACTCTCCGTCGTTACGCACCTCATCCCACCACCCCTTGCTTTTAGCAACATGATGGCACTCCTTAATTAAATCTTTAATTGTTAACTTTTTCTTTAACATCAGCTTCTTCTCCTTTTGGGATAACTAACGCATCGATTCCTTTAAAAATCCTATTGGCAACCTCTTCTTTGGCGTAGATACTGGGGCTTGATATCTCAATCATCGTATTAATACCTGACTCTGCGCTAAAGAATATTCCGACCGGAGTAGTATCGGCTTCTGAAAGATAAACAGCGATCATCTTTTTCTTGGAATCTTCTGCATATATATCGGGTAGGCCGATTCCTTTATTTAATTCATCATGAGCCAATATATCCTTAACCTTGGCATAGCAATCATTGTAGCCTAAGTTAAACGATTTCTTCAAGGCATCTTTACGCTTGTCTTCTAAAACCTGCGTGGATACTCCGGTAAAACCTTTTCCCATCTCCTTAATTGTTGAACATCCTGATAGAACTATAATTAGTAAATAACTGGCGAAAGATAAAACAAAACACTTATTCATTTATGGCTCCTTTTTAATCATTCATTAATTAATTGCCGGATCTCATCTAAATGCTTACGCGCTTCTTGCTCTCCGCGCTTAGCAAATTCATCAGCTTTATGTAATTCCAGCCAAAATAAACCTGAAGTATCCGGATGTAAAACAATGTCGGCCAGCTCTCCCTCCCGCCTGGCTACTTCAGATTGTAAAACTTCCACGCTGCTAAAAATAATATCAACGATATTAAAACTAAAAATACGCTTGAGCCGGCTAAAGAAACTCAAATGTTGATTTGTTTTAACATCAACAACATTACCTGAAGAGCCGCCTGCTTTGAGCTTTTTAAGCTGTTGTAAGATATCTTCCCGCGACGGGGTAACATTCACCGCAATAATCTTCTTGACCCCCATCTGCATTAAAGGCTCGGTGGGCAAAGGGTAAGTTACCCCGCCATCAAAAAGCAACTCTTCTTTAAGTTTAAAAGGAGCAAAAATTCCCGGCATAGAACAACTTGCCATTATAGCATCGACTAGCGGGCCTTTATCAAAAATCTTCGGTTCTTTCTTATGCACGTTACTGGCAACTATCTTCAAAGGAAGCTTCACATCATAAAAAGTTTTATCACCCAGATGTTTCTTCAGGAAGCGGAATAATTTATTACCTTTAAGAAAACCAAGCGCAGGAAAAGTTACATCAATTAAACCCCAAATATGCTTAGGCTCCCTGAATTCACTGGTAATCTTTAAAATCTCACTGCTAGATTTTCCGATGGCCCAGAGACTGGCAATCAGCGAACCGATACTTGAACCGACAATAACATCAATCGGGATATGCTCCTCCTCAATTACCTTTAATACACCCACATGACAGAAACCATAACCTACTCCCACCCCCAAAACCAAACCCACTAAACAATCTCCCAGTTGCCTGGCAATCCGCTTGATCGCTTTAGAATACTCACAGTCAGGAGCGTCAATAATTAAGCGCTGCGGCGCATCAAATTCAATTTTAGGAATCGTGGCAAAAATATCCTGCCCCAAGATCTGTTGCTCTTGGCTATAGTCAATTTTAGCCAACTTATATTCATTAACAATAGTCTTAATTTTAGCAGGATCAAAATTAAAATCTGCCTTCAGCCGAATAACCAGGCTGTTGGTCCGTTTTAAATCTACGGGATCCGGACTGCTCAAGATATGAATAAAATCAGACTGATTAAGCATGCTGATGATGGAACGGTCCATCGCCGCAGGTAAATCCAGGAGGATATAGTGATAATCATTAACCAGGATACTTAATATCTCAATTAACCGTTTAAGACAGGCATCATTATCTTCCTGATAATAAAAACAGAACAGGTCGACGCCAAAGCCACTTTTTAAAACAAAATCTTTAGGTAAAGCATAAATATCGGCAGAAGAATTAAGGTCAAATATAGGCGGCTCTTGAATCATTAGCTTGTCCGGCAAAGTATGTACTTTATCCTTTGGTAGTATATCTAAAATAATTACTGATTTATGTGTTTCACATTTTAAACTTAAAGCTAGGTTTAAAGCGTAAATAGTTTTTCCCGCCTGCGCATAAGAACTAAAGACCGAGATAACCGTGCTTTCAAATATTTTTTTCTGATGAATATCTTTACGCTTGAGACGGCGGCTTAATGTGCGGCTCAGGTCAATCGCCAGTCGCGGAGTGCTTTCCAAAACAGAATTAAAATCATCTTTCTTAATCACCAAAATAGTACAATCATTAATGGCCTGGCTTGAAACCGAATGCCCCTCATTAGTAAGCAAAGAAATAATGCCGAAATATTTACCCCGGTGAAGATACTCTAAAATTAATGGCTTACCTTCCTTATCTTTAGTATAAATCTGCACCCTTCCTGAAATAATACAGTAAAAAGCAGAGGGTGCTGAGCCCTCTTCATAAATAATCTGCCCCTTACGGTATTCAATAAGCTGGCTCTTTACGCAGATTTCGGCTAACTCTGATTTATTCAGTCCGGAAAAAAACGGTAGTTCTTTTATAATGAATTCTTTATCTCTAAGGCTCATTTAAATTTGTCCGTTACGAATAACTTCTGCAAGCTTGCCTGCACTAGTTTTAACTGTACGTTTTTGAGTTTGATAGTCTACATACACCAGGCCAAAACGCGGGTCGAACCCCTTATCCCATTCAAAATTATCTATCAGTGACCAATAAATATACCCGATCATCTTAGCCCCCTGCTCCATAGCTTTATTCATTTCTTCCAAATGCTCTCTGATATAATCCCATCTTAGGTCATCATTTTCAGTACAAATACCGTTCTCCGTAATTAAAATAGGAAGGTTATATTTTTTAAGAGCGATCAACAGTTTATAGAGGCCTTGTGGATAAATATCCCAACCTAAAGAATTTTTACGCAAAGGATGATGGTTATAACAACAGGTATCCATTAACAAAGACCGGATCTTCCAGCTGCGCGCATCAATCAGATTCCTGCCATAATAATTGATCCCGATATAATCCAGAGTGTTTTTACGCAGGAGTTCCTCGATAAAATAAAAATTGTATAATTTATGCCGCAAATACAACGCTAATTTGTTCTTCAGTGTCGGAGTACAGATCTCAAATGCCTGTAAGTTAGCGGCAATGCTAACCATCGGTTTGCCTAAGGACCTCTCCTGATAAATCTTGTGAATAATCTGATAAGCTTTAATATGAGCACGGGCCATATTCAGGGTTACTTTAGCGGTTTTAAATAAGGAACATTCTTGAGGAGGCCAGGCTCCCAATAAATACGAATGGGATGAATAAACCAGCGGTTCATTTATAGTTATCCAGAATTTTACCTGTCCGGCAAACTCGGTAACAATTTTGTCTACAAAACGCAGAAAATATTTCTGCAGATCAGACTTGGTCCAGCCTCCGGCTTGAGCAAACCAAACCGGATTAGTAAAATGATGCAAAGTGACAATCGGTTCAATCTGGTGGATTTTTAAATCAGCAATAACCTGACGGTAATGCTCAATTTCAGAAGTATCGAATTTTCCCTCAAGCGGCTCAATACGGCTCCATTCAATGGAAAAGCGGTGACAGTTATGATTAAGCTGGCAGGCGATGGCAAAATCCTGCGCATAAAGCTCATAATGCCGACAGGCCTCTCCCGAAGCAACTTTTAGAGAATGATCCTGCTCAGCCAGCCACCAGTCATTATGGATATTCCGTCCTTCGACCTGATGCGAGCTGGTTGCAGCACCCCAGAGAAAATTTTGCGGGAATTTCTTCATATAAGCTTATATTATAGCACTACAAAAAAGAAAATCCCAATATAAAGTATTGGGATCCTCTTTTAAAACAAAATATAATTTTCTATTTATCTTTTAATCGGCTCTGCGGCGGTGCTTAAATGCCTGCTGAGAACTTCCCATGTTTTAGGCCCGACTTTTCCGTCAGCCTTTAAACCATTTGCGCTCTGAAAATCCTCAATAGCCTTCTTACTCTTCGGCCCGATACTTCCGTCGATCTTACCGCTATAGAAACCGGCATGCTGCAAAGCAGTCTGAATTTCCATATTTGACGGCTTATAGGGAGCCTGAGGAGGCAAAGGTAACCCCTCCTTAGTTTCACTGGCTGCCCCAGAAGGTGAGACTTTGGTTTCGATACTCTTAAAATCCGGTAAGGCTTGAGAAGAGCTAGCCGGTGCGCTTAAAGACTCAATTGTAATCGGCTGCAATTCATCTGCTTCCTGTTTTTTACCACACCCTGATAAAGCTACTAACACTAAAACTACCGCTGCTAAAGTTAACAACCTCTTCATACCCCCACTCCTCTCTAATGTATAAAAAATTGATGTTATTAAGACTACATTATATTAATTTTAGCAAAATAAATGAATAAATCAAATGAAATTTAACTACAGGTCTCTGGTGCCAGGAAATAGAAAATTGATCAACGTAAATAATACTAAACAAGCCAGGCCACAGTAAAACAAAGCCGTCGATACGCCAAGTGATTGCGCCAGGCTTCCGGAGATCAGGTTTCCAAAAGGCATAATCCCGGCAAAGGTAATCATAAAAAGGCCCATCACTCTGCCGCGAAATGCATCCGGAACATTAATCTGTAACAATGTGTTGATCAAAGCAATCGGAATAAAGCTTGAGCAGCCTACTAAGATTAAAGTAAGAATAGCTACGAGATAATTTTTGGACAATGAAAAAGCAATCAGGGAAAAAGAGAATAAAAACACTGATCCTATTAATAGCCTGCCCTTAAATTTAAAATCACCGAGCGAAGCCAGGCCGAAGGATCCAATTAATGCTCCGATACCGATACTAGACATCAACACCCCCAAACCTCTGCCCCCTACATGGAGAACATTATTAGCAAAAACCGGCATAAGGATAACATAAGAAATACCGAATAAACTTACCGCTGCCACCATACTTACCAGGGCTAAAATAAGGCGATTGCCCCTGATAAAAATTAACCCCTCTTTCAGATCCCCTAAGGCGGAACTATTCTTGGGCGCTGTAGTTTTACCGAGCTTAATATAAAGTAACGCAATAATTACCGCAAAAAAACTTACTCCGTTTAAATAAAAACATCCACTCATACCGATTACCGAAATCAATACGCCTGCAATCGCCGGGCCGATAATACGGGAGGAATTAAAAGCCACTGAGTTTAAAGTAATGGCATTAAAAAGGTGTTTTTTCCCTACCAGCTCTACAACGATTGACTGTCTAGCCGGGGCATCAAAGGCCATAATCATTCCGTTAAATAAAGCAATAAACATAACCTGCAGCGGAGTGATCAGCTTAAACTGAGTCAGGACTGCCAGTAAAAAAGCTAATAACATAAAAGCTCCTTGAGTAAAAATCAGGATATTTCTTTTATTTACTCTGTCCGCCAAAACACCCCCGAACAGGGAAAGCACAAACATCGGGATTGAACTTAAAAAACCAACCACCCCTAAAAGAAACGCTGAATTAGTTAATTCAAAAACTAACCAGCTCTGAGTTACAGTTTGTATCCAGGTGCCGATTAAAGATACAAACATACCCAGCCAATATATACGGAAATATTTAACTTTTAAGGAGGAAAACATGGATAAACTTTCTTTTTAGGCGGGCTTACTTAACCTCTGCCTTACTAGGTCGCTAACTAATTTACCGTCAGCTTTTCCGGCTATTTTTTCGGTTAGCTCCTTCATCAGGCGGCCCATATCCTTCATACTACTGGCACCCGTTGAGCTAACAGCCTCTTCGATCAAACGATTAATTTCCTCAGCCGGCATTTCAGCAGGCAAATAACTTTTTAGGATTTGAGCTTCTTTTTTTTCTTTTTCAGCCGCATCCAGCCTACCTCCTTTAGTAAACTGTTCGATAGAATCCTGACGCTGTTTAATCTGTTTTTTAATTACAGTAATAATCTCGGCGTCATCAAGCTTATCCTTCTGTTTAGTCGTTGCTAAATTAAGCATATCCGCACGCAGAAAACTCAAAACTGAACTTTTTAAAGCATCTCTGGCCTTCATCGCTTCTTTATAATCTTCAAAAATTTTATCTGTTAGCATCTTCACCTCTCTTTTTAAAATTTTCTTTAATTAAAACAAGAAACAGCTTTTGAATTCAATCAAGCGCCTTTCTAAATCTTTCAAGGTAAGCTTGTGGGTTCGCAGCAAACCAAAATCTTCCACATTAAAAGAAGCTGCCACTGTCCCGTAAGCCAGCGCCTGCTTAATTACTGAAGCGTTGATCTTGGCGCTCTTTGCCAAGTAACCCATAAATCCTCCGGCAAAGGTATCCCCTGCTCCCGTAGGATCGATCACTTTCTCAACCGGATAAGCCGGTAAAGAAAAAACCAGCCCGCTTTTGGCATGCAAAGACCGGCTGTAAAATAAAACCCCATGCTCACCTTTTTTAATCAGCACCATTCTGGGGCCGAATGACGAGAGGCATCTGGCGGCCTTAATCAAATTACTCTCCCCGGATAAGTCCCTGGCCTCCTGATCATTGGCCACATAAATATCTATAAGTTTGAGTAGCTTAATTAACGCCTTACGCTTAGTATTGATCCAATAGTTCATGCTGTCTAAACCGACTAATTTCGGAGAATGCATTTTACGTAAAAAATGCTCCTGAATGTCCGGATCAACATTAGCCAAAAATATATTTTCGATTTTACGCTGCGCATCGGTTACCTGGGGCTTAAAAACCGAAAGCACGCCTAATTCGGTATTGATGGTCAGCGCACAATTCAAATCACCTTGATATTCCCCCTCCCACCTAAAAGTTTTCCCTTTTTCCATAATTAAAGAGCTCAGATTAATCCCCTTGCTCTTTAAAAAAGCAATGTGCTGCTTTGGAAAATCCCTTCCAACAATCGCAATCAGATTAACCTTAGTAAAAAGCCGGGCAGCCATAGAGAAATGCGCAGCTGAGCCTCCGAGTAATTCTTGATGTTTACCAAAAGGCGTTTTTACGCTATCTAATGCTACGGTACCTAAAACAATTATACTCACTTTATGCCTCCCCTTATTTTTCTCAAAAAATAAACCGCGCCTGCTGAAAGAATTGAGATTAGAATGCTGGCTACAATATCAATCATATGGTGCACTCCGACATATACTCTGGAAAAACCTACCAATAATGCCAAAATCCATAATACAAAACCTAGGCGCCGGCTAAAAACAAAAACTACCGCTGAAATAACGGAGACCAAAAACGTGTGGTGGGAAGGAAAACCGTTATCCGCCGCGTGATACACTAAAGGGATAAAATTACTGTCAACAAACGGCCGGGGGTTATAATAAAGGTAGCCGGCGATCTTAAAGATAATGAAAGCTAGCGGCAGACAGATGCAAGCAAAAAATAAAATTTCTTTTTTCCGCGGTTTAAGCTGGATCGAAAACCAGACCAAAGCAATGACAACTACAAATAGAAATAAATATTTGGCTCCGAAGATAAGGATCAAATTTATAATATTATTCATGGCTTGCTAAAAACTTCTTCAAATCCGGCGGCAAATCTAACTGTAAAACAAGCTGCTTTTGCGTTACGGGATGTAAAAATTGCAGCTCTTGCGCATGCAGGCAGATCCGCTTAAAACGCAAGATGAAATCTTTACGAAAAATAAATTTATCTTCTCCGACTAAAGGATGCTGAATACTTTTAAAATGAATACGGATCTGATTGGTCCTGCCGCTAACCGGAGCTACTTCAACCACGCTATAATTACTTTTTTCCTGGATAACTTTATATTTTGTAAGCGCGCTTTTACCTTCTATAGCTGAGCTGATCTGCCCTTGTTTATGCGCTAATCTCCCATGCACAAAAGCAATATACTTCTTACTTACCTTCCTATCCCTGAAAGCAAGCGCCATTTTTTGCTCAACGGCTTTGGACTTGGCATAAATCACTAATCCTGAAGTTTGACGGTCAAGGCGATGACAGGGATAAAGATTAAACCCTGATTTTCTTTCCAGCGCATCCTGGTTTAAGATACCGGTCAGAGTGCGCGATTCATCTTTAGGCGTTGGGGCGCTTAATAATCCCGCAGGCTTATTTACCACCAGCAACCAATCATCCTCAAAAACGATCGGAATATTCATCAGATAATTTTTAACATCCGCTCAATAGCCAAATACGCTTTTTCTCTGATATTCTGAGGGACCTTAACCTCTTCCTTGAGCTCTTCAAGCGCCCACAGTACTTTCTCCAGAGTAGTGCGCTTCATATTCGGACAGACTGCCCGTTCGCTGGCTAAATAAAACTCTTTATCCGGATTATCCTGCTTAAGCCGATAAACTAATCCTGATTCTGTGCCCACGATAAATTCTTTAGCCGGACTCTCTTTGGCAAATTTAGCCATTTGGCTTGTAGAGAGCACAACATCAGCCAAAGCAACTACGGAGGGCAAACATTCCGGATGCACCATAACCTTGGCCTTAGGATGAAACTTTTTCTCTCTTTTTAAATCTTCCGGTAATATTTTAACATGCGTGGGGCAAAACCCATGCCAGGTAATTAATTTTCTGCCGCTTTTTTTAGAAACATAGTCAGCTAAATATTTATCCGGGACAAAAATGATTTCTTTTTTATCGGCCAGAGCATTAACTACGGCGATGGCATTAGTCGAAGTACAGCAATAATCCAGCTCGGCTTTAACCTCCGCAGAAGTATTGACATAGCCTACGGCAAGCGCCTGAGGATGCTGGCTTTTAAGTTTCCGTAAATCATCAGCAGTCATCATGTTGGCCATCGGACATCCTGCGGATATATCCGGCATAATTACTAATTTGTCCGGAGAAAGAATGGAAGCAGTTTCGGCCATAAAATAAACTCCGCAAAAAACAATTACTTTGGCGTCTGTCTTGGCGGCGATACGCGAAAGCCCCAAAGAATCGCCCCGGAAATCCGCAATATCCTGGATCTCCGGCAATTGATAATTATGCACCAAGATTACGGCATTGTGTTTTTTCTTTAATTCCCTAATCCTGGCGACTAATTCTTTATCCTCTTTAACCACGCTCATCAATAACCTTTTGGATTATTCCTCCGCCTAATACTGTATCTTTGTCGTAGAAAACCGCCGACTGGCCGCACGTCACCGCAAACTGCGGGTCTTTAAAAATTATCTTAAGCTTACCGCCATCCGGATAAATAACTGCCGCTTCTTCTTTATGATTATAGCGTATCCTCACCTTTATCTCAATCTTCTTTTTAAAAGGCTTATTCAGAAAATGTCCCTCTTTTATAATAAACCCGGTTCGATAAGCCTCCTGACGCTGCCCTACGGTAATCCGGTTGGTTTTAGCATTAATTTTTGTGACATATAACGGATAACCTTTAGCAATCCCCAAACCATGGCGCTGGCCGATAGTATAAAAGGGTATGCCCTGATGGACTCCCAGAATATTGCCGTCTTTATCCACCAGATCACCCGGTTTAACACTCTTTAAATTTTTAGCTTTAATCAAGTCTCCGGGTTTGCCTTCAGGCAAAAAACAAATCTCCTGGCTATCCTGTTTTTGGGCGACATTAAGCCCAAGCTGTGCGGCTATCTTCCTTATTTGAGGTTTAGTAAAATTACCTAGCGGGAAAATTAAATGTTTAAGCTCTGGCTGAGCTAAACGATATAAAAAATACGATTGGTCTTTTTTCCGGTCGCGCGCCTTCTTAAGTAGATACCCTTGTTGGGATTTAACAATCCTGGCATAATGGCCGGTGGCCAAAGATTGGGCCCCCAGATTAAGCGCTTTTTTAAGCAAGCTACCAAACTTGATAAATTGATTGCACCGGACACAGGGATTAGGAGTTCTGCCGTTTAGATATTCCTGATAAAAATTATGGATTACATCGCGGGAAAAATCCTTATCTAAATTTATAACATAATGCCTGATTCCCAGTTGTTGAGCTACCCGGCGCGCATCCTCAATTCCGGCCAGACCGCAACAACTGGGCTTCTTACCGTCTTGTTCTGCCAAATTAAAACACATCGTCAAGCCGATAACTTCATGCCCCTGTTTTTTTAATAAGGCTGCGGCCACCGAAGAATCCACCCCGCCGCTCATGGCTACTGCTACGAATTTTTTCATCTTTTCTTATTAGACTTATTAGGGGACGTCCCCTAATACAAAAAGGCCCAGCATTTTGTGCCGGGCCTTTTCTATTTGCTTCTTCAAGTTATAACTTCACTACATTAGTAGCTTGTTCACCTTTAGGACCTTTTTCAATCTCAAACTCGACTTCCTGGCCCTCCTCTAAGGTTTTATAGCCCTCACCCTGGATTACGGTATGATGTACGAATACATCAGCGCCATTCTCAGGAGTAATAAACCCATATCCCTTTTGATTGGAAAACCACTTTACTTTACCTTTTGCCATTTTCTTTGTTGCCTCCTTTCCACTGAAATTTTAGCAAACGAAAAGAAGTATAAAAAAAACCGTAAGGTGTGTCATTCTTTCTCCTTACGGTTCAAGACTTCTACTCCCTTGCTCATTACGGTAAAAAGTATACACTATTTTTTCTACCTGTCAACCAGAATTTCCTAAGTGAGATTCGGTTATTTTATCTTTCTACAAATAAACAACGTCCTCACCATGATATAATGATAAAAATAACAACATATATTCTTTTAAATGGCGGGTCAGCAGAAAATTATTCCTTACATTTTCACGCCCATTCTCTCCGAGCTTCTTGGCGTATTCAGGGCTATTTAAAAGCTGCTTAATCGCAAATGCTGCCCCCTCTATAGAATGGCACAATAAACCGGAATATTTGTGTTTAATCTGCAAGGGAATCCCGCCGACATTGGAAGCCACCACCGGCTTGGCCTTCCAAAGCGCCTCAGAGACAGTCAAACCAAAACCCTCTTTAATTGATTTTTGGATAATGACCGTAGATGCCCTCTGCAAGGCATTAACTTCAATATCATTCTGAGGCAAAAGCAGAATATGAATGTCTTTATCCTGCTTGGCCTTTTCTTTAACTTCTTCGATCACTTTTATTCCTTCGGGATCATCACTAGCCGTGCCTCCGGCCAGGATAAGCTGACAATCAATATACTTCTTGACCTGTAAAAAAGCCTGGATAACTCCTACGGGGTCCTTGAGACGATCAAAGCGCGAAATTTGAGTCATTATCGGCTTATCCTTGAGAATATTATACTTTCTCAACACCGCATCAATTGTTTCCTGAGGCAGATCTTTATTTTTATCGCTCAATGGATCGATGGAAGGAGAGATTAAAAACTGCTTAATCGGTAATTTCTGAGAAAAATTCGGTGAAGAAAAAACCGCCGAATCATAATTTGGTATGAAATTCATTAAAAATTTCCAAACCTTCTGATTGGGCTCAGAAACATCAATATGGCAGCGCCAAAGCCATTTATTTTGCGCTTTCTTTTTTATTAAAGCTATCGGCTGAGGATCGTGGATAAAAACAATGTCGCCGCAGGTATCGATTTCCCGGATATTTTCATTACTGGTATCCATAAAAATATCGAAATCGCGCTGCGATATTTCTTCTTTTCTGCCATGTAATGCATTATGAAACTTCTTCGTTACCTCAAAAAACTGCTCTCCTCCTTTTATAACATCCCAGCGCGTATTTATGCCAAGTTCCCGTAAGAGCGGAACCATACAACTTAATATCTCCGCGACTCCTCCGCCGACAGGAGTAGAATTAATATGCTGCACCAGCTTATCTTTAAGCCTGTCAGCAAGCAGTCTTAAATCGTCAATGGTGGCTTGACCGACAATAGGAATATATTCTTCTAATTTTGCCATATTAAATCGTTATCCTTTTTTCTAACATAACTATCAGTTTATTTCTTAAACCATCGAGAGTGTAAGTATAAGGGTCGAGCTTGGAGATCTCGCCGGCCAGCTCTTTATTGCCGATAGAGTTCCTGATCCAGTTGGAAAAATCATTATCCATTCTTTCCAGCCTTAAGCGCGACTCAAACATATGGAAATAAATCGAATCAATGGTAATTTTCTTGATGACAATCAAAAGCTCTTTTAAGTTATTTACAACATAATCAGTAGGCAATACAAAACTTACGGATTTGATAAAATGAAACTCTGCGCCTTCTCCGGCAAACCTAAGCTTGGCCAGCTTATTATCTTTTAAATACTGCTCAATGGTAGCGGCGATCTTCTCACGAAGACTTCGAATAGTGGAATATTGAAAGGTATCGATACTAGCCAGTTTCTCCCCCAACTCCTGTTCATTAAGGATCTGTGAAACCCAATAAGCAAAATCATTCGGAGGCTCCGGAGATAAATATTGATGCTGCTGTAGAAATCTATGGGTGTGGTGATAGATGCATGCCCCGGGTACCTCTTTAATCAGAGCCACAAGTTGAGTTAAATTAGAAGCCCTTAATCCGATTAGCTCAGTTAAATGCAGCCTGGTATAAAACCTAAACGGCTCTTTAGCGTTGATTATCTCTGTCCCGGTCATTTTCTATCCTTCTAGATTCAAAATATATTTTAAAAAATTATAGACATCTTGAACATCTTTAAGATAATATTTTGCCTGGGAATTATTCCCAGCACCTACAAATATGGTTAAGCCATTATTTTTTAAAGCCTTGAAAGCATCCTCATCAGTAACATCATCCCCGATATAAACAGGAATAATCCTTTGCTTTTTCGATAAGGCCGCCTGTCTTGCCAGGAGCCATAAAACAATTTTACCTTTATTCCAAGCTAACGGCGGACCTACCTCCAAGACTTTCTTGCCGGGTTTAATCCTTATTTTATTATTTTTTAAATAAGGAGCGGTGCTCCGGGAAAAAACAGACCTAATCAGAGGCAGTTGTTTTAGAGCAGCAAGCCTGAAATGTAAAGCCAAAGAAAGCTTTTTATCCTCTACCAGGACTCCTCTTACATCTGAAAGCTTCTTTTTAAGCTCAACTCTAATGCGCCGCAATACTTCTTTATAACCACCAGGGACTGCCAGTTCATGTTTAATCTTAGGCCCGTCAATCTGAAATCCATGATTACCGGAATAAATGATATTTTTAAGACCAACCTTTTTCTTAATATCATCCAAAGATCTTCCGCTAACGACTGCTATTCTACAGTTCTTTTTCTGTGAAAGCAAACTAAGTAATTTTTTTGTCCTCTGCGAGATTATTGCTTGATCCGGAGTATCGGCAATCGCAGCCAATGTGCCATCGCAATCAAGAAATAAGAATAAGTACTTTCCTTTTAGATCCTGCTGTATTTTCTCTAAATCATCGAAAATATAACGCACTCTTCTTAGCCTGCCTTCTCCTGCTCGTAGTTTATCGCCCTTATTGGATAAGGAATATTAATCCCTTCCTGATTATAGCGCTTATGCAAGCTCTTAACAAACTCATGCTTGATAAGATACTGGTCAACAAATTCCTTAACTCTTAAGATAGCTGTAAAATTTATACTAGAATCACCAAAAGTATGATACCGGATAAAAGGCTCAAAATGAACGACTCCGCCGTTTACCTCTGCCATAACAGATTTGGCAACTTCACAAGTAACCCTCTCTACTTTCTCCAGATCACTTTTATAATGTACCCCAATATTAACTAAAACCGCCATCTCCTTATCCGGTAAATAATAATTGGTGATGATAGACTTATTTAATTTTTCATTGGGGATAAGAATAAGATTATTGGGCAACATTTTAACCATTGTTGAGCGCCAATTAATATCAACTACGTACCCCTCTTCCCCGCTTTCCAGCTTGATGTAGTCACCTACTCTTATCTGCTTGGCTACAGTAATATGAAAACCGGCAAAAAGACTTGAAAGGGTATCCTGAAGAGCCAAGGCAACAGCCAGGCCACCCACCCCTAAAGTCGCCAGTATCGGAGTTATGGATATTCCTAAGCTATTAAGAATTACTAATGCGCCGATAGAAAAAACAATGATCCTGGCAATATTCTGGGTGAGACTGGTAACGGCTATAGCAGAACTAAGCTTAGAGGCATAAAATTTTATTATTCCGGATAGTAAATTTGCTGAGGCCAGCACTACAGAAATTATACCTAAAATAAGGATGCTCTTACTGATAACTTGCACGATGTTTTCCGGCAACTTTGAAAACTGCACTGCAAAATACAAACTCACTATTAAAACTAAGATCATAATCGGAGCCTTGATTACTTGTAAAATCATATCATCCAGCTGGGTAGATGTTTTTTTTGCCCAATGTAAAAAACGATTAAAAATTATCTTTTTGAGAAAAAGCCCTACCAACAAAACTACCAAAAAAATAATCAAAGGCAAAAACATCTCCGCCAAACTAAAAAGTTTTAAAAATAAATCTTTATCCATACCTACCTCATAAATTATATTGTTTTCAAAGCGATCAGCTCAGTAATAATGTTGGCTGCCCAACGAAAAATATTATTCTCGGCGATTACTTTGCGCATATTTTCCATGCGCCTCTGCTTCTCTTCCTTGGGCATCTGAATTGCCAGCTTAATACTATCGGCAAACTCCTCAATCGAATAAGGATTAATCAGGATGGCGTCAGTAAGCTCACGCGCAGCTCCGGTAAATTGGCTTAAAATCAGCGCCCCGGACAGATCACTCTTCTCGGCAACATACTCTTTAGCCACCAGATTCATCCCGTCGTGTAAAGAGCTAACGATACAAATATCGCCAAGTCTGTAATAAGGCTGGATGTCATCCTCTGAAAAATGCTTCTTAAGGTAGATTATCGGTTTCCAATTACCATCTGTATGTTTCCGGTTGATTTTTTCAACCAATTCATCGATTTTTCCGATTAAATCATGATAGCGCTTAATATGCGTACGGCTCGGGGCAGCCAGCTGAACAAAAACAAAGTTCTTTTTATACTCAGGATATTTATCCAAAAATCTATCGATCGCCAATATTCTTTCCACGATACCTTTAGTATAATCAATCCTGTCAACGCCTACAGCAATAACAATTCCATCTTCGAGCTCAAGCTCTTTACGTAGCTTTTCAACCTGCCTTACCGGATCCACCCTGAATGAACCATCATCGATATGTGCATCAATACTAATAGGAAAAGCCCTGATAAAAGTTTCTTTTCCCGAACGTACCACACTGAATTTTTCAGTGTCTACACGCGATTCAAGCAGGCGGTTGGCAGTATCCAGAAAATTATTACAATGATTCTGCACATGAAAACCAATCAAATCACTTCCCAACATTCCCTCTAGAATCTCATTTTGATAAGGACAGATCATAAAAGCTTCCGGGGTCGGCCAAGGGATGTGCCAGAAGAGCGCCACTTTTGCATCCGGACGTTTATCTTTGATCATCTTCGGCAGAAGAGTAAAATGATAATCTTGCACAAAGATGAACGGGCTGCTAGCCGGCAGCTCGCTTAAAACACTATCAGCGAACTTTTGATTTACCTCTTTATACATCAGCCAATCGGATTCTTTAAAAACTGGACGAGTATGCGTATTGTGGCATAAGGGCCAAAGCCCTTCATTAGAAAAACCATAATAATAACCTTGCTCCTCCTCTTTATTGAGCCAGACTCTTTTAAGAATATACCGGTTATCCTCGGGAGGAACACCGAGCTTATCCTTAGAGTTAACAAATTTTCTATCAGAATTTCCGCTGCCGTGAGCAATCCAAGTACCGCCACAAGCAGAAAGTATGGGATGAATTGCAGTAACTACTCCACTTGCCGGCCTGATGCATGCCGACTTACCCGTGCTCTCATTAAAAACATGCATATACGGCTCTCTATTAGAGACCACGAACAACGCATTGTCGTCTAGTTTTGCATGAATAAGATTTTTAAGTTTAGTTTCTGTCCAAAGTTCATCTTTTTGCAAGCGGACATGCGCTTCATCAGATATAGTACGGCGGGCTACTCTGATGCTTAAAGCAACCTGCTCTACTTCGCTAATCAACTTACCGAATTCACCTTTTTCAGCAAACGGCCGTAATTTATCCGTCTCCCCTCTCTGAAAATGTGTAAACCATTGAGTCAACCTACGCACAGGAATAATAAAAATCTGTCTTTGAATTAATAAGGCGATTGCGATTATTAATAAAATCAGCGTGATCGAGGTCACGCTGATTTTTCTCCATAATTCAGCCAAAGTAGTGAACATGTAAGAGGTATCATAAATTACCTCCACCATTCCCAACAGGCTCTCATCATCATTTAAAACAGGCAGAACATAGCTATATACGGAATATTCCTTAAATTTCTCCAAAACTCCTCGAGGAATCTTTGAGGATAAGATATCTTTCAGATACGGCCTTTGCCTTTCTTTAAAATCAGAAAAACGCTCGGTAATCGCTAATATCTGGCCATCCTTATTATAAATAACGCAACCCTGCAGTCTCTCCCTCTTCTGAAAGCTATCCACTAAACGGTTAGCCTGCTTTAAATCATTGTTCAGAAGGATATATTCGGCAGATAGTTCCAAGCTTTCACCCACGGATCTAGCTTTTCTTTTCAGGTCATCCATAAGCTTTTCTTCCGTGAAACGAGCTTGCATGATACCGGAGATAGCAAATCCAAGCGTAACTAGAATTAATATCGGTAAGATAAACAGAAGAACTCTTTTCATTAAATTGACTCCCCCCCTAAAAAATGAACCGACACCTGATCATAAAATCAAATGGCGGCCCGACCATCAAAATCCTCCTCCGGGAAGAACATACTCCCAGACCTCTTATATAACTTTACTGCTTTTATTATACCATTTTTAAGCAATACCTCAAGGGATATTGACCCTGAAGATATCCGGAAATACAGCTCCGCAGAAAAGCTCCCCTTTTTTAAGATAAAGATTTAATGACCGCATAAGTCCTTTCTAAAATATCCTTGATTTGCGCTTTAGACGTACAAAGCGGTAAAAACAGATAGATCACATCACCTAAGGGCCGAAGCACAAGATTCTCTTTAAGAGCTCTCCTGTAAACCTCCAAACCCATTCTTCTTTTAAGGCCAAAACCCTTTTTTGTCTTTTTATCCTTCACTAATTCCATGGCAGCAATAAATCCGATATGCCGCACATCCCCCACCAAATCTAAATCCCTGAACTTCTCCAGTCCCCGATGGAAAAAGGGAACTAATTTACTTAACTTCTGCATTGTTTTTTCTTCTTTAAATATTTTTAGGCTCGCCAAACCAGCGGAACAGGCAACCGGATTAGCGGTATAAGTATGTCCATGGAAAAATGTTTTTCTTTTTTCATAATCCCCGTAAAAGGCCCAGAAGATCTCCTGCGTAGTCAAAGTTACGGCCAAAGGAAGATACCCGGAGGTAATACCTTTAGAAAGGCAGAGAAAATCCGCTTTTATTTTTGGAACATGTTCATATGCAAACATCAAACCTGTGCGGCCAAAACCAACCGCGACCTCATCCAATATAAGATGAATCTTGTATTTTTTGGCTAAATCCGCAACTTGCTTTAAATACTCTTTAGGGTAAATAATCATTCCGGCTGCTCCCATCACCAAAGGTTCAATGATCATCGCGCAGATTTCTGCGTGTTTTTCTTTTAATAATTTTTCCAGGGGCTTGATACAATCGATTGCGCAAGTGGATCTCTCTTTTTTCATCGGACAACGATAACAATACGGCGAAGGTACTTTATATACAGGATAAAGTAACGGAGAAAATACTTGATTAAAAAGATCCAGGCCGCTGACGCTCATGGCACCGATTGTATCTCCGTGATAGCCATAATCAAGAGAGACAAATTTTGTTTTCTTCTTATTCCCTAGATTATGCCAATATTGAAACGACATCTTCAAGGCTACCTCGACACTGGTTGAGCCGTTATCCGAAAAAAATACCCGGTTAAATTTATGCTTCGTAAGGGCAATGAGTTTGTCGGCTAATTCGATTGCAGGCTTGTGGGTGAAACCGGCAAATAATACATGCTCTAGGATATCGACCTGTTTCTTAATTGCCTCTTTGATGCGCGGATGGTTGTGCCCGTGGACATTACACCACCAGCTTGAGATAGTATCATAGTAGAAGTTACCTTTTGAATCATAAAGCTTAATGCCTTTGGCTCTTTTAATTAAAACCGGTGGCAGACGCAACGCCTCCTTGGCCTGCGTATAAGGATGCCAAATATATTTTAAGTCTGACTTGAGCCAGTCTTTCATAAGTTTATTTTTCTAACTATCAATAAAAACTTTTTATACAACAAATCTAACCTCTTATTCCAAGGCAGGACTCCCAATATCTTTGCTCCGGTAATTTTACTGATAATATCCGGATTATCTTTAAGCACCAATCTATTCTGGCCCGGAAAATTATTGAATAATACGCCTAAAATTTTCATCTTTCTTTGTTTTAGAGCTTCAATAGTCATAAGTGTATGATTAATTACGCCTAATTTATTCTGCGCAACCACTAATACAGACAGGCCAAGCTGCCCGGCGATATCAATCACTAAACGTTTTTCATCAAGCGGGACCAATGCCCCGCCTACCCCTTCAACAATCACAAAATCAAACTTTGAAGATAATAATTTAAAACTCCTCTTGATTCTGGAGATATCGATCTTTTTCTTTTCGGCTTTAGCGGCTAAATGCGGAGAGGCAGGTAGTTTAAATACATAAGGACAAACACAATCAAGATGCTTTCTGATTGCGCCTTTAGTTGTCCCCATAATCTTAAGATGTAAATTAACATCTGCGCAAACGCGGCTTCCGGTCTGCACCCATTTCTGGGTTATAACTTTATAGCCTTTTTGCCGAAGATATTTTGCCAAAAGGCCGGTAACGATTGTTTTGCCTACTCCGGTATCAGTACCGGTAATAAAGATTCCCTTCATCGCTTTTCTCCATAGCAGAAAAAAACCTGATAAATAGCACGGATCTGCTGAAATTTATCCAGGTATGTTTTTTGCAATTTTTCCAGCAACCCGCGGCTAAAATAAGTTCTCTTATCTAAACCATTGCCTCTGACGCCCGAATATTTTATTTTTTCCAATAAACTCTTAAGGCTAGCAAAGCTCTCTCTATAACAGGATTCATTTATCTTAACAGATTTAAAATTAGCTTTAAGCATTGCCTTAAGATCATCTTGATTACAAAAATTAACTGAATCAACACGGCTTGTTTCTAAAACACTTTCCAATACCGTATTTAATTCACAGAAGGTTCGCGGCCCGAAGATTGAAAAACAAAGCGCCCCTCCTCTTGACAATGATGCAGCATATCTTGGTAAAGTTTGCTTAAGATCATTCAACCACTGAAAGCAGGCATTAGAGGTAATCAGATCAAAATGATGACCCGGAATTATCTTTTCTGCGTCAGCAACTATAAATTCAATATCCTTATGTTTTAATTTGTTTTGCGCCACACTGATCATCTCATCTGAGATGTCCAACGCCCTGATCCCTGCATCTTTGAATCTATCCCTCAACATCAGCGTATAATTACCGGTGCCGCAGCCAAGCTCTAAGATCCTGGAAAAATTATTATTTTTTAAAGAGCCAATTAGTTCAAAAGCAGCCTTATTCTGAATATCTGCATACTTATCGTAAAGATGCGCACAGCGGGAAAAATTATTGGCAATCTTTAATTTATTCATGGTAGAAACTTTCTCTAAAATCACGATTTAAGAAACACAAATGCCCCCGATCGGTAATAAGTTTTAGCCTGGCTTGAGGCAACTCTGCTTTAATCTCTAGAACTCCTTTAAGCGGGGCGATTATATCATTGCGGCCGTGGATAATACTAATATCTTCTATTCTTTTGAGAGCCTCTACGGGTAAGGCATGACCGGCTAAATAATCAAGCCCCCGGATAAGTTCAGCTAAGCTTAAGTTATCCGAATATTCTCTTAATAATTTCTTCCTAAACAAAGCAAGGCCATCTTTATCTGCCTTAGAAAAACAGTTAAGATAAAATTTATAAAGCCAAGGCTTACGCTCTGTCATAATTTCACGCTTAATATTCTCTAATACTTGCGGTTCATATTGCTTGCGCACGCCTAAAAGAATAAGTCCGGCTATTTTTTCAGGATAGCCGCAAGCAAACTCAGCGGCCAAAAATCCGCCCAGTGAAAAACCCAAGACCGACACCTTGCTGATTTTAAGCTGATCGATCCGGGCTAGAAGCTGCCGGTTAAAATCAGAAGTATCGAGTTTAAAGGTTAGTAGATAATTATAATCTAACTCCAGCTCGTCGAATATCCGCCAATCAGTTGCCCAACCGGGGATTAAAACTAGCGTATCTTTAAAACCCCTATTGCAAAATTTAAATTCTGATTTCAGAGATAACCTCGATTAGTTTATTTAAAGTTTCCTGTTCATGACAATAACTCAATGAAATCCTTAAGCGTGCCTGGCCCACAGGCACTGTAGGCGGCCTGACCGGCATAACCCAATAACCTTTTTCTTGAATTTTTTTAGCAAATTCAAGCGCTCTTAAATTATCCCCCAAAATTACCGGAATAATCTGTGAGGCGCCTTTAATACAAAAACCCTTGGCTTCTAATTTCTCGCGCAACATTTCGGCCATAGATAAAAGTGTTTTACGCCTTTGCGGTTCATCCTTAATCAATTTCAAACTGGCTAAGTTAGAGGCAATCACGCTTGGCGGCAAGGCGGTAGAATAAATAAAACTTCTACAGGTATTCACCAGATAATCAACGGTTGTTTTAGAGGTAGCCAGATAGGCACCGAAGCCGGCCAAAGCCTTGCTAAAGGTACCCATAATTAAATCAATGCTATCGCTTAAGCCTTCTTCCTCAACCAAACCGCTTCCGTTCTGGCCGAATATTCCTGTTGCATGCGCTTCATCAACCATAATTTGACAATTAAATTTTTCTTTTAATTTTACCAACTCTTTTAACGGCGCGCGGTCTCCGTCCATACTGAAAATTGATTCAGTGACAATCAGAGCATTTTTAAATTTATTCCGTTCTTTTTTTAAAAGTAACTCCAGATGCTGGCAATCATTATGCCTAAAACGAAAAAACTTCGCCTGCGATAAAAGTATACCGTCGATAATGCTGGCATGATTAAGCCGGTCGCAGAAGATACAATCTTCTTTGGTAAAAAGCGCACTGATAATACCGACATTGGCCTGATAACCGGAATTAAAAACCAGGGCTGCTTCTTTGCCTTTAAATGCTGCTATTGCCTCTTCTAATTGATGAAAAATCTCTGCATCCCCGCTTAATAACCGGGACGCGCAAGCGCCTACCCCTGATTTATCGATTGCTTCAAGCGCTGCTTTTTTAAGTTCCGCATGACCGCTTAAACCAAGATAGTCATTTGAAGAAAAATCAAAATATTGCCTGCCTCCAAAATTAATCTTACCATTTTGACGGCTTGTTGCCGGCCTTAATTTTCTCAGCAATCCCTGTTCTTGTCGGTTTTTTAAAAATTCTTCTATGCCTGCCATAGTCTTTGCACCTGCTCAACCAGTCTTTGGTCTTCTTCTACAGATCTACCCTTAATCGTCAGATATCCGCCGATAAGCATACCGTTTGCCCCGGCCATAAACCCTAAAGCCTGAAAATCTTTTAATACCGATTCTCGCCCAGCGGCAATTTTAATTATTTTATCTTTTAAAATAATCCTGAAAATCGCAATTGTCCTGATTACTTCATCGCTAGATAAAACTGTTCTTTCTCCCAAGGGAGTTCCGGCTATGGGAACTAAAATATTCAGCGGAACAGAATCAACTTTCAACTCTCTTAAGATAAGCGCCATCTGGATTCTATCATCCATGGTCTCACCCATGCCGATTATACCTCCTGAACAAACCTCTAAACCGGCACGTTTGGCAGCTTTAATTGTCTTTAATCTATCTTCAAAGGTATGCGTAGAAACGATCTCTGGAAAAAACCGGGGTGAGGTTTCGAGATTGTGGTGATAACGGGTGAGCCCGGCTGCCTTAAGCAAGCCAAACTCTCTATCTCTCATGCTCCCCAGGGAAGCGCACATCTTAATCTTAATCTTTCTGGTTATTTCGCCGATTGCATCTACAATTTCACAAAAATCTTTCTCGGATAATTTATCTCCGCTAGTAACGATATCAAACCTCTCTGCCCCTATTTTCTTAGCTTGCCTGGCTGCCTCCAGCATCTCAGATCGGCTTTTTAAAGGATATGCCGGGGTTTTAGTTTTGTGCCTTCCGGATTGGGCACAAAATTTACAATCTTCGGAACAAGACCCTGATTTAGCATTTAAGATGTTGCATAATTCAACCTTACTGCTACAAAAACGCTTCCTGATCTTATCGGCCTCGGCAATAAGCTTGGCTAAAGGTAATGCTAAAAGTTTTTTAATTTCTTTTTCTTCCATAATTTATCTCCCTACACCTGGCGCCAAAAAAATCCCCAATCCCTGAATTTAGTATAATCAGAGTTGGGGTATTGTCAACTTGATTCTATATAATGGTTAACATTTCAACGGCAGTGCATTACATCGCCGCTGGAAACCTTCTGGATCAGTCCGGAATCCTTGCGGATCAACAGGCCGCCGTCTTTGTCAATATCTACAGCGCTTCCTTCAATATGTTTATCTTGGCAATAAACTTTTACCCGCTTGCCCAGGGTAAGTGAAAAAGTACGCCATTTATCAATGATCGGGGCCGATCCTTTATCTTCCAGAAGAGAATAATTAGCTTCCAAACGGCGCAAGAGTTCCTGCAATATAAAAATACGGCTCACCCTCTGGCCTGATTGCTCTTTTAATGAAGTAGCCTGGGCAATTAAATATTTTTTGTCATTATTCACATTCAAGCCAATACCAATAACCACAAAATTAACTTTATCTACCTCAGAATTCATCTCCGTCAGAATGCCGGCGATCTTTTTGTTATGCATCAACACATCATTGGGCCATTTAATCTGGGTTTCCATTCCCAGCGTATTTTTTAACGCCTCGCATATACTTACTGCACTCATCAGAGTTAATATCGGAGAAACTTGCGGCAGTATTTTTGGCCTTAAAATTAAGGATAGGTAAATACCTTTATATTTCGGAGAAAACCAGTTTCTACCTAATCTTCCGCGGCCTTTAGTCTGAGATTCAGCCAATACCAGCGTGCCTGCGGGCTCGCCTTGCATACCCAGCTGCATCGCCAGATCCATCGTGGAAGCTAAATAATCGAAATAATGAATTTTTTTACCGGTAAATTTCGTATTCAGATTGCGTGTAACTTCAAATGGAAATAACCGGTCCGGGCAAGACTGCAGGCGGTACCCTAAATGCGGGACAGCGACGATCTCATAGCCGGAATCTTTTAGCTCCTGGATATGTTTCCATAAACCCTGACGGCTGATACCCAGGTGTTTACTGATCTGGTCTCCGGAGAGGTAATCATCTTTTTTATTTAAATAATCAAGGATTTTTTCTTTCATAGAGGGGGGACATGGCGCGTAACTTTTCGACGACCGGAGGTAATTTTTCAAGAAGGTAATCGATATCTCTTTCCGTTGTCCAGCGGCCAAGAGTTATTCTAAGTGAACCATGCGCAGTCTCATGATCCAGGCCGATTGCCAGTAAAACATGCGAAGGCTCAAGAGAACTAGAGGTGCAGGCTGAGCCGGTAGAAACTGCAATCCCCAACATATCCAAACTTAAAAGCATTGATTCACCTTCGATGTATTTAATGGAAAAGTTTACATTATTCGGCAGGCGCTTAGCAGGGTGGCCATTAAGCCTGACCTCAGGAACCTTCAAAGGAATCTCCCTAATCAGCTTATCACGTAAGGCGCTTTGAAATTTAATCTCAGTTTCCAAATTCTGCTGACAAAGCTGGATTGCGCGGGCACAACCGACAATACCGGCAACATTATGCGTAGATGCGCGCCTTCCTCTTTCCTGATCCCCTCCGCGCATAAACGTTTCTAAGCGCGTACCTTTTCTGATATACAAAGCACCTACGCCTTTGGGCCCGTAAAACTTATGCGCTGAAAGCGATAACAAATCTACATTAAGTTCATTTACATCTACCGGGATGTGCCCGAATGTCTGCACTGCATCGGTATGAAAACAGATTCCTTTTCCTTTGGCGATCTGTGCTAATTGCGCAATCGGCTCAATTGTACCGATTTCATTATTAGCCTGCATAATACTGACGAGAATAGTTTTATCCGTAATTGCCTTCTTTAGATCGTCGCCGGAAACCAAACCGTCTTTATCCACGCCGAGATAAGTTACTTTAAAACCTTTTTTCTCTAAGAATTTTGCCGGCTCGCTGATCGCATGATGCTCGATAACCGAGGTAATAATATGATTGCCTTTTTTTTCTAAGGCATAGGCAACTCCTAAAAGCGCAGAATTATCCGATTCTGTACCTCCGGAAGTAAAAACGATCTCTTCAGGCTTGGCTCCGATAGAATCAGCCAAGATCTGGCGGCTGTCCTCAAGGCCTTTCTTGGCATCCTGGCCATAAGCATGGAGGCTAGAGGCATTACCGAATTTCTCAAGAAAATACGGCTCCATGGCCTCTAAAACCTGTGGATCAACCGAAGTAGTTGCCGCATAATCTAAATATACTTTTTTCATCTCTTGATCATCTCATTTAAACTGCCCGTGCGATAACCTTCTAAATCCAAAGTAATATAATTATAACCTAAATCTCTCAGACGCTCAACTACCTGCTTTTGTTTCTTAAGTAAACGGCTCATATCTTTTTTATTGACTTCAATGCGGCAAAGCCCGTTATAATGACGCAGGCGCACTTGCTTAAAACCAAGACCGATTAAATACTCCTCTGCCAGATCTATGCGATTAAGTAAATCAGCAGTGATTCTAGTGCCATACGGTATACGCGAAGCAAGACAAGCCAGGCTCGGCTTATTCCAGCTAGAGAGGCCTAATTTTTTACTTAAATTCCGGATGTCCTCTTTACTAAAACCAACATCAGCTAAAGGGGATTCTACTTTAAGCTCGGCTCCAGCAATGCCCCCCGGGCGGTAATCTAATTTATCCGAGAGATTGCTGGCATCCAAAACAAAATTTATTTTATTCTGTTGAGCAATCCTGAGCAATTTCGTAAAAAGCTCTTTTTTGCAAAAATAGCAGCGCTTAACAGGGTTGGCGGAAAATTTTTTATTACCCAGCTCAGCAGTCCTGATTATTTTAAGCCTTACCCCGATCTCTTTAGCCAGTATTTTAGCTTTTTTTAGCTCTGCCTTAGGGTATGTAGCCGAAACCGCCGTAACTGCCAGAAGCTTATCCGGCTTAAGAACAAGAGCACAAATTTTAAGCAATAGGGCGCTGTCCTGGCCTCCGGAAAATGCCACTAAACAAGATTTATACCCGCAGATTTTACGTTTAAGTCTGTCGAACTTATCCTGGAGAGTCATCGCAAAATTTATTTATAAAGCTACGACTTCCTTAATCTCCGGGACTTCCTGCTTTAAAATCTTTTCAATCCCGTTCTTCAACGTCATTGAGCTCATCGGGCAACATCCACAGCTTCCTTTTAATTTTAATTTTACCACGCCGTCTGCGGTAACATCAATTAACTCAACATCTCCGCCGTCTGCAGCTAACATCGGCCTGACCTTATCCAGCGCTTTTTCAATTCTATCTCTCATTTTTTTACCTCCGTTTACTTTTATTCTACCACTTCATGAACTACTCACAACAACATTTCCTAAAATTTATTCTTGGCCAGATAACGGTAAGCACTTAAAGCGGCTTTTGAACCCTCTCCGGCAGCAATAATAATCTGTTTCTCTAAAACATTGGTCACATCCCCTGCGGCAAATACTCCCGGAATATTGGTTTGATTCGTTAAATCAATATTGATCTCATTTTTGGTGTTTTTTTCCACATTTTTAGCAAATACAGAATTAGGAATAAGCCCGATTTCTACAAAAACTCCCTCAACTGCCAATTCTTTCTGGCCGTCTTTATTCTTGATTTTAATGGCCCGAACAAATTTATCCCCCGTTATCGCCATAATCTGATGATTATTTAAAATTGTGACATTTTGGGCTTGCTTAATCTTTTCAAACATAATCTGGTCTCCGGCCAACTTTTCTGTGATATTTATAATATAGATATGTTTGGCAATCTTAGTCAATTGCAAGGCAGCATCCATCGCCGAGTTGCCTCCGCCGATTACCGCAACTGTCTTAGCTGAAAAAAGCGGACCATCGCAAGTAGCACAATATGTCAGGCCGTGATTCTTAAATTCCTTTTCTCCCGGTACTCCCAGCTCTCTTGATTTTTTCCCGGAAGCAATAATAACCGTTCTGGACTGATAGTTTCCTTTGTTCGTATTAACCGAGATAACCTCAGCCGATTTAACCAGCTCCAGCACCTCTTCATTTTCTTTTAAAGCAATATCATACTTACGCAAATGCTCTTGGAATTTCTCCGTTAATTCCGGGCCAGTGATAAATTGATACCCTGTATAATTCTCAATATCTCCGCTCCAGGCGGTCTGGCCTCCGATATCAAGACTGATTACCAGAAAGTTCAATTTCTTTCTGGCGGCATAAACACTGGCAGTGATTCCTGCCGGCCCGGCACCGATGATAATTAAATCGTAAATTTGCATATTAGAAGTTTATAATCCTAATAGTTGCTTAATTTTATCTTTATCAAACCCGACGATAATCTCGCCTTCAATATCTAAAACCGGTACCCCCATCTGTCCGCTTTTTTTAACCATTTCATCGGCCGCAGGTTTATCCGCGGCAACATCGCGATCCGAGAATAATACATTATTTTCTTTTAGAAACTGCTTGAGCCGGATACACCAGGGGCAGCTCGGAGTACTATAAACGATTACGCTTTTGGCCATCTTAAACTCCTTTTTTCAAATTAAACGGCGCCAGATCAACAATATCCTCTACCTCAATCAGGATAATATGTTTAGGAAAAGGCAGGCTTGCCTCAGGATGATGCCGACGGCTCTTATTCTCAGACAAATTTCTAAGCAATCTTTTTGTCAGGCGTGAAGTGATCTTATCCTCCCAGGTTTTAATAATTTCCTGGCTGATATCTTCAGACATTAACAAAGCTTTGCCTTTAAGGCAATATCCTATAAATTTATGCTCATCCACTGCGCTGATGCTTACCTGAGGATTACGCCTTATATTCGCAACGGTAGCTCCATGATAAACATCAACCAGATAAATTTTACCGTCTGGATCAATCTTAACGATATCTTTACATGAGCTATGCGGAAAACCACGTTCATCCAAAGAAGAGACAATCACAAAGCTTTGAGTGTGCAGGAAATCAATTATATCGCTGGAAATTTGTTTCATTTTAAAAGTTTAGAAAATTTACCTCCGAATTCAAAACAACTCTCTAATTCTACCTGATCAGGAACATATTTAAAGGATATCCCCGGAATAGCAAAATCAGCGCCACTATCTTTGAGCACCTCCTGCATTTCGCTGACTGCTCCTCCTGCCCAGCCGAAAGAGCCAAAAAAGCTAATCAACCTACCTTTAGGTTTTAAACCCTTGACTATCTCAAGGAAAGCAGCAATATTAGGCAACATATCATTATCATGAGTAGAGGAACCAAAAAGAAAGCCTTTGGCGGTTAACATCTGCGTAATTACCTCAGTGCGATCACTCTGCGCAATATCGTAAAGCTTAACCTCTATCCCCTGACCGGATAGGCCTTGAGCGATTTTAGCAGCCATCTTAGCAGTTGCACCCCACATTGTTTCATAAACAATAACGACTTTGTTTTTCGTATTGCCGCTAGCCCAAGAGATATAAGCTTCGATTATTTTACCCGGATCCTTACGCCAAATGATCCCGTGGCTGGGTGCAATCATTTTAATCGGGATGTTTAATTTTTGAACCTCCTGAATCTTTTTTAAAATTACCGGACCTAGCGGCCAAAGAATATTAGCGTAATAAGTTTCTGCCTCTTCCATCAATGCAGATTGATCAACCTGGTCATCAAAACGCTCACTGGTTGCAAAATGCTGGCCGAATGCGTCATTAGGCATGAGCAGGGAATCCTGAGGGCAATAAGTAAACATACTATCCGGCCAATGGATCATCGGCGCCTCAATAAACTTAAGCGTGCGCCTGCCTAACTTTAGCTCCTCACCTGTCTTAACAATTTGAAAATCCCAATCCTTGTAATAATGCCGGTAAAGCCCCTCCTTACATTTAGCAGTTCCCAAAATCTTAGCTTTAGGACAAAGCGGCATAATCTTAAGGAGTGCCCCGGAGTGATCGGTTTCAACATGGTTGGCAATTATATAATCTATTTTTTCAAGCGGGATAACCTCTTTAATATTATTGATTAACTCCTGTGAAAACGGGCCATAAACAGTATCAATGAGGGCAATTTTATCATCAATAATCAGATAGGCGTTATAAGTTGAGCCTCTTTTAGTGGTATAAGTATGCCCGTGAAAATTACGTATCTTCCAGTCCACTACGCCTACAGAATATATACCCGGTAATATCTCTATCGCAGACACCTCAACCCCCTAATAACCTTGAAAATTCTCCATGATAATCTTATCGTTTTGCAACCCCAATTCCTCAACCAGGATCTTACGCATTGCCTCGACCATTGCCGGCGGTCCGCAAAGATAGAATCTTTTCTCTAAGTAATCCGGGATTTCATTTTTTATAATTGTGCTATTAATTAAGCCGATCGTGCACTTAAACCCGGGCTCTGCTTCACATAACACATGCGCTACCTTTAAAGACGGATGACTCTTTACCATCGCATCAAAATCATCTTTGAATACAATATCCCTTACTGCGCGGTTGGAATAGATCAACCCTATATCTATAGGAAGATTCATATCAACTGCATATTTACAAATACTTCTAATCGGAGTAATTCCAATGCCTCCGGATAAAAAAGCAATCTTAGGGATAGTTTCATCTAATATAAATTTACCGAAAGGATACTGGATAGTTACCTGATCGCCTACTTTTAAATTATCCAGTGTCTTGGAAAAATCGCTTTGGGTTAATTTTTTGGTAAACTCCAGGTAACTTTTTTCAGTCGGAGAGCTGGAGATAGAAAGGTATTTTTTTAATTCCGGATTATTTTCAAGCTCGACTGATAAAAACTGGCCGGCTTGATAATTCAGATCACCGGGAACCTCTATCCGGAAGCTTTTGACATTATAGTTACGCTGGATAACTTCTTTTATCTTAACTTTAATCTCTATGGGCATTCTTATTGACCAGAATTAGGCGGCGCCAATTAAGCGATTTTTTCAAACTGATCCTTGCCTACGCCGCATTCAGGACAAACCCAGTTATTCGGCAGACTCTCAAAACTTGTACCGGGAACAATTCCATTATCCGGATCTCCGGTAAAAGGATCATAAATATAGCCACAAACTAAACATTTATATTTATTCATAGTATTTTTATTCTCCTTTCAAAATAAACCCTCTATTTCCGTCCTTCCCAGAGACTTCGGAAAGATTCTTGCCTTTAGGAAGCATTTTTTTCTCCGGCATAACCATACCACCTTTCTGCATCATCTGCGAACGGTAGGGAGCTCTCATATTTTGCTGCATCATATATTTCATTTTGGAATGATCCTTAGAAATATTACAAACCCCGCCAGAAAACAAAACTAACGCTGACAGCCAAAGAAATCCGACTACTACATAACCAAAAACCTTAAACCATTTTTCTTCAACCTTACGCAAAGCAAAAAGAACAAAAAAACTCGCGGTCAAAAAAACTGAGACCGGCACAACAACCATTAATTTCGATAATCCTGACATACCCATATTCCCTCCTTTTTAGCTAAAGCCTGTTTATCTTTTTAATATTTTCTTTAAATCGTCATCCGGGGTAGAAATCAAGCGTAAATCAAATTTCTCCTGCAAAACGCCAAAAACATTTTTACTTATAAAAGCAGGCGGAGTCGGGCCAATATAAATGCCTTTAATATTAAGGTACAACAAAGTAAGTAAGATGGCAACTGCTTTTTGCTCAAACCAGGAGAGTACTAAAGTTAAAGGCAGGTCATTTACTCCGCAACTAAATGCTTTAGACAAAGCTACGGCCACCTGAATCGCAGAATAAGCATTATTACACTGGCCGATATCGATTAATCTGGGCACTCCCTCAATATCGCCGAAATCCAGTTTATTAAACCGGTATTTACCGCAGGCAAGCGTAAGAATTACGCAATCCTGAGGTACCTTCTCGGCAAGCTCCGTGTAATAATTACGGCCGGGCTTTGCGCCGTCACAACCTCCAATCAGGAAGAAATGCTTAATCTTCCCGGATTCAACTAAACCAACGATCTTATCCGCTAGCCCTAAAATTGCCGTATGGTGAAAACCCGTCCAAATTTTCTTACCCGGGGTTTCCGGTAAAGATGGCAAAGATTTAGCCTTTTTGATTAAAGAGGTAAAATCCCTGGATGGTAAATGCGTTGCTCCGGGCATACCAGTTATGCCTATTGTAAATAATCTGTCTAAATAGGAATCTTCCGGAGGGATCAATACGCAATTAGTCGTGGCTAATATTGCTCCGCTAAAAGCATTAAACTCTTTTTTCTGCTCCTGCCAGGCGCCGCCATAATTACCTGCTAAATGCTTGAATTTCTTTAATTCCGGATAACCATGCGCAGGAAGCATCTCGCTATGCGTATAAATATTTATACCAGTTCCCTCTGTTTGCTTAAGCAATTCATAAAGATCCAATAAATCATGTCCAGTAACTAAAATTGCCGGACCGGCTTTAGTCCCTGTTTCTACGGCAACGGGAATAGGGTTACCGAATCTCTGAGTATGCGCTTTATCCAACATCTCCATCGTTTTATAATTAACCTCTCCGGATTTTAGAACTAACCCCAAATATTGATTCAAATCAAAGCTAACATTGGTTACGGTTTTAAAAAGTGCCTCATGCATAAAAGCATCGACTTCTTCATTATGGGCACCTAATTGGCGCGCATGATAGGCATATGCAGCAATGCCTTTTAACCCATACAAAAGCGTATCCTGCAGGCTCTGAATATCTTCGTTTTTCCCGCATACACCTGACTTTGTGCAACCTGTACCGCCGGCTGTCTGCTCACATTGATAACAAAACATTATGTTCCTCCCTGCCTGCCGGCAGGCAGGCTTTTAAGTTTATTCCACTTCTCTTCTCCAATACACTCTTTTGCTGCTTTGCACCAATCCACACAAGAAGGCAGCCTTTCCTTGCAAATTAAATTCTTACATTTCAGGCACCGTACTTGAATCTCATCGGAAAATATCTCCGCAATATAGCCGCAGACAGAGCAGGTTATACTTTCTGCTTTTGTTTTCCGGGGATCCTGCCCGGGGCATTTATTAAACATTACGCTTTTTCTCCTTTAATGGTAATTGTAATCTCCTTAAGCGGTATCTGCTTACCCGCATTGCCCAATGCCTCTTTAATCACCGGTAATAAACCGAAGCAGCAGGGAACCTCCATATGCGCATAGGTTACGGATTGAGTATTATTCTCCTTAAATATCTGTTTAAGTTTATCGGCATATAAAACAAGGTCATCTAATTTCGGACAGCCTATCAAAAGAATTTTTCCTTGCAATAGATCCTGATGAAAATTTGCATAAGCAAACGGTACGCAGTCAGCGCAGATCAAAATATCCGCGCCGTCAAAATACGGAGCATGCGCAGGAACCAGGCGCAATTGTACCGGCCACTGCGACAGCTCAGAACTGATATCTTCTTTAGTCTTAACAGGACCGGACGCCTTATTCCTAAGATCCATCATTTTTGATCCCGGACAACCTTGGCCCTCATGCTTATGGCCAAATAGCTCATCCGGAGAAATATAAATATTTTTCTCTTTCAATACTTCCATGGCTTCCTTGAGATAGCCCATTTCATTATGCTCTTTGAGATGGCTAAGGTGGGCCTTAACGACATTAATTCCCTGCTTAACAATATTATCCATAACTTTCTTTTCATTATAAGGTTGAGCTTCTCTCTCCTGGATACTGATCGCCCCTTCCGGGCAATAACCAATGCAGGCACCCAAGCCATCACAGAATAAATCGCTGATCAACCGGGCCTTATGATCAATAATCTGGATTGCCCCCTCCGGGCAATTGGGTATACAGAGACCACAACCATTACATTTTTTATCATCGATAGTAATAATATTTCTCTTAGCCATATATTCTCCTAAATTAAAGAGACGATGTTAATCTTCCCAAGCTGTCTAAATACACTATCCTCAATAGCGTGGATTTTTTTGCGTAGAACACACCTAACTTTATCCGGACAAATCCCTTTTTTTAAGAAACAGCCGTTTAAGCCCACGTTACCTTGAAAAATACGCATGATCTGGATCATATAAATTCTATCGGGCTTGAGCTTTAATTTAAAACCGCCGCCCTGGCCTTTATAAGACGCTAGAATTCTCTCTTGATTTAGCCGCTGTAAAATTTTACGCATAAAAGGACGCGGTACCCCGAGCTTATTTACAAGCTCATCTACGGAGATAATGTCTTGGTGCTTTGACATATAACAAAGCGCACGCAAAGCATAATCGGTATTCCTAGTAATAAGTTTCACAATATATTCTCCTGTGATATTTTATAAAAACGAATGGGCAGTTTTACGTCATACCCGGGACAATCTACTACAACCCTCTTTACAGTGGGCCACTGGCCTAAGCATATACTTTACGGTTACATCCATTTTTATCCCTCCCTTCAATTGATAATTAATGATACCATATTAGTATCATTTGTCAAGAAGAATTTTTGAAGCTTTCCCGAATTTGTAGCAACCTTTTTCTCTAATCTGATATTTATCATCGGGTTAAAGCAAAATTTTGTGTACTGGGCTAAATTTAATTTTTTAGGTATTTCTGCAGCTGATAAAGTTTTAAATGATCAATTCTGCCTTTATCAGATTTAAAGCCATAACGTACCTTTTCCATCTGTCTCCAAGTACGGATAACGTTCTCTGAATTACCGCTTCTTGATATTTCCGGACGATCTAAGAAGGTAGTCATATATTTAAAGTAGGGTATATTTAAAAACTTGATGATATTTGCAAAGTGTTGATTCTTGACCTGCCAATTTTCGGCAGTAAGTTCATCGCGTTTTTGATATGCCTCGGCCTGGCTCTTTGATTGAAGGAAGATATTCCTGATTTTCTGTTTCAAGATAAGGATATCTTCAATGGTGGTGCCTTTGTATCTA
>Ga0210019_1000480_pt1 | contig 50168 bp, 43 predicted proteins | sample CryGeyCG2114_020_2_FD_183969 | JGI IMG/M metagenome (GOLD analysis project Ga0210019, IMG submission 183969) | Groundwater microbial communities from aquifer - Crystal Geyser CG11_big_fil_rev_8/21/14_0.20 (SPAdes) (version 2) | ecosystem: Environmental > Aquatic > Deep subsurface > Groundwater ...
ATCCTCTTTATTCCCTTTGTATCAAAGCAAGGGGTGTAAAAATCAAACTTATCCCAACTGACCCGGGAAATTTCAGGGTGCTCTTCAATAACCCGCTCCCATAAAACCGTATTCGGTAACGGCGAAACAATAAAAAACCTGTAAAGGTCGGCATTAATTTTTTTTGCAAAGCGCACGGAATTGGTAACGGTCTCTTTTGTGGATATAGGAAACCCTATCATGAAATTGGCCCTTGTCCGAATGCCTGCTTTTTTAGTAAGCCGTATTGCCCGCTCTGCCTGGCCGAGCACCGATCTTTTGTTTATATATCTAAGTTCATCTTCATCGCCTGTCTCAATACCATAGATTATCAGGTCACAGCCGGTTTTCTTGGCATCCGCAAGAAGCCCGGCATCATCTACTCCGTCAACGCGCGCCTGGCAGGACCATTTAAATTTTAATTCTTTATCCTTTAATAAAAGTTCAAAAAGCCCTCGCAACCTCTTTTTATCCAGGAAAAAATAATCATCAACAAAGTATATCCTGCGCTTTTTATATTTTTTCTCGAATTCCGCGATCTCCTTATAGATATTTTCTACTGGGCGGAAGCGAACCTGCCGTGTAGATATACCCTTATCGCAATAAATACAGTTAAAAGGGCATCCGCGGCTGGTAAGGATTGAACCGGTAACATATTTATCCATCGGCAGAAGATGCCAGGCAGGAAAATTTAACCTGTCTAAATCGGCAATGTTCTCCGAAGAAGCGTTCTCTAGTATTTTACCTCCGAGCCGATAGGTCAAACCTGCGATTTTACTAAAATCTCCCTCTTGCGCTATTCTCTCGGCTAACTCCGGCATCGTGTACTCGCCCTCTCCCCTGATTACGAAATCCGCCGGCATATCAGACATGGTCTGGACGCTAAAGGCACTGGCATGATGCCCGCCCAAAACAATGCTTATCGCGGGATTTACTTTTTTTATCAGGCAACAGATCGTTTTGGCGGAGGCATAAGAGGCGGAACGAAAAGAAATGCCCACGAGCTCGGGTGCCAAACCTTTTAAATAACCCGTAAATTGACCTTCATCAAAAGGCTCGACCTCATAATCCTTAATTACGACGCTATGCTTACGCCGCTCAAGTTCCGATCCGATATAGGCAATGCCTAACGGCATCTCTAGATTCTGCCACTTATTAAATCTTACCGGCGTATTTATAAGTAAAATCTTCATATTAATTTAATAATCCTGTGTTTTATAATTTTTTAAATAACCGAATAAGTTGCATAAAGCGACAGAAGCAAAAACAATGATAAACGGAGAAATTAAATCCCGGTGACGGGCGGCTATGCCTTCATTTCCCAGGCTTAGAGCGAGAATAGATGTAAACGGCGCAAGAAAAACAATTACTAAGCCTGCGTATTTAAATCGATAACGTAACGCCGTCAATAGGCCAATAGGGGCAAAGAGTAAAATTAAATACCAGAGAACAATCTGGGGATAAGAATAAAGCCGTAAAGTATGCGTTATCCGCCATGGGAAAGGCGCAAGCATAAAATAAAAAATCCCTTTCGGCAAGGCTTTAATAAATCTGAATATCGGTATTTTAGGCTCTGGCTCACGATAAATATACTCATCATAGATTTTATACGTTGTCCCGCCTTCCTGGACATACGCCCTTTGAACCATGGCCATATCCTCCATGCGTAGAGTTAACTTGTTTAAAATATGCGGACGGACAATAAACAAGCTCAAGACAAAAATAAGAAAAATAAAGATTATAAAAAGTTTACGCTTAAGGTTAATTTTTAAACCAAAAAATAACGCCAGTACTGAAGATAGGCACAAGGGGAGAAATAATTTAAATTTAAAAAGATTGATTGCTGCGGCAGATATGCCGATAAGTATAATATATTTTATATGGTTATTATCAGCGAACCTGAGGATGAAATACGCTATCAATAATATCAAAATCATCGTCATGCTGGTCCTGATATTTATAACTGACCAGATTATAAAAGAAGGCATAAAGGCAACAATAATTGATGATACCTTCGCCACATTTTCGCAAAATACTTCTTTCGCGACCAAATATACTAATAAAATCATCCAAAGGCCGGCGATTGAATAAATAAAAAGATTTAGTATAGACCTGCCTAATATAAAGTTCAAAAATCCCTGCGTATATACGCCAAAATGCAAAAAGAACCCCCTTGTCTTCCCTTCTTCATATGTAATCACATCCTTAATTGACGCATTGCCGTAGTCACCCCTTAGATACCCATCCAGGCGCTCGCCATTTTCAATTTCTCTTTGTAGATCACGGAATAACTGGGTTGTATGGCCGATAACCTTATGAAAAACAGGATGCTTTTGCCAACCCGTCGAGTAGTGCAGCGATATGGAAAAAACCGTAATCACAAAAAACAATATCCTGATAAACAAAGAAACCGTTATAAGCCGGAAAAGAAAATCGTGTTTTTCCAGTGATAATTTGCGCAAATTAACAAAAAGTAAGGTAAGCAGCATTATCAATAAGGCAATAACCGGCTCAAAAGCCAATATCAGGCCGGCCAATATAAGAGGCAAGATTAAATATTTATTTTTTAAGTTTAAGCTAAGGTTTTTATAAATCATCTGCCTTTTTAAAAATTTGTATTGTCATTGCCGTGCTGCCATAAAGCGGAACAGGATCCCAAAAAAGGTTCTCATTTATGACAATCCCGGGAAATTTCGACAATCTTATTTTTTTATTTTTAGGCTGGATTGTTTTCACTAAGCGAAAGCCCTTTTTCCCGGAAAAGAGGTCTTTTATAAAAATGCTCAACCCGGGGATATGCGCGCGGTAATTTGGGGATGTAAATTCTTCATAATCGTCATAACTTACTATGATATATTCCGCACGGGATGTATTCTTATTAAGATAGGCAAGATGCTTTTCTTTATCCGGCGCTTGATCCCACCTGAAAAAATTATGGCCGGAATCATGAAGGGAATCTTTACCTAAATAGAGTATATTATATTCGCTGAATATTTCATCCGAACCTATATATGCCAGCTGATTAAATAGTTCTATTTTTGCGCCTTTAGGGATATTTTTCTTGATCCATTCCGTGCTCGCGTAACGCGTATCCTTTCTGATAAAGACCTTATCCGCCTCTAAGGCATAAAAGAACGAATAGGCAAAAACCACAGCCACGATAAGATGTTTTAGGTAATGAGGAATTTTAATTTTTTCATATAAATAATTAAGGGCTATCCCGCTAAATATTGAAAGTAGCGGCACAATTGCGATTATGTGCTTAGTCTGCGGGTATTTATCCTTGAGCAAAACAGTCATCACGAAAAAATAAACCGTGAGAAACGAAAATACTACTATCTCTTCTCTCTTGAGCTTATTCCATCTTTTTATCACAAGTACAATACCAAAAAGGATAAAACTGAAAAGAAATATCCCGTATATGGATAGTATCTCAAAAAAATAATTCGCCGGCCCGACAAACAGAGAATAAATTGCCGGCATAAGCCGCATGCCGGAAGCATCATTAGCAAGCCCAAACTCTAAAAGCCTAAAAAATACACGCAGGTAATCCTTGAAATTTGTAACTAAGCTCGGCGTCCCCAGTAAAAGCCCCAAAATAAAAAAAAGTACCGAGAGAAACAGAATTTTAATCCGGCAGATTATAATATTTTCTGCTGGATTACTAAGCGCGTTGCGGCTCAGATTAAACCAAAGCATCAAAAATAAAGGAATAAATATTAGTAACGCGTTAAATTGGGTAGATACCGCTAATCCGGAAAATAAAAATGCCAAATTCATATTCCGCCTTCTGCGCGCATCCGGCACAAGCGCACAAACGCAAAGAAATAAAACAAGCACAATTAAAAAGTTAAAGAATGATAGCTGTTTTGCGATATGGTTTGTTTCGATAAAGCCCATGCATACCGCCAAAGACGCGGCGGAAAAAAGCGCGATTTTTTTATCGTATAATTTTCTGGCTGTTAGAAAAATAATTAAAACGGTTAACGCGCCAAAAATCGCGGAGATGCTCCTTGCGTATATAAATATCGATGCGGCAAAATCAGGGAATGATTTCGCCATTTCTATCCAAGAAACAGAGGCCAAGGTTTCTATTTGGGCAAGGGGACAGCCGGTTAATTTCAAAAATAAGAAATAAGGAGCGAGAAAAACAGCTAAAACCAATTGATAAGCTGTAGGATGATAAAAAGAATCTCCTACATCTACCAATGTTTTTTCCTGCGCCATATGTAAAACATTTATAATTTTCTCATCAATATGCCAACGCGAAGGAAGCCCCCAACTGTTGCCATAGATTGAAAGAAACAAGTTAACTAAGATAATTATAGCTAGAAAATACTTTATTTTCATTTAGTATGCCTAATCCTCATAAATAGGCTAACCCCGTCAAAGAGGTTTAAAAAATCTATCCTGCCTTTTAAACTAAATATCCGTTTAAGGATATACCTCGGCCTTAAATAATATTCTTTTATTGCGCGCCTGTGCCATTTCTGTAAATCTTCCGGGCTTAAATTCGGCAGCTGTAAAACCGGTTTTGTCTTTGATAACGGGGAAAAATCCTTCCATTCCGCATCACTTCGTATGTAGCTCAGCCGGCGCGCATCTTTATACAACTCGGTTCCCGGCAAGGGAGAGGCGATAAAAAAAGCGGCTATGTCAGTGTTTAATTCTTTGGCAAAATCAATAGTTTTGCGTATCGAATTTTCGCTCTCGCCTAAATTGCCGATCATGAAACTAGCATGCGTCTTAATTCCCGCTTCTTTAACCAGGTGTATTGATTTTCTGGCGGCCTCAAGCGTATTTTGTTTATGGATACGCGCTAGCATCTCCTCATCTCCAGATTCAAGGCCAAAACTAATCTCCCGGCATCCCGCTTTTTTCATAATTTCAAGCATTTCTTTATCAACGTATCCTGCCCTGCTCATACAGACCCAGGCGATATTAAGCTTTTTAGATAAAACTTTCTCGCAAAAAAGAACCACCCTTTCCCGGCTTATGGTAAATAATTCGTCCGTAATGCTGAATTCCCGGATATTAAATTTTTCAATGCACTCTTCTATTTCGGCGACGATATTTTCCGGGCTTCGATAACGGTATTTACTTCCCCAGATTACCGAGGCGCTGCAAAAGTTACAATGATATGGACAGCCCCTGGCTGAGGTAAGCGAAGTCGGCCTAAACATGCTTACTCTTTTTGTAGGAGGCGGCTTATAAAGCTCATGCGGCATTAAATCTCTGGCGGGAAAGGGAAGCTCATCTAGGTTTTCTACCGGTTTTTCCGGCTGATTGTGGACAACTTTTCCGTTATCCTTATAGCTAATGCCATCTATTCCAGAAAAAGAAGACCCATTTTCAATGGCGCATAGAAGGTTAAAAAAACTGACCTCCCCCTCCCCTCGGACCACAAAATCTACCGATTCATACGATATCACTTCATCGGGCAATGCCGAAGGATGCACCCCGCCAAAAATAACCTTAATGTCACTGCCTACTTCTTTTGCGATGCGCGAGATATTTATCGCGCAAGTAAAAACCGGCGTTGAAGAAGTAATGCCGATTACGTCAGGGCGATTATTCCGTATATATTCTTTTATATCTTCAAATCTCATCCCTAATACTTCCGTATCTAGAATGCTGATTTCTAGCGTATTATTTTTGCTTCTGGCATAGGCGGCAAGATAGCCTAAATTTAACGGAGGGGCCATACCGCCGTGCCCCTGTAGGCCGCCGTAATTCGTAAAAGGCGGATTTATTAAGAGGATTTTCATCATATTTTCTCGCAGATAAATATTCGCCTCAGGCCAAAAAGAGACATCGCCTGATTACCGATTACTTTCTCAAGCCAGGCGCCAAGACTTATTAAAAAACGCGGGCCCGCCGGTACTAACACACAAGTCTTTTCAGTAATGATCTTAAACCCGGATTCCTCCACGAACTTCCGCAAAGTTTTTCTCCCAATAAACCTGTGCGGTCCTTCGCTATGATGTAAGTTAAATATCGCAGAAAGCGTATGGATAAAACCCCATGATGTATTTGGGGTAGTTAAGATCATTTGGCCGCCAAGGCGGATAACCCTTGATAATTCCTTTATGAAATCTCCGGGGTTAGAAATATGCTCGACTGTCTCAAAACATAAAACCGCGTCAAATTCGCCGTCTTTAAATACCAAAGGCAAAGACTCAACCTTCAAACATTCAAACAAAACACCTGCCTCTTTAAGGCGGCTGGCGCAAATCTTAAGCATCTGGTCTGAAAAATCGGCACAAAGTGCCTTTTTTACTTTTTCCCGTTGCCAGAAGTAAAGCGTGCCGTTGCCGGTCCTGGCACAGATATCCAAAATATAACTGCCATCCGCTATATTACTTAGATTATACCCATCGACAAACCTGCGGGAGTAAGAATCCGCTTTTTTATTAATCTCATCATAATCAATGACCGTATCCCAAAATTTCCCTACGTCCGTAAACGGCCAGTATTTTTGATGGGTATAGCTGTACTCTTCTTTTATTCGCTTCAATATATTCATGCTCTAATGAGAAAAAGATTTCTGCGCCTTGGAGCGGATAATTTTTGCTAAAGCCCCCGGTAAATTTGGCGGAATGTTTTTCAAAAGTAAAAAAACTATCCTGGACCTTGAAATAAGAAACGTTAATAAAAATAAAAAATTAAAAATATTAGTTTTTATCTTTGGTTTTACAGTTTGACACAGCTGGAATTGAGGGTGTAAATTTAAAAGCTTCATTCGCAAGAATAACCCGTGTTTTTTGTAAGCGATTAAATGCCCGTGGCCACGCTTAACATCGCTAGATTTCCCCTCTTTAATATCGAATATTCCGCAAGCCAAAGCCATTTTCATCATCCGCTCGCCCTTTTCAGAGCGCGTTAATACAGTCGAATAACCGGTAATATGCCATGCGTCCCCAACCGATAAATCGGCGAATTCCGAAGTTAAATCAGGACAAACCAGGCATCTCTTCGGGGTAAATAAGCTATTTAAGTAATTGTAGGAGTGCTTTTCCAAAAAATACTCCTTTTTATCTTTTGACTTTATCATAAAGCCCCCCGGCCACGGCCCTCCTCTATACTCAAGGCTTTTTATATTTTCCTTTGCTATTTTTGATTTCTTAATTAAAAATTCTGTGGCCTTAAAACTCATATTAAATCCGCAGAAAATTCCGATGCAATATTTTATTTTATTCGCACCCCTATGGCCTGCCTTTTGCGCTTTTCGAAGACCATGGATATGGCAAGGCAGTCCGACATAAGCGACCTCGCCTTCATATTGCGTTAAATCTGCTAATAACATATTTAAAGGAATCATGCTGTATTTTGACTGTGCAGAGGCAAAAATTTCCTCTTTTGAGAGCGCGATATTTGCCCGAGGCATCCAGGGACGGGTTTTATCCTGCCCGACAACCACCGCGGCCTTAATCTCGCCAGAGTCAAAAAGATAAGACAATAAGGAAGTAACTACTCCTCCGGAAGAAGCCTTTTCGCTGATCTGTTTATTCCGCGCGCGGGCAAAATGAATCGCTCTATAGCTGCCTATTTCATAATCGACATTACTATCGTTAAACAGCTCCCGGTTCATGGCTGGATACGGGAATTCGATGCCCGGGCAAACTTCAAAACATAACCCGCATTCATTGCATGCGCCGGTAAGCCGGGGCAGCTCATCAATTATGGATATGGCATTGTTAGGGCATACGCCAACACAGCTACCGCAAGTATTGCATAACCTCAAATCTATATCACGAAATGCTTTCTTCATTTTTCAATTCTTTTATCGATTAAATCGGCAAGCAATCCGATAACCGCCACCTGTATGGCGGTCGCGACCAAAAGAATAGTTGCCACATCCATAACCCTATCCAATATAAAATAGCTGTATAAAAAAACAAACACGCCCAAAATGAATAAAAAACCGCTTAAGGGTAAAAAGATTTTTAACGGATTAAAATACATAATCGTCCGGATAATTAAAAGGAAAAAATTCATTGTATCCTTTATCGGGTTAATCTTAGACCGGCCCGTCCGCTTATGATAGTCTATGGGAACATAAGAAACCCGGTAATCATTAACCAGCATCGCCAAAGTAATGGTGGTTGTAAACGAAAAACCGTTAGGAAGGATATGCAAAAAACGCAAAATCGCTTCTTTTTTAATAATACGGAATCCGGAATTAAGGTCCGGGATTTTTGCTTCTGATAAATAATTTGCCAAGGCATTTAAAATAAATTTTGCCGGCCGCCGCAACAGCGGGATATTTACGTTGCTGCCGGTCCTGGCACCCACTACCATATCGGAGTCTTTACTTTTTTCTATAAGTAACGGAATATCCTTAACCGGATACGACCCATCGGCATCCAATATTAAAACCTGACCATACTTGGATTTATTTACGCCGGTTTTTAACGCCGCGCCATATCCCCGGTTAGAATTATGCCTGATTATTGCCGCTCCTTCACTGGCGGCAAGTTCGGCTGACTTATCAGAAGAGCCGTCATCAACGACGATAATTTCATAAGTAACGCCTAAGCCAGACATTGCTTTCTTAATCTGTCCAATAACAGAGGCAACACCCCGCTCTTCGTTGTAAACAGGGATTATTATGCTAAGGCTCATCTTTTACTCCTATCGGTTTAATCGCTTAACGGCGATTACGTTAACTATTAAACAGGCAATAATTAACAATAAGAGGGCCGCGTAGAAAACAAAAAACGCCTTATCTATAAGAAGACGCGCCTTTATTTGCCTGATTACATCTTTTATATCCTTATTCCATGTGTTGTATGTCCGAAATGCCAAAAAGCTGCCTTTCTGCGGCGCATGGTTTATCATCAACTCACCTTCTCTTAAAGATTCGTAATAATTGCTCCTCCAAATTCCAAGCCTAACCGACCCGGAGGCCTTTTTATCTAATAGTTCAAAGTAAAAATATAATTTCTTATCCTTTATCCCGGTTACGGGAGAAAACTGAATATGATAATGAAACCCTTCCGCCGCAACAGGGTCCGGCCCAATCAGATAAAAATTATTACGCTGAGGCCTCAGCTCCGAAACTGTCAATTCTTTCCTGAAAATATCTTCTCGTTTATCCGCTCGGCGCAGATGAAATACGACCCGCGCATCGGGCGTGGCGCCTTTAGTAGAAATAAAAACGGAGATCTTGAATAAATTGTCGAAATTCGGCTTAAACGTCTGCCCGATGGTATCCTGGCCAAAAAGATCAATCATCTCTAAAGGAATGCGGTGCGTTCCGATATCAAGAGCGCAAAATAAATTTTTCGGGGCCTTGCCGGAAAGGATAATAACGAATATACCGCTAAGCAGGATAAGGAATAAAATAATAAATGTGTATTTTACGCTGATTTTTGCCATGGCATAAACTTCTGAAAATTGAAATTTTTTCTATTGTAATAAAGAAGATGCGCGCACATTATGAGTGAAGCCGCAAAAAATACCCTATACATCAATTTATGTATAATCCTTACATCGATTTTAAGGTTTAAAAAACTATCCATAATTGGAAGGCCGCTAAAAAACTCAGGATAAAGAGGCGAAAACAGCCCCCACTGCACAGTAGTATCAAAATTCTTTAGCTCGAATAAGGCAATCAAGAAAACCAAACCATACCACCAAAATTTCTTATTCTTCATGCTGATATAGATTAACAGCGGCGTTATCACGATGAAATAGCGTAAAGTTACCACATAAAATGCGTAAAATAACAATAAAATAATGATAAAAGCCGAAACTATAAAATCAAAATCGGCTGGACCTTTTTTCCTGGTAAATATATAAAAAAATGACAGAAGCGCATAAGAGATCATAAAGAAAACCTGCCGCAGCGAGCTGCTTCCCGTGCCAAAGAAGAAAAATGAATTAAAAACCAAATTTCCCGATGAAATCATAAACGGTATTATTAGGGTTAAAAAAGTAACCGCCGAAAAAATCGATAATTTAACCCCTTCTCTAAAAGAGTCGGCCAAAAGAATAATGGCGAAAGGGATCAAAAGGATAGGCATTGTTTTTGTTAATACGCCCAGCGTCAATATAACACATGCGGTTTTTTTCTTCCGGAGATAAATACAATAAAGGGCCGCCATAACTAAAAAAGTTACGATAATATCAACCTGTCCGATAGCATAGCAGCTATGCAGGATAAAGGGATTCAACATCCAAATGATATAAGCCGCTATCCTTTCTTTCGGCCGGGATTTCAGTAAACTTAATATAATAGCGCCTATGGAAAAATCAAATATAAGAAATGGCAGTTTAAAAATAAAAAGCGTTCGGAACAACTGCATGCCGGAAAAAATTGAGGCATAGTGTATCGTATTGCCGGTAAAAGTATAATTCCATGTCTCAAAAACCGAATAAAGCCTGGATAAATCAGGCAGCAATGGCTGAAATAAAAAAAGGAATAACGAAATTATAAAAAATAAGAAAGGAGCATAATAAGTATAATGAAGGCCGGGGAAATTCTGGCTTAAATGCAAATAAGGATCCCACGCCCCTTGGGTGATAAATTTAAATGGCGCGTAGTATATCCAAAATATATCGTGGCCGTGAAAAGAAAACGGCATGACAAGCAAACGAATAATCAACCCTATGAATGTCCAGCTCAAAATTTGTCGTTTCATAACGTAAAATATGGCCCCGAATTGTAAAAAAACTATTTATTATTATTTAAAATTTCCCTCGCCAAAACATCGCTGCGTTTAAAAATAAAATCGCCTTTGGCTTTTTGCAAAAATACTTCCAGGTGCTTTATTTTTTTCGCCAGCGGCATGGACACGAACGGGTGCGCCCTTAATCTTATATCTACATTATCCTTATATAAATCCACCAGATCAATGCCATGCATAAAGAAAATAAGATGATTGCGCTTTAGGAGGCTATAGCACAGCCTGTTAATTGCGTTTTCTCCGAACATAAAAAGGCTGTTTGAGTAAAAAGGCACCCGGGTGAAAGGAAGACAGCTAAAGGGCATCTCGATAATTTGAGGCGATAAACCCGCTAACTTATAGCGCCATATTGACCGGGAAACCCGGTAAGGAATGCGGGGGCTGATCAATGAAATAAAATCACTCTTTCCTGAACGGTATTCATTATGCTTGCTTATACTGCGCATCCTTTTCCAAAATTCATAAATAAACGACGGGGCAACCGAAGAATCGTATAAGAACCCGCACCGAGAGATTATCGCAAATAAGGCGGCCGTGCTGCAGCACCCCGGAGTTTTAAAACCCAATGGTTTTAGGCCGGTTATATTTTCTATAAAGTTAGAATTTTTTTGTATATCAGACTCTATTTCCTTTTCATTCAGGCACGTAAAGTTATATTGATGCGCGTATGAATGGCTGGCTACCTCATGGCCTTGGCTGCTTAGGAGTTTTATGGACTCTGCCGCCTCGGGATTCCCTTCTACATCCCACCCCGCGACAAAAAATGTCGCCTTTATGTCCAATCGCCTGAATAAATCTAAAAATCTGGAGATAACAAGCGGATAAAATATTGATAGCTCCTTAAGCTCGCGGTCGGTGAGGCGATAATTATAAAAATGTAAAAGCGTGGCGAAAGAATCTAAATCTACCTGAACGGAACAACTATTTTTCAATCCCTGCCTGCCCTTTCGGTAAAATATTTATTAATATCCAACACATTCATATAGCTAAATGTAGCGCCATCATAGCGGATAACCGGGCTTCTATAAGTATATTTAACCTCAAACCCCATCTTCTTATAAAAGTTATTTATCGCGGCATTATCCGATCTTGTACTTACCTTAACAAAGCCGATTCCCCTCTTGCGTAAAAACTCAATGCACTTCTCAAACAACTCTTTTGAAATTTTAATTTTTGTTTCTCTGAAAAAATCCCGGCTCCGATATTCAGGCAATACGCCAAATGTATTAAGTTCCGCCTTTATTTTATTCGCCCTCTCCTGCCTGTCGAAAACAATAAAAAAAATTAGCTTTATCCCGTCTAAAAACACTTTTGGGTTCCTAATCAATACGATAAAAAAAGTCATGATTAATTCGAAAAAATTATGCTTAAATACATCCTTTAGAAGGCGCGACGAATCTTCTGTCGCCGTCATATAGCCGGCTATCTTTTCATTATATACATAAACAAATCCTGCGGAAAATGAAGACCTGCATACCTGGTGGTAATATATTGATAGGAATCCCTGGCCCAAGCGGGATAAATAACTATCCGGCACAAGTTCCATCTGCGCTTGTGCCACGGCGTTTATATCTTCGATACTAAGTTTTTTTATCATATAAACTTTATTAGCCGCGCATTTCTATAAGTTTTTATTTTCCCGAATTATACGCCGGATGCCTAAACAACCTTTTAAACTCATACGCGATTCGCTCTTTATAAATAACCTTGAGAAAACCTTTTATTGTCTTAATGACCTTCATTTTACTCTTGCCTTCCCTGACGTGCCCGTTTAAAATCATGGGGACTTCGGCAATCTTAAACCTGTTGTCCCTGGCAAATTTCATAAGTAATTCAACCATGCATTCAAAGCCGCCCTGTTCTATCAACTTATCTTGATAAACATGCTGAAGGTCTCTTAAAGACTTGGCGCGATAAGCACGGTAAAATGAACTGAATGTATTAACATTCTTAATCGGGATAAAGAGCTTAAGGATAAAATTAGCTGTCCGGCTGAGGATGAGCCGGTAAAAAGTCGTTCCCAGGACACGGCCTTCTTTTGCGTAGCACGAAGCTAACGCAAGGTCATAACCCTGGCCGATTTTCTCAACCAGTTTAGCAGCAATGTTTAAATCGCTCGTATTATCCGCTTCTTTGGTTATGATAATATCATTGTCGCTAGATTCTTCCAGCGCATGCCTAAAACCGGCACGGAAGGCTTCCCCTACGCCCTTATTCGGATAATGGCTGTATATCTTAACCGGTATACGCGCCTGAAATGACTCGACAACTTTAACGGTGCCATCCGTGCTGCCGTCATTGATAATGATTATCTTATAGGCGAGATTCTCATCACGCATCTTTCTATCCGTCTTAGTAAGCAGGCTGCGTATATTATCCGCCTCGTTATAGGCGGGTATTACAAAAATAATCATCTAGTCCTTTGCCATTAAAAATCTTAAGATTTTAATCCCATCGCTGAAAAATTTCTTAAACGCTGTTGGCCTCAATGCGCGCCTTAGAAAAGTCATCGCCGGTTTAAACCTGAAATAAAACTCCCGATAAGCCCTTTTTGATTCTCTTTTTAAATCTTCTTCAGTTAAGCCGCGCGGGATAAAAAGCGGCGTCCATATATTCATATCATCCCAATCGTTCCTAAATTCTCCGTACTTATCGGCAATGCCGTAAAGTTCAGCCCCGGGCAAAGGAACCATAAAAGACATCTGAAAAATATCAAGGTCGATTTTTTTAATAAAATCGATGGTTTCCTGTATTGATTCCAGCGTTTCTGTCGGATGGCCGATAATAAAATAGGCTTTTGTCTGTATGCCGCATTTTTTGGTTAGCGTCAAAGCATTTTCTATAGATTCTTTAGTAACCCCTTTTTTGATAAAATTAAGTATCCTCTGAGAACCGCTTTCGATACCATAATTTATTTGCCAGCATCCCGCTTTTTTCATTAGAACCAATAACTCTTCGTTTACGGCATTTATATTTGAAGCGCAATCCCAGGTGATATCAATTTTTTCCTCGATGATACGGTTACAGAATTCTACCAGCCGTTTTTTATAGATAACGAAATTTTCATCTTCGATGCTTAGGCTCTTGACCTTATATGTTTTAATCAAATGCTTAACCATATTTAAAATATAATCCGCGCTATGAGAACGCGTTACATTGCCAAAAACATTTCTTGCGCAAAAGATGCATTGGAATGGGCATCCCCGTGAGGTGATAATCGACATATTGGGCAGCCTGTCGATTCTGGCGGCTGACTGTTGATAATGTTTTAGTATATCCGGAAGCATATCCCAGGCAGGCAAAGGAAGCATATCCAGGTCTTGAAGATAAGGCCTGCTCTCGGTAGTTATCAAACCTGTACTGCCCCTATAGATAATCCCTCTTACGGATTCAAGGCCGGTTTTATCCTTTAAGGCATGGAGTAATTCAATTATCGTTACCTCCCCTTCTCCGAGGACTCCGATATCAATATCTTTATATAACTCCATTGTTTTTTCCGGTACGGCGGTTATATGCGGGCCTCCGACAATAACTGTTATGCCGGCATCTTTCTCTTTAAGCTTCGTGGCAAGTTTAGCGGCGGTAGAAATAAGCATCGTCGGAGTGGTAATGCCTACGCATCTGGCCCCTGCCTCTAGAACCGCCTTTACCGTCTCATTAATATCTAAGGCAAACGCATTAGCATCGATAAGTTTACATTTAAAATTATTCTTGCGTAAATACGCGCCAAGATATATAAGCGGCTGAGGTGGAACCTCATGGCCCGTCGCCACTTTTTTATACCTTCCCTTGATTGAAACCGGCGGATAGACTAACGCAATATCATACATAACTAAATTCCTACAGAGTTTTTCTCATCGCCTTGATTGTCAACTCTATCCCTTGGCGAAGCGATACAGAAGGCCGATAACCGAGGATATTACGCGCCTTTGTCAAATCCGGAATCCTGCGCATAATATCCCTGTAATTACCAAATAATTCCTTAAAAGGCACTAATTTTAATTTTAACTTCTTGCCGGTATTGGCGATTTCATGTATTAAATAGGCGGTATCGATAACGCTGAGTTCTTCGTCGTTGCCGATATTAATAATCTGGCCTGTAGCTTTATCATTCGTCATCGCCAGGACAGTACCGTTTACGATATCGGAAATATACGCCATTGAACGCGTCTGCTTTCCGTCTCCGTGGATGATAATCTCTTTGTCATTTAACACCGCGTCTATGAATATAGGTATATGGCCCCCGCTCCAAGACGCGCTCGAACGCGGGCTAAAGCCGCCAAAATACCTAAGCACTACCATAGGAACTCCATAATGCCGATAATAGGCAAACGCGATATGTTCGGAATACAGCTTCGAAACAGCATACGACCAGCGCTTTATAGAACTTGTCCCCATTAATATATCACCGTCTTCCCGTAAGGGTATATCGCTAGACATCCCATAAACATCAGAAGTCGATGCGAAGATAATCCTGGCCTTATTGGATTTAGCCAGCGCGAACATAGACTCCGTCCCCCTGCCGTTAACCTCCATAATCCTTACGTCAAATTCCTCCTTGCCAAGTTTTTTAACAGCTGCCAAATGCGCAATAACATCCACACCTTTGGCAATTACGTTCATTTTATCGTGATCTAAAATATCGCAGTCATAAAACTTGAAATTTTTATTATCGAGATTATGCTGGATCTTTTCCAGTTTGCCGAAACTTAAATCATCGGTACCTATCACTTCATATCCCCGCTTAATAAGCTCATCCAAAAGATGAGAACCGATCATCCCCGCAACCCCTGTAATTAATATTTTTTTCATTTTTTTATTTTTTGTAATTAATAATGGATATTTTCCTGAATTTTTCAGCCCGATAAACCTGATAGCCGTTCTTCGCCAGCCAATCCTCAATCAGCCTATTTGCTCCCAGAATATCATCATTGCTGTATAACTTATAAAACCATAAATCGCTGGATTTTTCCTTTATTTCGCTAAGTTTCGCCTTTGCCTTTTTATTTAAGGGTTCATAATAACCGCTATCGTGGTTCCTCTGGAGAAACTCAGCCATAACCACCGCGTTAGGCATATTCGAGTCAATGTAAGTATTGGTATTTCTTACCATCAAGAGCGTATCCTCTGGCTTAATATTCCTAAATAAGTAAATGCTCGCCTTTTTTGTGTCAAATTCCGGCTTAACGGCATCGCCAAAACGCAACAAATAAACCGCGCCGATGCCCGCCAAAAGCAGCAATTTCAGATTAAGTTTTTCTTTTTTTATCGAATAAACAAATACGGCCATTATAAAAATAAATAAAATATGCTGAACAATAAAATACTCTGCCTGTTGTAGAGGCGTCGCAAGTAAATACCCCGCGATATCATATATAATTAAACTTAAAACAAGAATTGCCGGAAAAAATAATGCTAAACGGATATCTGCCATACCAGCCTTCAATTTGCTTATGCCTCTATAAATAACCCATACTGCAAGAAAAAGCGAGATAGCCGCAATTCCAATCAGGATTAATTTGTTGAATTTGTCTGTTAGCGCATAGCCGGTCAAAAATCCCGGGTCCATCCCAATTACCGCGGCAATCCCCCTCGGGTAATGCCCGATATTAACACCGAATAAGTGCAGGCCTTTACTTGCCCATCTATCCGCCATGCCGCTTGCGTGATTAACCTGGCTAGCGAGAAGTGTCAGGCATGGTAAAGAAAGCGTTATGAGAATGGACTGCGATACCAGCCACTTTCGCAAAAATGCCACATCTCTAAGATAAAAAATAAAGATAAAAATATTCTGTGCGATTAACAATGGAATAAATAAATGCGAGGAATAGATTGCCAAGAGAGAAGAAACAACATAACCCAAAAAAACACCGATAGAGCCCGCCCTTTTCAATATCCTGAGCATGAAATAAATTGACAAAAGCGCCCAGAATGCCGAATCAATATAGCTTCTCACAAACTGTGATGCCCAAATTAGAAGCGGTGAAACAGCACTGGCAAAAAACGCTATCTGTCCAAAAGCCCTATCTATAAATAGCCTGCCGAGTTGATATACCAAAATGCATATAGCAACACCAAAAAATACAAAATAACCCCTCACCCATGGCTCGGCCGTACTTACCCGCATCCAGAAATGAACTAGAAACGGCGAAAGCGGAGGAAAAACGCTGTTACCCGTCCTTAAGGCGGGGACAATTTTATTAAAGTCAGAACCTGCCACTTTCAATAACCACCCTTCATCAGAACTGTATCCTTTATCAAGGTTAACCAGCCTTAATCCAACGCACAAAAATATAATTAAGGAAACAATATAGATAGGCTTCATTTTTTCTTCCTGATATCAAAAATGATATAATTCTGGGCTTCTTTTAATACCTGAAAATTTTCCCGCATATAGCCTGAAAATTTTTTATGGGCGTTAAATTCCGCCATAGAGGCTGAGGCAAAATAATCAGCGCCTTCTGACCTTAAAAATTCAAGGTATTCTACCGGGTCATAGATGCGGCCCTTATCTTTCCCCATTCTTTTTTCCTCATTCCGTACTGCTTCTCTATTAATCATAAACGGCCAGCCGCGCCGGTTAGAATAATAGACTAAGTCCGGGCCGTTCTCAATCGAAGCAATAATTAAGGCGTCTTTTTCAGCCACCCTGTCAACTTCCCTGCCCGCCTCAACCACGGAGCGAAAATTAGCGGGAATCCGGTAAAAAGCGTAAGAATAGCGGAAAACGACAAAACTGACAACTAAAATAAGTATTATAACAGAAATCGGGCGGATTATGTAATTTTGCTTAACCACTTCGCTATTTTTAAACGTATGGACTGCCCTAGCGATAAAAATACAGGCAAGTGGTAAAAGGTGCATCTGATAATACCCCTGAACGCTCTGCGCCGGTAGACTTAAGAAAAAAATCACCACGCCTAAAAACCAAATTTTAAACACCCGTTCTTTTTTTTCTTTTACCTTTTGTAAAAAACCAAAGAAAAACAGGCTAAAGCCTATAGGTGTCAGCGTATAAGCCGCCAGGTTATCGAAGCTTGCCTTATAAAACATCTTATCGGATAAAAACAGACGTATATACCCTAAAATAGTTCCCAGATTGAAAACTTCCATCGCCGGATTAGGAAAAGCCATCCTTACTAAATACTGATGGCGGTTAAATAAAGCAATGGGAATAAAACATAGCGCCAGAAAAATCAAGATGCGCGGTTTTTTTACACAGGCTAAATTATATTTCGTAAACGCGATAAAAAACAGAGGCAGCAAAAGATAAAGGTTCGGTATTTTTAATAAAACCGCGAGCACAAAGGAAAAAACGGCAAATATTCCGTATTTAATTTTATCCTCATAAATCCACCTGGAAAAACTATATATTGCCGCCATGCTAAAAAAAGTCATCGCCATTTCAGGATGCACTGCCCGGCCAAGGTATATACTTAACGGAGAAACAGTAAAACAAAAGACGGCGATAAGCCCGATTTTTTTATTAAAATAATAAACGGATAGACGATAAAGCATAATTGCCGACGCCGCGTAGAAAAAGATAGATATGCATCTTAACATCCATTCATTAACCCCTCCTGCCAGTTTATAGAATATCGCCGCGATAAACGGCAGTATATAAAGCTCAAGCATCAGGTAGCCGGGGTTATTGCCAAAATTATCCACTTGCGGATAAAATAATTTAAACCCGTGGTTATAGAAATTTCTGGCAATCATTGCGGTCTGGACCTGGCGGGTCGAAGCACCCTCGAGGAGCGGCTGGCCGAGGTTGATCATCCGGATTAAAATCCCCATTCCGATGATTAAAATTAAAGCCTTAGATATGGATATTTTTATTCTCATCGTGAAAATATTTTCTTTAATATACCGACGGCGGCAGAAACATTAAGCCTCAAGCGGTATAACGATTTAAGGCGAAAAATTTGTTTTAAGAAAATATGCGGCCTTAAATAAAACCGCTTATAAGCCTCTTTCTGCAAGTTAAGTAAATCATCCGGCGAAAGCCCCGGCAACCTGTGGACAGGGGGCGTATGAATGCCATAATGGTCAAGATTATTATCAATAATCAAGCCTTGCCGTGAAAGCTCGCCATAGGCGTCTGTGCCGGGAAAGGGTTTTAAGATATGGAACTTTGCCACATCCGGGTTAAGCGAAATGGCAAAACTTATCGTATCATTTATGGTATCTTTTGTTTCAGAGGGTAGCCCAATCATAAAAAAACCCCAAGTCTCAAGCCCTGCTTCTTTGGCGCAGCGAAACGCTGTTTCTATTTTTGCCAGCGTGGTATTCTTATTTATATGGTCTAAAACGCCCTGATTCCCGGATTCGACGCCAAAGGCAATACTATACGCCCCCATATCGCCAAGCGCTCTCAAAACCTCTTTATCCACGTAATCCGCCCTGATACCATTAGGAAAAGCGAACTTAATATTCAATTTTCTTTTTTTGATCTCATCGCGGATCTGGAAAACCCGGTTTTTTTGGGTCGTGAAATTATCATCCCAGATATGGATCTCGCGGGCGCCGTATTTTTTTGCCAGATGTTCAATCTCATCAACGACATTTTTAGCGCTCCTCACCCGGAATTTGCGGCTAAAAATCTTTCTGGCATCACAATAACTGCAATTTGCCGGGCATCCGCGGCTGGTCATTATCGGGAAGGCCTCTTTAAAAAGAGCGTCCGGATAACTATAATGGTGCTTACTGAATAAATGCCTTGCGGGGAATGGCAACGTATCAAGGTCCGCTATTAAATCCCGATCCTTGTTTTTGTAAATCCTCCCGGCTTTTTTGTAATATATACCGTCAACGCCCGCAAGATCTTCTCTATGTTGAAGGCGCCTGACTAGCTCTAAAAGGGTTAATTCGCCTTCTCCCTTTACTATAAAATCTATTGATTCATTCTCTATTGACTCATCCGGCATAGTTGTTGCATGTATCCCGCCCAATACCGTAAAAGAGTCAGAATTTTTTTTAACTAATTCCGCTAATACCAAAGCTTTGCTAAAAGTCGGCGTAGTCGCGGTTATGCCTACTAAGCCGTAATTACCTTGAGTAATCTTCTTAGCAAAGCCTTCATCCGTCAAGCGCTCAGCATCGACATCGATAATCCCTACATCATGCCCTGCCTTCTCAAGGACAGCGCCTAAATACGCAAGCCCTAAAGGAGGATAATCCGGGCGCGCGAAATTACCGTAAACCTGAACTTGCGATGGAGACACCAGCAATACATTCATTATCGCCTTTTAACCTCATCCTTAAGCAAGAGTTTTTCCAGCCATACATAAAGGACCGTAAACAGGTATTTCCGGCCCATTTGCCTAATACCAAGTTTAGAGACACCGCTTTTTCTTCCATACCACCTAATCGGTATCTGGGCATAAGAAAAACCCCGCACCAACGCCTTAAGAGGAATTTCAACCGTAATATTAAAATATAGGGCCTGTAACGGCATAACCGCCCGTATCACCTCTCGGCGATACAGTTTAAAGGCGTTAGTAATATCATTTGCCTTAATTAAAAAAAGCATTCTGATAAAATTATTGGCTAATCTATTGATTAATAATTTAACTAACGGATAATCTTTTACAATACTGCCTTTTAGAAACCTTGACCCAAACACACAGTCATACCCCTCCTCAATCTTTCTAAAACAGCCGACAATATCTTTTGGATCGTCTGAAGAATCTCCCATAACTATCCCCACGGCATCGCCGCTCGTATTCCTTAAGCCTTCTTGTATTGCCCGTCCAAAGCCGTTCGGAGGGCCGCGGTGCACCACTTTAACATTGGGGCATCGCGCGGATAAATCATCCGTAATCTTCGGCGTGGAATCCGAACTGTTATCATCAACGATGATAATCTCATGGTTAATTTTTTCTGCCTCTAATTCCTTGATTATCCCGCCTACGGTCGCAAGGACGCCCTCTTCCTCGTTATGAACCGGAATAACTATGGAAAGCTTCATATTTTCCTGAATTTTTTCATTATTTTGCATAGCCGTTACTTTTGGGTAAAAGTCAATAAAAAAGACCCGTGCCTATACGCAAAAGAAGTCTTGGAAAAAATATAATCGATAAAATTATACAGGGGTAAAAACAACCTCGCTATCCTGCTATGTATATAGCGGTAAGATATCCCGGAAACCGCGAATGCCTGAACCTTGGAAAATCCCGCCGAGCAAAAAGCCGACTCCACTTCGCCTGCCGTAAGCAGGCGCTCGTTAGGGGTAACGCCCTTAGATGAATAAAAGGGAGATTTTTTATTCCGCAAAATCCACATTATGGGATTTTTATTGTTAGGGTCAAAGGCAAAACACTTCCCACCCTTCTTTAAAACCCTAAAGGCTTCCCTTGCCGGGCCGGATAAAGCGCGAAAATGATGCAAGACGCCGCTGAATATCACAACATCAAAAGTATTGTCGCCAAACGGCAAATTTTCGATATCGCCGGCACTAAACCGTATTCTATCTTTATCGCCGGATCTTTGCATTAAATCACAACTGATGTCCAGGGCAAAAACCCTGCCGCCCAAACCGAATAAATAGCGCGTAAAAGCCCCGCTGCCGCAGCCTAAATCTAAAATTTTGCAGCCTGCATCAGGAGTAATCTCCTTGCGAAAAAAACTTAAGATGCGCCGATAGCCGCTATCGGCAAAAACATCATAATCGCCTGATTGAAAATTTGAGAAAAAAAGCTTTTCTTCTTCTTTGTTCTGCTGATGCGAATTATTCATTTCTTTAGTTTTCGCGCTATTACTACTAGATGGTTGCTAAAGTTTCTCAAGATTTTTATTTTTGATAATCTATCATCAAATCGCTCAAAACGGCTGATTAATTTTGCGCTAACGCGCGGGCTGATTTTATCCAGAATAAAATACGGCCCGAAAAAATGCCCCTTTATCTTTACATTTTCAAACCCCGCGAGCAAGAGCCTGCGTTTTAAACTCCCTGCCGTCTCAAAAGATTGATAACACGAAACAAGCGGCTTTAACCGGAGCAGGCGGCAGAGCGTATTAAAAATTCCGTAAAGATTGCCTGAGAAAAGCGGGGCGGCAGTAATAAAAGCCAAGCCATTCGGTTTTAAAACCCTGAAAATCTCATTTAACATTACGCTTCTGTCGCTGAAGTACCTTATGGTTTCAATACTTATTACCGCGTCAAAAGTATTATCTTGAAACGGAAGGTTTCTTGCGTCCGCGCGCTGCACACAGGCCGAGCCATTGGCTTCCTTTAATTCTTTAAGCATCTGATTTGAAAGATCCACCCCGATTGCCTTAAAATTTTGCTCAATCAGGCGATTCAAGAAATAACCGGTTCCGCAGCCGAGATCAAGCACTCTGCTACCAGCGCTTAAACCGCCAAGAACTTCGCTAAAATCATCCAATATTTTCTTCCTGCCGAATTTAAACGCCGAAGACCGATAATCAGCCAGTGAAGAAGAATAGTCGTCGCGGAAACAATGCGCCCTTTCATCATGTAAATCGACGCCTTCAGGGTTAAACTTATCTAAAATTGAATTGTCCAATACGGCTCGATTTGCAACCTCTCGCATCGGTAAAATATCAAGCAAGCCCTTTTCTCTTAAGGCAGCGGCAAATTTCAATATTTTTTCGAATTCAATAAGCAATCTTTGCGTATCCCAGGCAAAATTAATCGGATGAAACCATAAATGGAATATCTTTTTCTCCTTAGCCGCCTTTTTTAACGCCATCTTTGCCTTTAAAAATCTGATATTCGGTAAAACAACCTTACTGCTCCCATGCGCGTATCGAAAGAGCATGCTCTGCGGAATCGCAGATAAATTATGCTGCGCGTCAAAGGCCAAATCGCCTACCGGTGGCGCAATCGGAAGGGCGTCTCTTATTAAATCAAATAATCTCATGGCAAACAAAAGCCTTCCGTTCTTTCTGTCAATTTTTGCCTCGCTCTTGCGATAAGCCTTAAACCCATACTTTGAGAGCAGGTCTAAATAGCCGACGCCGTTACGGGGAAAAACAAAACTATCTAATTTAATGCCGTTTTCCTGGGCAATCTTAACACACTTTGCGATATCGGACTCCGCGGCTTCCCTTGAGCAGCCGGAATCTGAAAAAATTATATGAGAAAAAGAATGGCTTGCTATCTCATGGCCGGAAACAGCCTCCTTTATTAATTCAATAATATCCCTGCCATACCATAAATTATTCTCTCTGATATCGCTTGCCGGATCATCTTTAAACCAATCGCCCGAAAACCAACTGTGCTGCGGCCTGATAATATCGGAATGCACGATACCGTCATCTTTCCTGCAGCTATCCAGAAAAAGATGCCCTACGATAGCCCAGGTAACCGAAATATTGTATTTGGCAAATAATTTCAATAATTCCCTGATTATGAAACGGCTCTTTTCATACGCCCGGGCAAGGTTAAGGTGCCGGCCGCGGTCAAACATCCCCCAGGCAAGCTCAACGTCAATTGAAATAATGAAGGTCCCCTTTTCAGGCATATTATTCCCTTATGCGAATACTTTTATATCCGTAGATTAATTGAGCGTCTCTTTCGGGGGACACAACAAGCAAAGAATAACGGTCGGTTATTGCTATATTTTCTTTGCCGGCTCCGGTATCCACCCAACGGCTAAATTCGTCGTCAAAAAACACAATTTTGCGTATACCTTTATCGCGGATCAAATCTTTACTGTTAAAATCGGAAAAATTACGCCTTTCGAAATTATGGCCATACCTTACCAGATTATTTCCTTTAAAGAAAACACCATTGAATAAATAAACATGGTATTGGGGTAAATAATACATTAACGGCATAAAAAATGAAGAAGAAACAACAACGATAGAATTCTCCGCAGGCACATTCTCTTTTATATACCTTATCTTTTCGAGTATCTGTGTATCCCGTTTCCTAATATCCGAATAGGCCCTAAACGAATCATAATCTGTCCCTTTGCCTGCCGGATTAAAATCATAAAAATAAACAAATAGGTTTACCGCCAGAAAAATAGGCATAAATATAAATATACCGGCGGATTTATTAGAAAAATATTTCCATCTCACCGCCAAAATATCTGAAAGCTCACGCGAAATAGTAACCAAAAATTCCGCCAAAAGTATAAACATCGGCAATAGTGAAACTATGATATAGCCCGGGGTGCTAAAGTTATATACGGACCAGAATAATAAGGAAGGTATTATCCATACGATAAATGCTTGCGCCTTACGGCTTGCGCATATATTCTTCAGGCAAAAAAATTGCGGCAAATAATAAAAAAACGCCAATACCGCCGGCCCGAACGTGATAGCGTATGTATATACCTGGTACTTTAAGTTCGCCTTTAAAAGGCTTGGCATCGTAAACACCGAAGCTGACAGGCGCGTTGCCCCCGAAGAGATTTCTTTCCTAAAAAATAAAATCAGCTCGTTTAATCCTCCGGAGATATAGCTAAACGGCATAAACCAACCCAAAAAAATAAGCGATAAAGAAGAAAAAGACAAAACCTTTGTTTTATTATCTGCCTTTAAGAATGCCCACAGCCAAAAAGGGAAAATAAACAGGATTTCTTGCGGCCTTATCCCAATCAAAATGCCGTAAGATACCGAGCCCCATATTAAATATCTATATTGCCTGCCGTATATTACACGGTAAAAACAATATCCGCATAACAATGAAAAAAACCCGCTCATCATAAGCGGCGTAATAGTTGTGCCATAAAATAAAAACAGCGGGCTTGACATGTAAAATAACGCCGCCAATAATCCAGTCTTAACGCTAAAAATTCGTGATCCGATAAAGAATAAGCCGGCGCTTATTAATGCGCTAAAAATGATGCTTAAAGAAACTAGCGATAAAAACCGCTCGTTGAAGAAAAAATTCAAGAATTTAGCTGCCATAACATAAAGAAAATGCCCGGGCAGGCCGGGAAAATATTCCTGGACTGAATAATTAACCGTGGAAATGGCAAATTGAGGGCCATCCCAATTTACAAATGCCCTGCTCCGAAAAAGAGTATTCAGAGAAAGATGCGCGATAAATATCAATAGTGCTATAAATATCAAACGGTTAGATTTTTCTTTTAACATATGGATTTCTTATATAAGCCGTAGGCCTTTAATAATCCCTGCGCGAGACTAACCCGCGGCCGCCACCCTAGAGAAAATAAAAGGCCTGAATCAAGCAATTTTCTGGCAACCCCATCAGGCTTTTCATTGTCAAACTTTATCTTACCCATAAAACCAACTGTTCTTTTTATTAATTGCGCGAGCCGTGATATAGATACATCAACCCCTGTACCGATATTAACTACTTCGGTAAGGCGCCCTTGGCGCATCAGGAACAAAACCGCATCAGCTAAATCATCGGCGTAAATAAACTCCCGCTTCGGCTTTCCGCTACCCCAAATAGTAACATACGGCGTATTATTAATTTTTGCCGCATGAAATTTAGCGAGAAGCGCCGGTATAACATGCGATGTATTAAGGTCAAAATTATCGCCCGGGCCGTAGGCGGTCGCGGGCACTACGGAAATAAACCGCGTATTATATTGTAAATTATAGGCCTTGCACATCTCTATCCCTGAAATTTTTGCTGCCGCATACGGCGCATTGGTCAATTCAAGCGGCCCGCTCATTAGATATTCTTCTTTTATCGGCTGCCTGCAATCCTTAGGATAAACACAAGAACTTGCCAAATATATCAGCTTTGCGACATTGACGCGCCATGCCGAATCAATAATATTAGTCTGGGCGCTCAAATTCTGGTATATCAATTCTGCGGGATAACGTATATTCGCTACAATACCGCCCTCTTTGATAGGCGCTATAATACAATAATCAGGCCGGGTTTTGGCAAAAAAATCATAGACCTTTTTACGATTATCAAGCTCAAGCGTATCTGAATCTGCTAAAATTAAATTCTTAAAACTACCTTGCCTGAGCCGGCGGGCTAGCGCCGCGCCGATAAGGCCCTTCGCTCCAAACACTAAAATTTTTGAAGCTTTATCCATCATTTTACCTTTAATAAAAATTCTCTAACTGTGTTTAAAATGTAATCTAAATCTTCTTTGTTTAAATCCTGATGTATACCTACATGCAGGCCCATATTACCGATGTATTCGGCGTTAGGAAAATCACCTATCTTTTTACCCAGATAACCAAAACCCGCGCACTGGGTAGGCATAGAGAGAAAAAGGTTGCGCGTGTCTATCCCCTGCTTCTCAAGATAGGAAACGAGTTCGTTGCGGCTAAATTTAGCCCCTTCTCCAAGGATGATCGCAAACGCATGCGGGCCGATCTTTTCATGCGGGCTTTCTTCTATCGTATAGAGATAGGGTTTAAATTCCCTGAACTTTTCTATCATATATAAAAGATTTTCGCGCCTTTTGTTTAAAATATCGTGATAGCGGTCAAGGTTCCCTAGCCCTATCGCCGCCTCTAATTCATTCATCTTAGCGGAAAACCCGATACGTTCGAATACAAAACGAATGTCCTGGTTATCGCCATGCTGAAATCTTTTATCGCAATAGCCGGAAGAGACATTCAATACGCAGCTTTCGCACTTACACGCCCTGCCATGCGAACGCAGAGACCGCAAGACCTCGGCAAAATCCGTCCTCTTGCTAACGACCATCCCCCCTTCTATGGTAGTGATAATATGGGCGACGTATAGGCTAAAGGCAGCCATATCGCCGATAGTCCCCACATTTTTGCCTTTATACGCCGCTCCATATGCCTCTGCGGCATCCTCGACGACAAACAAATTATGCCTTTTAGCGATATTATTTATGGAATCCATTTCCGCGGGCTTCCCCATAAGGTGCACCGGCATAATCGCGCGAGTTTTCTTAGTTATGGCCGCCTCGATTTTATCCGGGGATATATTTAAGGTATCTTTTTCCACGTCAACAAAAACGGGGCGAAACCCAGCCTGGAGCACGGAATTCCCGGTTGCTACAAAAGAGAGCGCCGGGACAATAACCTCGTCCTCTCTTTTAGCCCCAAAATCATGCAAGACCGCTAAGGCTAAGGCATCGGCATCGGTCCCGGAACTGACCGCCACCGCCTCTTTGGCGCCGATTAATCGCGCGAAACTCTTCTCAAGCTCGCGCACATACCTGCCGCTTGAAACTCTATTCGAATCTAAAATATCTTTTATCAACCCTTTTGATTTATCCGTAATTGAAATTGTCCCGAAAGGAATTCTTTTTTTCATCTTTTTAAGTGTGGCCATATTTTAACCATTCTCCACTTATTTTCCTGATTTATACAAATCTTGAACCTCTATAATCATCACCGGGGACTTGGAAGTATAAGCAAGATTATAGGCATGATCGACTTCTTTCGGTGTTCTAACCTTTAATACCGGAAATTTAAGCACCGCCTTAAACATTTCGGTTAAGTCCTGTGAATGCTGCGGCCCAACGTCCAGCGGGCGCCTGCTGCCTATCGTTGTGCGGATAATAACCCTTGGTTTAAATACACCACCCGACATATCTTCTATCAGATTCAAATGGTTTACTAATTGGTCGCAGGCGCGCGGCAGAAAATCCATTCGCTGATAAATAGAAACCGGAACAAACCCTTCCATGGATAAACCGATGCTTAAACCCATCTGCAGCTCTTCTGCCACCGGCATCTCGATACGCCTGTCATTAGGAATGCCTTTCAGCGTTCCATAAAAATCTTCCGAAACAACTTGTTGGCCTAAAAAAATAACTTTTTTATTGGCGGCAAATTTGTGCATCTGCCGGCAAATCGCCTTGTAATATTCAGTCTGCATAATATTTTCTCCTAAAACATTACATACTTGCCTGTACCCGCGTGGGGATAAAGCCTTTTGTATCTGTAGCGCTTACATATCATTCTTTTTCTGTTTGCTTTAGGGGTCAGTTTTCCCCATACCTCTTTGGTGCGCGCCCTGACGCTAAAATTATCATCTTCAATAACAAAAACTATCGGCAGATCGTATCCTTGGGCATATTTTACGCATTCATGGGCTATACCGCATTCAGACGCCATATCGCCCATAAAACATAAGACTTTATTCGGGGATTTGCTTAGCTTTAACCCCATTGCCACACCCAAGGCTATAGGGGCAGAGCCTGCGACTATAGAAGAAGTAAAAAACTTCTTATCAAAAACATGCATGCTGTGGCCGGCGAGTATCTGCTTTTTTAGCCGGGCGGGCTTTCTCCCGCTCAATAACCAGTGATAATGATTTCTGTGCGTGCTGAATATCCAGTCTCCAGGCTTATAATATCTTTTGAATATTTTTACCAGATGCAATTCATTGCCTTTCGATAGATGCACGGGCGCCCTGATCTTTGCCGCTTCATATAAACGCGATATCTCTGATTCAAACTTTTTGATTTCTCTTATCGGTTTCATTTATTGTCCTTAGCATAAGCGAACTTTCTGTTAATTTTATATTTCAGCATGTTTTTAATATATTCTGCCGAATCTTTACCGAATTTTTCTTCTATCATCTCAAGATATTCTGCGCGGTGATGATAATCATAAAATGCCTTATCCCTAAAGCGTAAAACCTCCGCGCTGGATAAATATTTTGTCGCAAGAGGCAATGTCTCTTCGCTAAATTGCGCGTAACCAGACCAACTCTCGGGCAACTCTACCCCCGAACAGATTGCTTCTTCATAAAGCCGCGATCCCGGATAGGCCATTGCTACGTAAAAATTAGCATACTCACAGTTCAATTCCTTGGCCGTGTCCAATGTTTCCTGCATTGTTGTTAAGTCATCTTCCGGAAGCCCGAATATAAAATTTGCCACAATATGAATACCTGCCTTATGGGTAGCATCTACCGCTTTTTTTATTATCTCAGGAGTCAACCTTCCCTTGGTGACACTCCTTCGGACTTTTGCGCTTCCGGATTCGAATCCGTAAGCCAGCCAGTTTATGCCCGCCTTTTTCATCTGCGTTAATATTTTTTCGCCAACCGTGTCTGCCCGAGCATAGGCCCAAATATTCAAGCCATAATTGCGCTTAATCATTAAATCACAAAATTCCATGACTCGATCTTCGTTCAAAACAAATAACTCATCCAGTATCTTAAAATTTCTTATTTTATAATTTTCAACCAGCATATCTATTTCGCTGATAACATTTCTGATGCTGCGAAAACGTATGCCCGGGCCTCCATCATACAAAGCATGGATGTTGCAATAGCTGCATTTAAACGGGCACCCCAAGCTGGTATATACAACCGCATACGGGCTGCGCGCTTTAAGATTGTCAAAACAATGCCAATTATGCGCCCGGTATTTTTCCATTGGTAAAAGATCCCATGCCGCAAACGGCAGGCCATCTAAATTCTCTGCTACAGAGGGCTTAGTTCCTAATACCGGCTTGCCATTGCTCCTGTACCATAACCCCGGAATAGTATCCTGCTTGATGCCGTTCCCGGATTTTATACCCGCCAAAAGGTCAAGAAAAGTATAGAATCCTTCCCCCTGACAAACAAAATCAACATTTTCTTCGTTAAGGGTCCTCTCCGGCAAAGCCGACGGGTGAAGCCCGGAGAGGATGGTCAGAAAAGAATTATTATTCTTTGATAGCGCATTCAAAAGATTTCTTGCCGCGGGCATTTTCGGGGTGGAAGAAGCCGAGGGGTTTGTTCCAAGCACAACAATACCGGCCAATAACGGATTAAGGCGGATAATCTTTTCTGCCGCCTCCTCCGGGCTTAAATTATCGACATCGGCATCGACTATACCGACAGAATATCCGTGTTTTCTGATAAATGCCGCGATTAAAGCGCACCATATCGGCGGCTCGATACCGGCTAACTCATTGCCTAAGCCGGCATAAGATGCGCGCCTATTTCCCGGATTAATCAATACCAAATCAATTTTTTCTGGCATATTATTTCCTAAAAATCAACTTCGCCTTTTCATAGTTTTCCGGCGTGCCGATATCAAGCAAGGATTGATTTGTCCTGTATCCCATAAGGTTATCGTTAATGATGCCGGGGAATATCTCATGCTCAATCGAAACCTTGCGCATCTCGGGTATTATCTTTAATATGTCTTTTGCCAAAAGATATATGCCGGCGTTAACAAAATCACAACTCCCGGGCTTATTTTTTTCCTTAAACTCTAAAATTCTTCCGGCGGCATCGATCTTTACGGAGCCGAAACTGTCTGAATCGCAGGCCTTAGCCAGGCATATTAAATATTTGGCATTATTTTCAACATAAAAATTAATGAATTCATTCAGATTAATATCGCAAAATGAATCGGCGTTTGCAACCAAAAACGGGTCGCTCTGAATATAACTTTGCGCATTTTTTATTGCGCCGGCTGTACCTAATGGCTTATCTTCTTCGGAAAAAATAAAGGCTAAGGAACTGCTTTTACTCTGGTAATAGCCGCGGATTTTATCCTTCATATATCCGCTGCATAAAATAAAACGCCGAAACCCAAAATTCGATATATGCTCGATTAAAATATCCAGAAACGGCCGGTTATTTAGTTCGGCTAACGGCTTTGGCCGGTCGCCTACTACGCTCTGAAGGCGCCTGCCTTCTCCGCCGCAAAGTATAATTACGTCAGTATCATGAGCCTTTATATTTTTATTCATACGCTCGATAAAGAATCCGCTGGGCTGTAAAAAATAATCTGGCTGCCCAAGGTTTCAAAAGAAAAGGGCACATATAAAAACTTCTTTAGTTTTTCTCTTATTTTCGTATGAAGCTTAGGCTCGGCAAAAAACATCATAAATCCGCCCCCTCCGGCACCTAATACCTTACCGCCCAATGCTCCGGAATTAATCGCCGAATTATAGATCTCATCAATGTAAGGAGTAGTTATCTTATCGGATAACTTGCGTTTAATCTGCCAGTTCTCATGCATTAATTTTCCAAATTTCGATAAATCCGTATCGCTATTTAAAATATCTACCGCGGAAGCCACCATTCCCTTCATCGCCGCAAGCTCTTTTTTCCTGGCGGGAGTCGCCTTAATCTGTTCTGCGGCAATATCCGATGCGGTGCGCGAAAATCCGGTAAAGAAAAGAATCAAGTGTTCCCTGAATCTCGCAAGCCTTTCGGGTTTAATGGTAACGGGGCGTACCTGAAGATGGTTTATCCCTCCGAACTCTATTAAATTAAAGCCGCCGAAAGCAGCCAGTGCCTGGTCTTGAGAGCCGACATTCTCCTTAAGAATATCCTGCTCCAGATGGATTGCCTCAAGCGCCAACTGCCTCTTTGTGGGCATACAGCCTTTTAACGCGTAAAGCGCATGTAAGAGGCCTACCGTAAATGCGGAGCTAGAGCCCATGCCGGTGCGCGCCGGTAAATCGCCGTCATGATGAATCTCAAGACCCTTGTCAATTTTTAGAAACCTGATGCATTCACGGACCGCGGGATGCTGAATTTGCGATGTATCATTAACGTATTCCATTTTAGACCAGATTATGCGTGATTTATGCTCAAAAAACGGCGGCAGGTACCTGCAGGTCAAATAGCAATATTTATTTATTGTAGTCGCCAGCACCATTCCCCCGTTCTCCTTATACCAGACCGGATAATCTGTCCCCCCGCCAAAAAAGGAAATGCGAAACGGCGTCCTCGATATAACCATAATTACACCTCACACATTTGAAAATTGATTCAGCTTAATAATCTTATATCCTTTTATTAATTCGGTTATTCCGTCTTTAAGGGAGACTGACGGGCGGAATCCGCTCTTCTCTATTTTCTCATTGCTTACGATATAATTTCGCTTATCCGGGTCCTCGCCGATTTCCGACTCCACAAAGTAAAAATGCGGTAGCTGCTTTTTAATCTCCTGGCACAATTCGCCCTTGCTTAAATTGGCATCGCTTAAACCAACATTATACGGCTGATTTTTCATCTCTTGGAAATTCTTTAGCGAGTGGATAAACGCCCCGGCTACATCGCGCACGTGTATATAGTTTCTTTTAAAATGCGCCTGGAAAATTATAATATAATTGTCGTTGACTGCCCGGTAAACAAAATCATTGACCAAAAGATCAAGGCGCATGCGCGGGCTTATGCCAAAAGCCGTAGCAAGCCTTAAGGTGATACAGTTTCCGCTGTCTAAAATTGCTTTTTCTGCCTCAACTTTAAGCTTGCCGTAAAGAGAAATCGGTTTTAAAGGAGTCTCTTCGGTGCAGTAAATCCCCTCCTGACCGATACCGTAGCCGCTATTCGTCGTAGGAAAAATTATTACCTGTTCCTTACGGCGTAACTTAAGCACTAATTTAACGGCATCCAGATTAACGGCCTCTGCCCCTTGGGGGTCTCCTGAGCATAAGGGTGCTCCGGTAAAACAAGCCAGAGGGAAAATCGCGTCCACATCCTTGATATACGCAGAGATTACGCTCTCATCGCGGGCATCGCCGCGGATAACGCTAAGTTTTTTATCAAAGCATGCGTCTAAAAGCGATGTTTGCCGATACATAAAATTGTCTATCGCGACAACCTCGTATCCCTGCCGCAATAAGTCCGGAACCAATACCGAACCGATATAACCTGCCGCCCCTGTAACCAATATCCGCATGGCTTAATTCCTCCTTTTGCGAAAATCAAACAACGCTTCTCTTAAGACTTCAAAAAGATAAGCGCTGCCCCACTGGATAATTTTTAACTTTCTTTCTCCCCCTATGCGTGGAGGCTCATCTCCGGCAATATCCGCACACTTTAATTTCGCCCTCGCCGCCCGCACAGACAATAAAGGCTCAACGCCGATTTTCGTACGGAAAATTTTCTCTTCCAAACGATAGCTTTCTTCTTTATCTAATTCCAATTGTTTAAAAATATCTTTTCTCCAGGCGCGAAACATTACCATGGCATCGGTGTAGCGTCCTCCGTGAAGGACATTTATTAAAGTAGTAAACATCCAATTGCCGAAACCCGTGACCGGGCCGTCATCGTAGCTTTTCGCGCCCTTGGCGTAGCGCGAAACAATTACCATATCATAGCCTTCTTTCATCTTTGCCGTCAATTCCGGTATTAATTCCGCGATTGAATTTCCGTCGGGGCTAAAGGTTATGACAACGTCTCCGGTAATATACTCAAGGGCCTCGATATAAGCAAAACGAATGCCCTTATTTTTTTGCCTAAATACAAAGTAGCCGTTATCTCTGGCATATTCAACGGTTCCGTCGGTAGAGCCGCCGTCCACCACGATAAGCTGATCGTACCACTCTTTTTTTATTTTAGGCATAATCTCCTTCATGCCGCCTATTTCATTAAGTGTCGGTATAAGTAATGTTATCTTCATAATCTCCTTATCCTTTATTTTTTACCTTGCCTGTTTTTGGGCTTGAAATCTTTCGGTTATGATCTGTATCAACTTTTCACGCTTGGCTATATGAAAAACAAACGGCGCGCAGGAAAAAATTAAAATCGCGCCGCGTAACAATGAATCTAAAATATCTTTTTTAAAAGAAACCGGGTTTAAGCCATAAGGAAAAACCCGCAACATAAAAAGCACAAAAACAGCCCAAAAACAGGGAATATATAAACTAAAAATAAGCCTAACGTGCTCGAAAAAATTTTTGCTATAGTACCTGTACGAACAAACAATCAACAAAGTCGTAAATACCGCCTGGCTAAAAAGCATGGCCAATGCCACCCCGTTGATTTTTAAATCAAATATTTTGACTAAGACGATATTCAAAATGATGCTTATGCCTACGCCTATCGCGTAAAGCAGAGATAATTTTTTTTGTTTGCCTTTGGCGATAAAAAGATAATGCGCGGTAAATATCAACGAATAGAAAAATGCTCCAACCGCGATTATCTGTGCCGCAAAAATGCCCTCCTTGAAACGAGGCAATATATTATATACGACAAAAGGTATAAAAATAATAACCAACCCGATTAAAAGCGGAAAAAATGAAGAAAATATTCTTAAAGGGGCCAAAAAATAATTTTTCGTCGCCATCTTATCCTCTGACCGGCTGTAGTGTTCGATAAAATCCGGATAGATTGTCCTAAAGGTGAATTTCGGCAATAACATCAGGTAATTGTATACCATAGAGGCAATGCTGTAATAACCCAATTGCAGCCTTCCCAAAAAAAATATAATCGCTAATTTATCTATACTGACATATAAAATATGCATGATCCTGAAAATAAAAAGCGGAAGGCCTATTTTAAAAAGATTTTTTATATCGGCAAATGAAACCTTGGGCCTAAAATCAATCCGGCAGCCGCGGCAAAGTTGATATAACCCAATGGTCAATAACGCGCTAAGCGCCATCGCGGTAAGCAGGCCGTCTAAGCCGAATTTAATCGTCAGGAAAACCTTCAGGATAATATCTGCAATGCTTATAATTACAACAAGTTTGCTCCAAAGCCCGAATTCTTTATATGATTGCAGTAATGTTTCATAAAAAGAACCAATTGTTTCCAAAAAGACCGCCAACGCGATAAAACGTAAACCGATCTTGAGGCTTCCGCCAAAAAACGATACTGCTATCAATAATACCGCGATGGTTGAGGCGCTGGATAAAACAAAATAAAATACAGCTTTTTTTATTTTCTCAATTTTTGCGATGTCGTTTTTCCCTTTATAAAAAGGAATTTCCCGCTCCATGGCATTAACCATACCCAGATGGTTAAACAGGCCGTAACTCATTATCAAGGCAAGCTCCGAATAAAGCCCCATCAACATCGGCCCTAAGACCTTACGGATAACAAAACTAGAAATAAAACTTAATCCGGTGGCGATATAATTGCTGGCACTAAAGATAATCGCGTTCGAGAGCATTTTTTTTCGCTTGTCTTTCATCTTATCCCAACCATCTTAAGAGCGCTTAATAAACGCGAGGTCAATAACTGGACCCTGAATCTAAACACAGAAATAGAATTATTATCTTTTATTTGCTGATCAAAATTACTTTCGGCAGCACCTTTCCTCAACAGGTAACGCACTATACGCTTTATCCCCTCTTCTTTAGCTATTTTTAAGCCCGCGACAGCAATCATCCGCCTCATCGTTGCTATAGAAGGTATAAATATGTGCGTACTCTGCAATTGGTCATCCATGTTCTTCCAAATACCGCCAAGATTAGGCACTTCGATAAATAAAAATCCGCCGTCTTTAACAAAAGAGGCTAAAAGGCGCAATGCCGCGATGGGATCTAAAATATGTTCTAAAAAATGCGATGCCAGTATTAAATCGTAACGGTTCTTTGGAATATCCGCCTCTTCAACAAGGCCCGGATATATTTTAAGCGAAAAATTCTTTCGCGCGTAATCGGCAAAATGAACAGACGGCTCAACCCCCTCTGCCTGCCATCCGGATTTGCTGAATAAATTAAGCAAAAGCCCCGCGGAACAGCCTACCTCCAGGACACTCTTGGCGCCGATGGAAGAAAAGTCAATATTATCGCTTATCCATCTAAATTGTTCGCAAGCGCGGTAAGACTTTTCTTTAATAAATTTTTCAGATGGCGACAAAGAACCATATCCCATCAAGTTTCCATAATCCGCGGAATAAATTTTTCTTAATTCCTCGTTTGTAAATACCGGGTTTTGAAACACCAGGCTGCACTTACGGCAGGTTACCTTGTAAGAAACCGTATCTTTCCCTTCTATAAATTTAACAAAGCGGTCATGCTTATTTTTATATATAACTTTGAAGTCTTCAGAACCGCAGATAATACAATTACGCTGTCTCATTTTTTAGGTAATACTAAGCTTTCCAGTAAATTACGAACACGCCCTGTCGATTCATTATCAAGCCTGTAAGTATAATCTTCTAGAAATTTTTTACGCCCAAAACGTAATCGCTCCTGGATAGCATTATCGCTAAAGATTTTTTCCACCGCCGCTTCTATATCTTCGCTATTATATACGCCGACTGCCGCAGCCTTATCTGCGTAGGGAACGCGATCTTTTCGTTTGGTGATATTCAACGTAATCACCGGCTTATCCATAATCATTGCCTCTAAAGCCGCGGTTGAATCAAGAGTAATGACCAGATCACAAAAATATATTAAGGTATAAATATCGAAATATTTTAGGCAAATAACACCGGTGCCGTGCTTCTCATTCGTTAATATTTTATAAGGTGCAATATCTTCATAGGGATCGGCTTTGATAATCAGCTGCGCGTAAGAAATATCCTTTAAGCTATCTAAAATTTTTTCCGCCATTACCAAGAATAAATCATCGCTCCAGAAGGATGAAAATTTATTTATCTGCTGGGTAACAAACAAAACAATCTTTTTATTTTCATCCAAATTTAATTTATCGCATAAGTTTTTTCTCGAAAAATCGGGCTTCCATGAGCTCAACTTGTCAAAACGCGGATTACCTGTTATGGTGAATTTTTTTATGCTGTTTCCAAAGCCTGCATACCAATCAAGCGAAGCCTTCCCCCAGGCGGAAAATTTATCCGCAAGCAAGATATTGTGCCCATTCGCCTCCGCAAGAATACCATGCTGCATTACTAAAGAGGCGATATTTTTTCTGCCCAGGCTCAAAACTATCGTTTTCTCTGTCGCCTTGACATCGTTACGCAAGGCCACAACCCCTAAAGGAGTTTTTTTGCTTAGGCTATCCAGTATCGCGAAATTTCCCAGGGCCGCAGGAATATAAGATGTAAAAAAATCCGAAAGCTTAGGATAGACAACACTCCAAAGATCGGTTTCCTTATATTTAAAAAAATTCCTAAAAATAGCGTCGCCTTTAAGGCCCTGCCATTTTTTATAATATAACTTACGGGCCTCTCCAATTGAGGCATTTTTCGTAAAATCAAACGATAAATAGGGAATTTTTTTCTTAAACAGGTTAAATCTTGCTTTTATCCCTTTTTCTAACAGGCAAGGCAAAAAATACAAGCCTTTATCGCAATTGCCTAAAGATTCACAAAGCTTACTATCCAAAATAACCGCTTTTCTACCCGCGCTATCGGATTTAATTTTAGAAAAGGCTATACGGTCAAGACAGTTGCTTAAAAAATTCTCTGCTGCCGTCCTAACCATTATTTTTAATCGCAAAAATATGCCCTTATTAAAAGATGCGCCTGAAATAGGCATATTTCGGCTACCAGCGTACGCTCTCGCTGGCGCAAACAATTCGCTTGTGTCCTCTATTACTATCAGCCTTTTAATGCTCTCGCTTTTAACAAGATTCCCGATTACCGTCAAATTTTTAATCCTGGGGATTAGGTATTTCTGGAAATCATACTCAAAAATCCGCCCCAATGCCATGCCGTCATAATCCGTTATCCCCTTATAGCCATACCAGCTCCGGCTTAGTTCATTAAAAACATAATCATCAATGCCGCGATACTCCTCATATGTTAAATAATCCTCGGAAGATTTAACCGGCAAATTTAGCTTTCTAAACTCATGCGGAACCTGAATATTAAAAAAAACCATTAAGGGCCTTTCTTGACTTTGAGAATCGAGCGCTTTAATAAAATCGTATACCGCGCCTGTACTTGATTTAAGGTTTACCAAAATAGCGGTTTTCCCATCCGGTTTTTCTTTTAAAAAATCCCTAACCTTTTTTTTCCAATGCATATGCGTTATTCAATATCGTTCCACTGGATCTGTTCATTCTCAGATATATCACGCGCGGCTTTCTTGCCGACAATCTTATCGATAAATTTCGGCAGTATCCCCGTACCGGGCCGTAAGACTGTCAGATTAGCCTCTGATATTACCTGGCCCTTATCAATCCTATTTTTTGCCACGATACTCATCCGCGCGTTTTCGCGGGTTTTCTGCTCTCTCTCCCTTACGCCTAAGCCAGCCTCCCCTAACGCCTTTTCCGCAATACGAATATTCTCAATCATATTTTTTAGATCCTTCGGGTCAACGGAAAATGAATGCCCTGAACCAGACATTGTCCTATCTAACGTAAAGTGCTTTTCAATAACCTTCGCCCCAACCGCCACGGCTAAAGAAGGAATAACCATATTTTTCTCCGGCTCTGTATGGTCAGAATACCCAATGATCGCCTGCGGGAAAAGGCCGGTCAATGTCTTTATGCCTAAAAGATGGGCATCTTCGTATTTACAGGGATAGCTTAAAGTGCAAGCCAAAAGTATAAGCGAAAAATTTCCTTCAGCGTAAATGGCGCCAACCGCTTCTTTTATTTCATCTATCTCCGAACCCCCTACGGATAAAATTACCGGCTTTTGAAATCTTGCGATATGCCTGATAAGTTTTAAATCCGGAATAAGGCAAGAAGCGATTTTAAAAATAGACATACCCAATTCATTAAGCATGGAGGCGCTATCTATATCAAAAGGACTTGAAAAAACCGCTAATTCTTTGTCTTTGGCATAGTCAAATAAATCGGCATATTCTTTTATTCCGAATTTATCCAAATTTTTATAATAGTCATACTGTGATTTTGTAGTGCCGTAGTTCCAATAGGTGGGGGCATTTTTTGCCACTAGTTTTTCCGCTTTATAGGTCTGAAACTTTACCGCATCCGCCCCTGCCGCCTCTGCCTCATCGATCATTTCCTTGGCACGGTTCATATCGCACATGTGGTTGCAGGCGGCTTCGGCGATTATAAAAGCCGGCTTATCCTTTGCGATAAACTTATTCTTTATCTTTATGGAGAGAGGCCTTTCTTTAAACCTTAAGGCTGCCTCCGCCATCCTCAGATCGGCTATCGAGTGTATATTTGTAGCATTATCCGCGAGCGTTCCAGCTTTAATGCTAACCTGCTTTTCTTTTAAGGCGTCCGCTTTTAAAATACGAAACGACCCGTTTTTAGCGCCACCCGCGTCAACGCTGATTAAATCATCGAGATCGTTCTTTTGCGCGTATTTTATTATCTCATCAAGGCTGATAGTGCGGTCCGGATGGTCGGGTTGGAGCCCGGCAATATAGCCTATATCTCTCTCGTCCATATTTAAAAGGGCATGCCGGTAAACATCTATAATCGGGGCTTCACCGCATAATTTAGCAGGGCGCATGATTACAGAAACACCTTTTTTTCCGGCGAACTCGGCGATTTCTCCTGAATCCGTCGAAACATAAATTTTATTAACTAAGCGGCTTTCTTTGGCATATCCGATTGTATATCCCAAAAGCGGCATACCTAAAGCCTCTGCCATATTCTTAGCGGGAAGCCTTTGTGATCCTGACTTTGCGGGAATAACAGCTATTATCTGTTTCATTTTATCATTAATCCATAACGGGCAATATCTCACAGGCGCGTTTTAAAAAAATAATCTTCGGCTTCTTTGCGAAAAATTCCTTTGCTTTTTTAATCGCCTCTCCTTGTGAGCCTGCCCAGAGAAACCCTATTTTAAAAGCGGTATCAGCCGTAATCCCGCCCGAAACTAAAATCACCCTTGCCTTATCTTTTAAAATCCTGCCTATCGCAATAAGGGTATATGCCGCCATCTTGGATTTTATTTTTCCGTCTTCAACCTTTCGCTTTAAGACTTCCGGATTGCGAAAACCGTATTTTTCAAACTCCGGAAACTGGGGTGAGACGCCTTCGACGCAACGCGCCTTAAGGATAATTATCCCTCCCTTTCTTACAGCAAGCTCAGACGCCGCAACCGCCTTAATTGCCTGGCGTAGGTCGATATCCATGGGGCTGGCATCGGCAACAACGATATCAGCCAAATAAGGAACCCTGCAGCCATATGCTCTTTTTGCGCTATCGACGCCTTTTCTGTGCGCCTCTATCGGGTCTCCCGCTACAATATCTACAATCCTGTTTTTATTATCAAGAACAGTATTTACAATGAATTTAAGGCCGGCATTTTTGGCCACCGCGTCAATCATCTTGCGCATTGGATTATCGCGCACGCCCAGAATCTTGTTAATCGGAAAATCCAGCGCTTTCCAGTGCATATCTTCAACCGTATCCCTGCCGCATATGCCGGGCAAGATAATCTTTCCTCCTCCGGAAAAGCCACAGGTCGCATGAGGAACGATACTGCCAATACCGATTATAAAATCAACACCTCTCGTAAGCCGATTAATGCATATATTTTTTTTGCCTATCCTGGAAGACATCTTCAATAATGCCGACGGCTGATTCCAGTTATGATTGCAAATCTTAAAACGGGATACTATTTGCGCGCCAAACTTTACCAGAATCTCTTTATCGGTCATCACCCGGTGCGTACCTGAAGCAATTAATATCCGTATTTGCTTATCGCTGACTCCCGCCTTGCGCAACTCGCTTATCACCTGCGGTAATATAGTTTTTAAAGGGGTAAAGCGCGTATTGTCATCAGTGATGATTAAAATATTCTTTTTTCCGCGCGCATATTCTGAAAGCGCACGGCAGCCGATGGGATTCTGAATAGAGCGCGCGATTAAAAGTTTTCTTTCCATTCTCTGATAATTTTATCCGCCAGCCAAGAATCAAATTCATGCTCAATCTTTACGCTTTCCTGAGGCAGCATAACTATATGGCCAAGCCGCTTACCCAAAAAACTATCTTTTTTTATGGTGTTTATTTTCGACAGGTATACCGCGCCGTTCTCTTTGTATAAAGAATTACGCTCGAGCCTAAGCAGCCTTTTTTTAAATAGCGGGGTGAGCCCATTTTTGGCGTGTTGATAGGCAAAATTATAATCCTCGCAAACGGAAACCACGCTATCGGCATTAAATATCAGCATCGTATCAATTGCTTTATCTATATGCTTATATTTGCGTAAAGGGCTGTGGATATATAAAAGCATTGCCGCCTCTGGCTGATAGCCGGATTTTCTTTTCAGGCTCTTAAGGACAAAATCTACCGTCGGTTCAATCCGCGAATTCGGCATGGCCATTTCCCTTGGCCTAGTTATAGTTATGACCTTCGCGAATTTTCGCGCATGGCTTAAGATATCTTTGTCGTCAGAGGTCACCACGATTTTATCCAGAAGCTTGCTTTTTAACGCTTCGTTAATCGTATAATCGATCAACGGCTTGCCGGCTAAATTTTTTAAGGCAAAACCGGCGCATACATTTGATTGTTTTCTTACCGGGATAATCGCCAAAACCTTAGGCATGTTTTTACCGAATTTACGCTCCACAAAATTTCTCTTAATCATTCCCCTAGTTGCAAGTATGCGGCTCTTATTACGGCTGAGGCTTGCTTCGTGCTGGCGGTAATAAAATAAAGGGATATTTACGTTATACGAACGGTATTTATTTACGAATTTTATCCATAGGTCATAGCCATCCTGACACGAAAAATCCTCATTGTACCCGCCCACTTCCAAAAGGCATGATTTTCTAATCATTGTGCAGGCGCCGTGCGCCGGCAGGTCAAGTAAAAATACCTCTTTTCCGATCTTCTTCCTCCGCTCTATATCGATAACCCTGCCCTTCTGGTCGATACGGTAATAATCCGCATAGACCAGACCTACGTTTTGGTGCGTATCCAAGATATTGGAAAGAACCAGCAACGCATTTTCATCAAGATAATCATCCGCGTCCAGGCGCATAATGTATTTACCGGAGGAAAGCCTTAAGGCGATATTGTTGCTTACCGCAAGCCCGCGTTTTTCCTGATGAATAATTTTTATTTTCTCATTTCCGATAAAAGGCTTTAAAATATTTTTTGTATTATCGGTTGAGCCATCGTTAATAATGATTAGTTCCCAATCGGAAAATTTTTGCCGCAATACGCTATTAACCGCTTGTTTTATATACTTGCCGTAATTATGCGCGGTTATATAAACAGTTACTTTGGGTGATATCGCTCTTTTGGTCATATCAGTTTTTAGCTAAACCACGGATCATGCCGGCTATCTTTAGGCCTGCCTTACCGTTTCCGTAAACATTAAACGGGCGGACTTTTAAATTTTTAGCTTTGGAGAGCGCCTTTTTAATACGTTCTTTTTTCGCCCCTGCCAAAATGTTGTATCCGGATGATACGGTTTCTACCCATTCGGTTTCATCCCTTAAAGTAACGCAGGGGACTTTTAGAAAAACAGCTTCTTTTTGCACACCCCCTGAATCCGTGAGAATCACCTTTGCGTTAGCCTCCAAAACCATCATATCTAAGTAAGAAACAGGATCTATCATTATCAATCTAGAAGAAAGATTACCTATCTTAATAGAACTTATGGCCTTTTTTGTCCGCGGATGGACACTAAAAACCACGGGTGAATCCGAATCGGCGATATCGCCTAAAGCGCTGATAATCTGACGGAGATTATCCATGTTATCTGTATTGGCGGCCCTATGTACCGTTGCCAGGTAATAACCGCCCTTTTGTAATGACAATCTGGCGAGGATCGCCGATTTTCGGCGCGCGATACCGCAATAGAATAAAAGAGCGTCATACATCACATCCCCGACAATCGATACCTTTGGATAATCATTTTTACCAAGGCAATAGATACCCTCATTCAATAAATTCTGCCTGGCACGCTTAGAAGGGCAGAATAAAATATCGGATATCCGGTCAACGACTACGCGGTTTACCTCCTCGGGCATGCTGCGATTATAACTCCTTAAGCCTGCCTCAACATGGGCAAGCAGGATATTCAGCTTTTTTGCGGCTAAGGCGCCTGCTAAGGTAGAATTAGTATCGCCATAGACTAAAACCAGGCCCGGGCGCTCTTTTAATAGAATTTTTTCGATTCCTTCAATCATGCGAGCTGTCTGCCTTCCATGAGAGGCGGAACCAACGCCAAGGTTATAGTCAGGCCTTTTTAAGCTAAGCTGGCGGAAAAAAATATCGTTCATGTTATAATCATAGTGCTGTCCAGTGTGCACAAGAATTTCCCTGATTTTTTCGCGGCCTGCTTTCTTGTTAGAATCGGCTATTGCCTTTGTCACAACCGCAGATTTTACAAATTGCGGACGCGCGCCCACAATACTTATAATCTTAAACATAACGGCAGATTAACCTTTAATTATTTTAATGCCTGCGGATAGATTTTTTTTATGATACTTCTTACCGCAGGCAGAACAGGTAAGGACGGTATCGGCAGATTTTAGTTTTACCCCGCATTCGCATACATAACCGCACAACCTTGCCGGAACCCCCATAAACAAGGCATAATCCGGCACATCTTTAGTAATAACGCTACCGGCGGCGATGAAAGCGTATTTGCCTATGGTGTTGCCGCAAACAATCGTTGCATTGGCGCCGATTGTCGCGCCCTCTTTTACCTGCGTCTTACGTATTTCATCCATACGGGGTATTTCGGAACGGGGATTGAATACATTAGTGAAAACACACGAAGGCCCGCAAAAAACATTATCTTTTAAAGTTACGCCTTTATACAAAGAAACATTATTCTGAATTTTAACATCATTGCCCACCGTTACATCGGGGCCAATCACCACGTTCTGGCCGATCCTGCAATTCTTGCCGATTTTCGAACCAGAAATTATATGCGAAAAATGCCAAATCTTCGTCCCTCTACCGATTCGCACATCTTTATCGATATAAGAAGATTCGTGCGCAAAGTATCCCTGTTTATTTTTTGATTTTAACCGGTTTTCCATTTTTCTCCAGTGATTCCTGTGCTGCGGTTAAAACCCTTAAAACCGCAAGGCCGTTTTCACCGTCGGTAAAAGGAGCTTTTTTATACATGATGCAATCGATAAAATGCTGACATTCAAACTTAAGCGGCTCAACCATATCGATGCGCGGGATATTTATATCCCCTTCTCTTAAGGTAAGAAAGGTATCATACGTCCCGGCATTTTTCTGCCAATCATAACCCTTGTCATAAATTCGTATTTTCTCGCTAGACTCCATATCGTCAAATACGACCATTTTTTTTGAACCGACAACGGTAAACTTTCTTACTTTATGAGGGTCAAGCCAACTGGCATGAATATGCGCCATAATATCATTTTTAAAAGTCAGGGTTAAAAACACCACGTCCTGAATATCTTCTCTAAGATATGCCTTTCCGGTAGCAGCCACTTCCAATGGGCTTTGATTAATTAAATACATCGCGACCGATATATCATGCGCAGTAAGGCTCCAAAGGGCATTTTCGATCTCACGCACCTGGCCTAGATTTACGCGGGTCGAATACAAATAGTGTATGTTTCCAAGCTGACCATGTTCGATATAGTCTTTTAACTTTCTTACGGCAGGATGATATAAAAGCAAATGCCCGATCATTAAGAAACGCTTGTTTTTTTCAGCCGCCGCAAGCATCTTTTCGGCGTCTTCGACCTTTAAGGCTAAAGGCTTTTCTACGAAAACATGTTTTCCACAGGAAAGCGCTTTTATGGCAAAATCGGCGTGCGTTTGGGGAAGGGTGGCAATAACAACGGCATCCAGTTCATTATCCCCAAGTAAATCTTCAAAACGCGAAGTCGTGCTTATTTTGTCATTATACTGGGCCCTTATCGCATTTAATACTTTCGCGTCTTTATCGCAGCAAACCTTAACTTGGCAGTTGGATAAAGCGGCAAAGTTTCTTAAAAGATTACGCCCCCAGGCACCCGCCCCTATTTGTCCGACTTTAATCATAGCAATTCCCCCTTATACACTAACCTAGAGATATATATTTTAGGTTCGATAAAATTCCGCTATTTTATCAGACACAACCATAACCTGCTCTTGCGACATTTCAGGATACAAAGGCAGAGAGAGCACTTGCTCTGAGGCTTGCTCGCTTTTTGGAAAATCACCTTTTTTATAACCCAAGTATTTATATGCCTGCTGAAGATGGAGCGGAATTGGATAATGCACAGCCGTATGTATTCCGCTTCTTTCCAAAAATTCTTTCAGGCTATTCCTTTCTTTTGCGCGTATGCTATAAAGATGATAAATATGCAAGCGGCCTTTCAATTGCCTCGGCAACACAATGCCGTGTTTTGATTCCAGGCTATTAAGGCGCTCAGTATAAATCTCGGCATATCTTATGCGTTTTTGATTCCATTTATTTATATATTTCAGCTTCACCCTTAAGATAGCCGCCTGTAATTCATCGAGGCGGCTGTTGCGGCCTTCTATTTCATGGATATATTTCTTGGAGCTGCCATGCGCGCGCAGCATTTTTAAATGCCGACACACCTTCTCATCTTTGGTGCCGATCATGCCCGCGTCGCCGCAGGCGCCCAAATTCTTACTCGGGAAAAAACTAAAACCGGAGCAGTCTCCAAAAGATCCGGCCCTTTTACCTTTATACTCCGCGCCTATTGCCTGCGCGCAATCCTCGATAACTTTAAGATTATATTCCTTTGCCAAAGACATTATTGCCTCGATATCGCAAGGCTGGCCATAGAGATGCACCGGAATAATTGCCTTTGTTTTTTTGGTAATCTTCTTTCTGATTTCTTCGTGATTTATATTATAGTCATCTAAATTTATATCGCAAAAAACCGGCCTTGCCCCCATGATAGAGATTACTTCCGCCGTAGCGATAAATGTAAAAGGCGTGGTTATCACTTCGTCTTTTTCTTTTATGCCCAAGGCGCGCAAAGATAATTCAAGGGCATCGGTCCCGGAGGCAACGCCTACGGCATGTGAGACGCCGATAAAAGACGCTAATTCTTTCTCAAGCAAAGCAACATTTTCTCCTAAAATAAAAGAGCCCTTTTCTAATACACCCTCTATGGCAGAATCAATTTCTCCTTTTATATTATGGTACTGGTTTTTTAAATCCAACAAGGGTATCTGCATGCTTAACTCTCCTTAAAATACGTAATAGTTTTCATTAATCCTTCGCTTAATGATACGGACGGCTGCCAGCGTAATATTTTTCTTGCTTTGGTTATATCAGGGCATCTTACTTTAGGATCATCCTGCGGAAGCGGCTTAAAAACAACTTTACTCTTGGTAGCGGTTAAAGCGATAATCTTTTTAGCCAACTCCAATACCGTAAATTCCGCGGGATTCCCAAGATTAACCGGCTCGTTAACGCCTGAAAGCATTAATTTAACTATACCGTCTGTCAGATCATCTATATAACAAAAACTGCGCGTCTGGCTGCCCCTGCCGAAGACTGTGATGTCTTTATTGCTTAGCGCCTGCGAAATAAAATTAGGGATTGCCCGGCCGTCATTTTTCCTCATCCGCGGCCCGTAAGTATTAAAAATACGCACGATCTTGGTGTCTATCTTATGCACCCGATGATAGGCCAATGTGATGGCTTCGGCAAAACGCTTCGCCTCATCATATACGCCGCGCGGCCCTATAGGGTTAACATTGCCCCAATAACTTTCAGGCTGCGGATGCACCAGGGGGTCTCCATAAACTTCAGAAGTAGACGCCAAAAGAAAAACCGCTTTTTTTTGCCTGGCTAAACCTAAAGCGTTGTGCGTACCAAGCGAGCCGACCTTTAGCGTTTGGATAGGATAATTTAAATAATCGGCGGGGCTGGCGGGAGAAGCAAAATGTAAAATATAATTAATTTCCTGCTTAAGTGTAATGTGCTCGCATACATTATGCTTAATAAAAATAAAATTTTTATTTTTGGCAAAGTGTTTTATATTTAACAATCTTCCGGTGAGTAAATTATCCATGCAGATAACACGATAACCACAAAACAGCAACTTTTCGCAAAGATGCGAACCGATAAAGCCAGCCCCTCCCGTAATCAACACATTTTTTCTTCTCATGGAGCAATAGTCTCCTCTTTGCGCGCCAGAAGCCTGATACTTCTGTGTTTATTTAGCTTGCGCTTAATATAACCCTTCCGCTCTAACGCAACTAACTTATCAATTACAGACTTATGAGAATTAATAGCGCAGGCCGCCTGAATCTCTTTAAGATAAGGGGACTTTCTATTCTTGCTGAAATATTCTTTCAGAAAGTTATAAATCTGTGCCTGGCGGTGAGTTAAGTGGTTATTCCCCATATAGTTTCCTCTCTAAGACAATAAACTAAATGTTACCATATTTAGCGATAAAGTCAAGAAAATTCACCTCGCGAATTTTCCCAGGTCTCGCCAAACTTTGTGACGGCTCAAGCTATTTTTGACGGCCGCGCAAAACAAAAAATCCCTATCGTACAAAATAGGGATAATTTTACGTAACTATAAGTTATATATATTGTTACATCATAGAATTGAAGTATCTCAGGCCTGTCCGGCTCTCCGCAGAAAAACAGGCCTACCTCTTATTTAAATTATTTAACACTCGTTTACAATTTAAAGATATTTTTGGATTTGAAATCTTTATAAACGTTACGCACATCAAATATATTTTTTGCTTTTTTTCTGATCATATCATAATTGAATACAGAATGATCGGTAACCAAAATCACAAAATCAAAACCTGAAAGAAACCCGGTTTTTAATTCATGGGATTTTAAATCAATGGAATTAATTTTTAGGTAAGGTATTAGGGGATCGGAATATTTCACCAGCCCCGCTTCTTTCTGCAATATATCTATTATATTTATCGCCGGAGACTTACGTAAATCTTTTATGTCTTTTTTATACGTTACTCCCAGCACAAGAATCTTTGCTTTCTCCAAGCTGATGCCTGAGCGCGAAAGTATTCCCCTTACCCGCTCGACAATATACCTTGGCATGCTTGAGTTTGTATCCGAAGCTAATTTTATAAACTTACATATAAAACCGTGGTGCCTGGCTTTCCAGTAAAGATACAACGGGTCATCGGGGATGCAATGGCCACCAACCCCCGGGCCGGGATAAAATGGCATAAAGCCAAATGGCTTGGTATTGGCCGCCTCAATTACCTCCCAGATATCAATTTTCATCTTCTCGCACATCATGGCAAGCTCATTTATAAAACCTATATTAATCAGGCGGAATGTATTCTCTAATAATTTGGCCGTTTCCGCAACTCGTGCCGAAGAAACCGGAACTACTTTAACAATTACCTTTGAATACAATCTCTTGACTAGATCCGTAGCGTTAGAATCTATCCCGCCGACAATCTTTGGTATCTTTCTAAACGGATATTTTAAATTTCCCGGATCTATTCTTTCCGGGGAAAACGCAAGATAGAAATCTTTTCCGCAAACCAGGCCCTTCTTTTCCAGAATCGGAAGCATCACCTCTTCGGTTGTCCCGGGATAAGTGGTGCTTTCCAAAACGATAAGCTGGTCTTTATGCAAATGCTTGGAAATTTGTTTCAGAGCGCTTAAAATATAGGAAATATCCGGCTGATCTTTCTTCTTAAGCGGCGTGGGGACACATATAATTACTGCATCGGCTTTTTCTAAAAACTCAAAATCAGCTGTCGCGTATAATTTTTTATTCTTTACGACTTTATTGATTTCCGCAAGAGAAACATCCAAAATATAAGGGATAGAATTATTGATATTATTTATGCGGTCTAAATCCGTATCAATGCCCACTACAGAAAAACCGGTCTTTGCAAATTCTACTGCCAGCGGCAACCCCACGTATCCCAATCCTATGACGCAAAGTTTTGCTTTTTTCCCATCAATTTTGTTTCTTAAATCAGCATGGCCCATTTATTTTCATCTCCCCATGGATAAATATTTTATACCCATTTTTTCCATTGTTCTTGGTTCAAATATGTTTCTTCCGTCGATAATCAAAGGTTGTTTCATTGATTTTTTAATACGCGTCAAATCCATAGACTTAAATTCATCCCACTCGGTAATAATAACCAGGCAATCGCATCCCGCCGCCGCCTTATATGCGTCAGCGCAAAATTTCACGCTCTTATCCATAATTGTCCTTGCTTTCGGCATTGCTTGCGGATCAAAAGCCTTTATTTTTGCCCCTTCGGAAAGTAAAGCGGAAACGATCTCCAGAGAAGGCGCGTTTCTTAAATCATCGGTCCCGGGTTTAAAAGAAAGCCCGAGTAGGCCTATCGTCTTGTCTTTTACTACCCAAAGCGAATCTTCTATTTTTCGTATAAAGACTTTTATCTGCTCGGAATTTATGCGCCTTGCCTCTTTTAAGATAGATAAATTACAGCCGTGTTTTTCGCCAATCCTGATAAAGGCGTCCACATCTTTGGGAAAACAACTTCCACCATAGCCGATTCCGGCATCAAGAAAGCTCCGGCCTATCCTCCTGTCCAGGCCCATACCATAAGCCACCTTTGTTACGTCGGCTCCGACTTTTTCGCATAATCGGCTTACGGCATTTATAAACGAAATCTTTGCAGCAAGGAAAGAATTTGAAGCATGCTTTATAAGCTCCGCTGAATTTATATCAGTCACAACCAGAGTGGTTTTAAGCGGCCTAAAAAGCCTAGTCAATAAATCCACCGCGGTTTTTGTTTCGGCGCCAATAACGATTCTATCCGGACGCATAAAATCATCTATCGCATGCCCTTCGCGCAAAAACTCCGGACATGAGGCAACATCAAACTTTATTCCTTTTCTGTTTTTAAGGTTCATTTTTACGGTATGCGCTACCCACTTGCCTGTTTCGACCGGTACCGTAGATTTATCAACAATCAACCGGTAAGAATCCATGGAAAGGGCTATTTCTCTCGCCACGTTTTCGACGTAAGTGAGATCTGCGTCACCGTTATCTTTTGATGGCGTGCCTACACAAATAAAAATTATATCTGATGCCTTAACCGCCTGCTTTATACTGCTGGAAAAAGAAAGCCGCCTTTCTTTAACATTGCGGCGCATTAAATCATCCAGCCCCGGCTCATATATAGGCATAATGAATTTTTTAAGGTTTTCTATTTTCTTTTTATTGTTATCCACGCAGATAACATTGTTCCCCAGCTCGGCAAAGCATGTGCCGCTAACCAAGCCTACGTAACCGGTCCCCACAATCACTATATTCATCTTTCTATGTCTCCACTTGGCGGATCCCCCTCGCCGGCTTCGCTGGCGGGCGAGATCTCGCCAAAATTTGTCTCAGGTCAAACCCTAGTAAATTTTGGCGGAGGCGGAAGGATTCGAACCTTCGGTCCACTTACGTGAACTCCGGTTTTCAAGACCGGTGCACTCAACCAACTATGCGACGCCTCCCGCTATCAGCATCCGGACAACTTATCCTAACTTACGCTTATACAATATTAAAGAGAAAATTTATCATAGCATTAAAGCCCGGGGATGTCAATTTGTAATTAGGCGGCTAAATAGAAAAAAGCTGGTTAAAAATTGCGGTATAAATATCGCGGCTAAAATCAGAAGAATTATGAAAGAAACTTGCGAAAAATGAGGAATTTGGCAGTATTCGGTCTATAGCAAAAGCTAACACGAATAAATTACACAAATATATCAGCGAGATGGTAAAAAAATGCCCGGCTTTTAAAAAATCTGACTGCCGGCTGCGGAAGGCATCCGCGGTATAGACAAGATGCAATACTGTACTAAAGGCGCATAAATTCATAAGCATATTTTGGTTGGAAGAAATACCGCCGAAAAAATCCATCGCCAGAGAAAATACCAGTATTATAATCGTATAAATAGGCAAAACATAAGGCGCGAATTTAAAAAGGGGGGCAAAAAAACGAAACACCGCTTCTATTATCTTCTGTCCGCCCTTATAAAGGCCGTTAAGTTTAAAAATAATTAAATCAATCAGGAAAAAAACAAACACGCCAAACCAAAAGGATACTACCAGCCGGGATTCGAGTGTGGATAAAGTATTTAAAAGGCCTCTGGTA
>Ga0210019_1000483_pt1 | contig 50092 bp, 53 predicted proteins | sample CryGeyCG2114_020_2_FD_183969 | JGI IMG/M metagenome (GOLD analysis project Ga0210019, IMG submission 183969) | Groundwater microbial communities from aquifer - Crystal Geyser CG11_big_fil_rev_8/21/14_0.20 (SPAdes) (version 2) | ecosystem: Environmental > Aquatic > Deep subsurface > Groundwater ...
CCGACCATTTTTCTGTTTCACTTGTCTTAAAATGTCGCCTTAAGACAACAAAATTAAGTAGTTAATATCTTTAAACACCCGAAGGTCTTGAGGCTTCTTTATTTCTAAATATTTCAGTTTATTTCAAGTTTTGGTGTCATTTGGTGTCGGTTTTGGTGTCAACCAACTGGCTGTGCCCCTCCCATTTTTTTGGGTCTAGAAATTTGGGGTCTAAAAAGTTGGTGGTGGAAGTTTCTTGAAAAGCCTTTGTAGATCGAGAGTTAGAGCAACGCTTTTCAGTTTCTTACAAGGCATATCGCCTGTTTTAAATAAAAAATCAATGTGTTTTGTAAAAAACTGACAATAGGTTTTGATGCCCAGGTATTTATGGACAGCAAAAATGCGCCTTGTAACGGCTTGCGGGCCCTCCTAAGGAGCCGCTGTGGCCTGTACATGAGTAGAGGGCCCTAAGCCTATAGTCATTTTGATTATCCTTCAATTTTCAACTTGCTTAGCTCGATAATTGCAACCCTTATGTTATCTACAATTTCCGCGCTTCTGATAATTCCTTCATCGACAAGCTTTGTTTTCCACGCCGGTCTCATTCCACATACCTTGATGAATCCTTCCTTTTCTGTGCGGACTAAGTTTTGCAATTGAACAAGATCGCGATAAATTTTGCCTCCCACTTCTGTCACATCACGAAAGTTCAACGCCACAAGCTTGCAGTCAACTTCTTTAAGTTCTTCGTGACACTTCTGTATGGACCTAATGGCAGTATGGTTAAGTGGACCAATAAAAGAAATTATACATAGTAATTTTTTCGTTGCGAGTATGTACTTAAATTCCTCTGTTTCGTCGTTTATCATCCTACATTCCCTTTTAAAATTCCTATTATATTTTCACCTGATTGATCCCATAAAAGTTTGTAATAATTTTTATCGGGAAACCACTCTATGCTTATGTCGTTGCATATAATCATGTCTCCTTCTTCATCAAAGGAAAAAGTATTCAAAATGTTGTGAGCTGCTTTTTCATTTATGGCCATCACTATTTTGTTAAGTCCATAGGTCTCTCGCAAAATCCTCTTTATCTTCTCAATTCTGTCAATGTCATGGGGTAAGATCAGTAGAGTTTTAATCGTTACCCCCTAAACAATGTTTTGCTCGAAAGATATTTGAAATCAAATATCTTTCGAGCAATCGAGGCTTAATAGAAGCTGGTCGATCAACCAGTAAGCTCAAAGAAAGGTAATGGGATAATTTTAGAAAGGAAGGACTATGCTCGATTGCTCGATTGCTCGATTGCTCGATTGCTCGATTGCTCGATTGCTCGATTGCTCGATTGCTCGATTGCTCGATTGCTCGATTGCTCGATTGCTCGATTGCTCGATTGCTCGATTGCTCGATTCATTAAACCTCTAATAACTTTTAAAAAAGTGTTCAACATGACCGCTCCTTGTCAAGGCTAATGCCGTCATTTATTTTATTCTTTATACATTTTAAGACTAAATACTTTTTATCACCAGTTAATTAAAATTAATCTTAAAAAGCCTTTTTTTGAACACTTAGAGAACTATATTGGAAAGAAATTATTCTTACAGATTGAAACATACGATGACAAAAAAATTTGACACTCTATTGCTTCAAATGAGAAAGCTCGCTCTCGCTATGATTTTTTAGTCGTTTTTCTCTTTGCTGTTGGCCTTCTCTTCCTCTCTAAAGTGATCTCATCTAAAATTTGATTTGAAATTGCCCTCAAGTTTTCCAGATTAAATTTTTTCTTTCTCATATTTACAACCGATTCTAGAAAAGGGGCTTGTTTAAAAGTAAACTGCCTCCCTGCAAGATCAAGAGTCAATCCAACACGAGGAAGAAACTTTAACTTACGAGTGGAGGTCTGTTTTGTTTTTTGAACCGAGAGACGAAGTGCCATAGTTATTCCCTTGTAATTTTCCAAATCAATTGGTAAATGCTCTAACTTTATTAAACTAAATAATCTTCATTGGCAATAGAGATACATATTGGTAGTCATAACCTATTGAAATTCAGTTTCCCGTATTTCAGGCCTTTGCAGTAGCATCGGTTGCTGTATGTATTCGTCGTAGTGGAGACGAACTCGGATGATATTAAAATCAAAGCGATTTCAAGGCATAGCTGAAAATTTCAATTAACTTTTTATTTCGGACTCCACTTGGAGGGAAAATCCCTCCAAGTGGTTGGCCCAGGAATAAAACCGAAGTGCCTTGGGGTCTCAGTAAATTGAGAAAAGTGGCTTACAAGCGTACTCATAAACTTCCTACACTTATTATCTCCCAAGTCTGCCGACGCTAGGAAAACGCAGCGGAAGCCAATGTTCGTGTTCGTGTTCGACGGAGCATTGTTCAAATTGAGCGTGAACGCACCGGCGTTCGTTCCATTGTTCCAATTACCGCCGCGAAGCGCAGCGCCCCCAGAAAAAGAGCGAATCGGTTTTACACCTCCAATTGTAAATTTTGCCAGGCCTCATAAGATTGAATGACTTGGGCCCTATACGACAAGTCACGGCCCTGCTTTTTTAGCCTTAATATTTTTTTGGTAAATCTTCTTTCATTCCTTCTTAATGGACGCCCCCCCATCTTCGCTAAGAACGAACCCAAGAAAAGGAATTGGATCATTAGCAAGAACAACATATTTATAGGTGGGAATCTCAACTTTTAATTTGCTATTGGCAATCCTCACCAGCTCACTTGCAGCATACAGTGCCTTTTCTTTTTTATCCGCTAGGATCACCATATCATCCATGTAGCGTATGTACCCCGCACCTTCTTCATATTTGTCCTCGAAAAAATCAATTTTCAGAAGTTCACAGGCCTTTTTATCCAGAAGGGAAAGATAAAAGTTAGCAAAAATTTGTGACGTAAGATTTCCGATAGGGATTCCTCTTCCCTTCAAATTATAATCCGCATGTGACTCGATCAAGCTCCACAATATCGTGCTCAAACTATTATCAGGGAGAAAATTCATAAAGCGATCAAAGAGAATCTTGTGATTAATTGAAGCAAAATATTTTTTCACATCAAGCTTAACGCAATAGCGGTTCTTCCCCATGATTGAGAGCTGCTTTTGAAGCCGGATCGCCGCTTTTTGATTTCCCATACCGGCACGACAGGCAAATGTTCTGCAACCAAATGAAGGATCAATTATTGGCTCCACTATTCGATGAAGTGCTGTGTGGACAATTCGATCTCTAAAAGGTGCCGCCATCACAAGTCTTTTCTTGGGGTCATGAACATAAAACTCCCGGTAACCACCCCACCTAAAGTTTTTCGTCCTATTAATCTCCTCTTCAATATACTTTAGTTTTTCTCCAAAATTAAAGAGATACTTTTGATAGCCATCCTTTCGGCGCTTACCTCTGGAACAATCATAAAAAGCAGCAAGGAGATTTTCAAACTCACTAATTTTCCGGATGAGCATTTTTTCTTTCAAATCTGATGAATCCACCAATTTCTTTCCCTATCTCTTTTGTTAAATTTGTTATCTCTGAAAAACCGGTAACATTAAGGGCCTGCATATCTCGTGAAAACTGAACAAGGGTTCTAATTTCATCGAGAGAATCAGATGCACTATACAAGTGCCTTAATCGAACACTTGCCTTGGTTACTCCCGCCTTCCTTACACTCAAAAGGCAGTTTAAAGATGCCTCTTCTATTTTGCGACCTAGAGTAGGGCGCAAGGCCTTTGGAAATGATCTAGTTCTGTGAAAAATATGAATAGCGGCCTGATAACAATCACTATATACTTTTGTGCTTTTCATTTCTTCGATCCATTCTTTTGATGAGCGCGGAATAAGCAGGAAGAAGATCATCTTCAATTTCCCTAATGATCTTTTGATAATCGCCGCTATCAGATAAGTTAAAATATGACAGGGCAAGGATGGCCCCAACCTTTTGTCTCGACTCATTATAGAGATTCATTTTGTTCCTTGGTTCATAGGAGTAATAGCCGGCGCCAAGTAGTTCAATCGCAGAGAGCTTTAAGTTCTCCAAACGATTCTTTGTATTAGTGGTGGTTTCGGAGTGGTTAAAATCCAAAACTCCCAAAATATCCTTGGCCTTTACAAAAAGTCTCAAATTTTTAACGGAAAATGTTTTTTTGGATCTTTCTCCTTTTTCCGAACCCTTTTCCGAACTTTCCGAATCTTTCCGAAAACTCTTTTCCGATTTCTCATGAGAGGAATCTGGCATCTTATCTTTTCCAATTCCAAATCTCATTGAAAAAGAGTCCAACGATGCCCTTCTGATAAACCACGACTTACCTACTTTCACAGCTTCAATCTCTTTGGCATTGATGTAGTTGATGATAGACCTTGGGGTTACTCCTAGAAGTTCAGAAGCTTGCCCCACCGTTAAATCCCCATTTTTATTCTTCATAATCGAATATTCGCTTATATATAGCTGTTTTTACTTTATAAATTTTTCTTATTTTAGAGGGGAGAATACGTTTTATCAATAATAAAACTTTTTTGAGTAAATAGTTTGATAATTATTAAGACAATTTAACTTACCGTTTACTGAACGACAGCAAAGTTCGTAATTAATCTCTGCCTATCCCAAGACAGCTTTCCGCAACTTTCCGGAAAATTTCGGAAAGCGTTTCTGCAATTTCCGTATTTCCGAAAAAAAATTTCCTTCGCCCCTTACGGGGCGAATAGGATGCATGTCCATTCCTGGCCTGATGTTTCAAATTAGATTTATTTTTAAATTCCAAGGACCAAGAACCAAGAGTCCAATTGCCTGCCGACTTAAGACTGTGCTAACTGAGAAAATTTGACGCTATGGGCGGAAAACGCAGCGGAAGCCAACGAGCGTGCCCGTGTGCGTCGAAGCAGCGCTCAAATGGAGGGCGAACGCACCCGCATGGGAGCCATGGCTCCAGTCCCCACCGCGAAACGCAGCGCCCCCAGAACCTCCATACCAACGCCCTGCTTGCTGAGTAGAATTATATCCGCCATTAGATTGAAGGTCGTCTGCGGTAACTGATCCTGATAAGCTGGAAAGCTCCTGCCATGCAGCCGTGCCATCTGTAGGACCGCTGGTAAAGCCTGCTGTTGTATTCCAGTCCGCCCATTCCCAAACATTTCCGGCGAAGTCCCAGACTTCGCTTCCATTTGAGAGTTGGTGAGTACGTCTCAGCTTATGGGTGCCTGTGGAAGCACAGGTATTGGCAGCACTGTTATAGAGGCAGCCTGCCCCTGTGGAAGGTGCTACTGCCGAGTTTTGAAAGCCATCATCTCCTGTCGCTGCTGACCAGCCTCTGGCAAGGTTCCCTGTCCCCACTGTGCCGCTGGACCAGTTGGTGGCAACTGCTTCGAGATCGCGGGCAATGGTCATCCATTCAGGATTGGAAATCAAAGTGAAAGTGCCGGTGAATCCGCCCTCTGTCATTGCTTCACAAGTTGATTGAGCGGTGGTGGCGTTAATACTCACCCATGGGTTGCCAGAAGCTTGAGAGATGGCATTACCACCACCATCATTTTTAGCTTCGTACTTCATCACGCAGAAGTCTGATGTTCCCAGGGTGGCGTTTCCGGTAACCGGCACAAAGCCAGTGGGGCAGGCAAGCGTTCCGGTTCCCAAGGTTCCGTTTTGTGCGATGATATACCAGTTTGAGCCATCGCTTACAATTTGCTCGTAGGCATATTGACTCTTGAGTTCTGAGACTTCGTTTCCATCAATGGTTTCTGTACCATTTCCGTCGATGGTGATTGTGTTTGTGGCATCCGTATTTTTTACGGTGATGCTGAATCCGCTTCCCGCTGTCGCTGCGGCGGGAAGGGTTAGTGTTGTTGTCCCTGAGGCGAGGAAGACCTTATTGTTGTCTGTTGTTGCCACAGTGTAATCGGCTGCCTTGGCTTCAAGCGTTTGAGATATCTTAACACCTGTGATCGCCCCGTCGGCGATCTTTGCGGTGGTGACGCCACTGTCTTTTACTTGAAGATTTCCACCGTTCACTTCAATGGTAGCGTTATCAACATTACTGGTTCCAAGTTTATTATTAAAAGTATTCCAATCAGTATTTGAGAGATAGCCACTTGTCGTCGTATTTGATTGTTTGACTTCAATAGAGGCACCTGTTCCGATAACCGCAGTGGTTCCTCCCGTAATCGTAAGAACCGATGAGGTTGCTTCGGTCAGATTCCCTTTGGTGAGAGTTGGCTCTTTGCCGGCTATCGCTGTGGCGTTGGTTGAAATATCCGTATTATTGCCACCGATCTGACCTTGCAACTTCTCAATAGAGGTTTCCACCGTATCCGTATTGGTGACAGTGGAGTCTGCTCCCGTCACAAAGCCGCTTAAAACAGTTGAAGTCGTTGGGTTGGGAAGATTTGTTAGTTGAGAGCCATCAATCGCTGGGAGTTTAGCTGTTCCGTCAAGTTGAACAATTTTGTTAGCTGCTGTTCCTACATCAACATTCAAAGTCGCACTACCTGCTGTCGCTCCACCTGTCATTCCTGTTCCTGCCACGACTTCGGTTATGTCACCTGTCCCTGTTGCAGGGGTTATCCATGAGAGAACTCCAGAACCATCAGAGGAAAGAACTTGTCCGCTAGTTCCATCTGCTGCGGGTAACGTCCAGATGGTGTTCACTGCTCCGGCATCATCTGGCGCCTTAAAGCCTACATAGTTTGCTCCGTTTGCCGTTAGCTCATAAAAACGAAACTCCCCGGTCTCACCCGCAAGCGTTCCGTAAGGGGAAGCATTAACGCCACCTTGGGCAGTTGATGTAACAGAGTTTACGGTGAGGTCTGTCGAGCCGGTGATGTCAGTTTGTTTATTATTAAAAGTATTCCAGTCGGCACTTGAGAGATAACCACTTGTGGTAGTGTTCGCTTGCTTGACTTCAATGGAGGCACCTGCTCCAATTACCGCAGTGGTTCCTCCCGTAATCGTAAGAACCGATGAAGTCGCTTCGGTCAGGTTGCCCTTAGTGAGAGTTGGTTCTTTGCCAGCTATATTGCCGTCAAGTTTGTTGATTGCCGAAAGAAATGTATCGGCGGTGGTGACAGCTCCCGCTCCAGAAACGAAACCCGCAAGATCAGTTCCCCGCACATCCGTGGCAAATGTTCCGAGAGAGAGGTCACCTTTAAAGTACTGGGCGGTCGTTCCAGTAGTGATGGCGTTTTGTTTCCCTGATATATTTGTCGCGTTGGTAGAGACCTGGGAACTGAGAGCACTAACATCAACTCCATCTACAAGCCCGGTAGAAAAGGTGATATTATTTGCTCCCATCGCAATGTTCCCGGTCATCGTACCTCCCGCAATTGGAAGTTTACTTGACAGGTCTGTCGTGAGGTTGGCAATTTTACTTTGAGCGATTGCCGCTGTTCCTGATATATCAATATTGGTTATGGTTCCATCAGCGATTTCTGTTGAAGTCACTGAGCCAGCTCCTCCTCCTGAAAGATCGTCACTTATTGCCCATTTAGCTCCATCCCATTTGAGAATTTTCCCCGAAGCAATTCCGGCAGTATCAACATCGGCAATGTCATTTATGGAAGAAGTGGTTTTATTTATTTGTGCCCAAGTGTAATCCCCTGATTGCGGAGTAACCGCCCCACTTCTGCTATTAAAACTTTGAACATTGGTAGCGTTATCAATTTTTTCCCATTGAGCGAGAACATTGTTCCAAACCACCCAGTCACTTAATGCCCAAGAATCTGTTCCAGAGCCACCTAGAAGATCATAATTACCGGCCGTATTAACGATATAATATTCACCGGGATTACCTCCGATGCTCAAGTCCGGAGTATTTGCATTCGCATCCCAATTCCCTGCATAGGTGAGTCCGCCAAGATCACTTGGAACCCAAGTCGTACCATTGTATTTTAAAATTTGCCCGACACCCGCGCCCATGCTGGCAAGCTTTGAAGCTGTTACCGCCCCATCTTGCAAGGTAAAAGTGACAGCAAAGGTCGCGGCGCCATGGGCATCCGAAATAATTAAACTGAACACAGCACCAATAGCAAAAGAGATATTCTGAAGTCCATTCGCTACAAGGTTTGAAGTACTTTTAGACTCAATGGCAAAGGTCTGATCAAAGCCGGATGGACCTGTGATTCGTACATTATTGACGCCATCAAGAGCAGTACCATTAATGACCAGTTGATCGTTAATAATGGAAACCGATGAAACGCTCGCTTTGGCGACATTAGCGCCGGCGCTGTTCCTATCAAGTCCAAATGTCTCAACTTTATCTGGCTGAAAAAAACAACCGGATAAGATGAGCAATAAGGATAAGAAAATACTTTTTATCAAAAATTCACCTTTTTTATGAGGGTTTCCCCAACCCTTTTCGTACTATTTTAGGATATGTTTAGAGCAATACTCTTTATTGGTGTAATTTTAATAAGTTGGAGTATGTTCCGATTTCGACGAGGCGAGTGAAGTGAGAATAAACTGTGGCATTTGAAAGGCAATTTTCAATTCACCTTATCAATATTCAATAACTTACTGGTTAGGCGATTTCTTACAGACTGAGCCACTTAAGCGTACATCATATCAAGTGGAAACATATTTAACTTAGATGTTATTGAAACTTCACCTATAATTCTAATCTATGAATTCCTACACCAAAATACTCAACACACCAATTATAGAATTGGAACTCCCCAAGGAACTTCTAAGCTGCAGGCCTGGAACTTCTCTTCGAAAAGTTTTGGACGCCATGAAAAAGCTTCATGTTGGTAGTGTTATTGTCCTCGATGATAAAGGACGAGCTGCCGGGATCATCACAGAAAGGGACTTTCTGTTCAAAGTTTGTGATACCGCTGTTGATGTTAAAAACTCCACAATTGACAAATTTATGACACCTCATCCAACGACTGTTGAGTTGACCTCTACACTTGAACAGGTCATGCAATGCATGAGTCTTGGCGGTTTTCGGCACGTCGTTATTGTTGACGAAAACTCCGTTGTAGTTTCCGTTATTTCCATAAAAGCTGTTTTGGGGTTTTTCTATGAAAAGCTCAATATGGAAACATAACTACCTTAAATAATTGACAAACATCTATTGAGCGTGGGATTTGCGATCTTATGCTTTATCCATCTTCATTTGGGCACCATTAAGAAAGAATTTTAATGAGGACAGGATTTGCAATGTCACTTATTTCAATTTCTGGATTTGGTGAACCTTTTAATTTAAAATTAAGGTGTGTTCATAGGCAACATATTTTTCTTGGAGAATAATGTTAAAAGAAAAATTTGGATTTCTCGATAAATCCGCTATCGAAATTTAGGTATGAAACTACTGTTGGCAGTTTTGTTTCTTTCCTTTTCTCCTCTCTTGTTCTCCAAAGACAAAGCGACTTCAGAGCAAGCTAAGAAAAGACTCGTTTATTATTATTTTGATTATACGGTTTCAAAAAGAGACACATTTTCTCTAATAATTAAAAAATTTGTAAAACCAACTTCAATTATTTCCGCTAAAACTCCCATGGTTTTGAAAACAAGAATGAATAATCCACAAATTAAAAATTGGGCGAATCTAAAAGAAGGAGAGAAGTTCAGACTTTATGTCAGGAGTGATTTATTGGACAAAAAACGCGTGGCGGCCTTTTATAGAGATAGAAATGATAACAAGGAAAGGGCCGACAAATGGAATTATTCTCTATTTTATGCGCTATCCAGAGGCTCCCTTCAAGAAAGCGTTCCCGATTCCAATATCACCACCGAGTCAAGTCAGGACTCACCCCTAACCTTGGGATTTTCAGTTCTAAAAAAACTGTCCTATGATTTTAATTACTCGGGAAGTTTATACCTTTCAAAACTTGACGGTGGTCTCTCCGATCAAAACGAAAGCGTCTCTCTTCCATGGGAATACGGTCTAAACTCTTATGTTGGCTACCAACGAGAGAATTGGCCACTCGAAGTCTACACTGGATTCGATCATGAACGCTTTTCTTCATACAACACAGAAGAGCTTCCATCCGGTGAACCACTAGAAACCCGAGAGCACACGCTGACATTTTTAACTTTGGGAGTCTCCAAAAAATTTGAATGGTTTGGAGAACAGTTTTTGGCAAAAGCAAGTTATAGTAGCTCAGTCATGAGTTCACAAAGTAGATCAAGTAAAATAAATCCCCAGGAGTTTGAAGGAACAAAATTTATCCTTTACCTCAACATGAAGGCCAGTAAGGATTGGTTCTATCATGGCTTTTACAAGCAACACGATCTTGAAGGTGCGACAGCTCTACAGATTTCCCGAGTCGGATTAGGATTTGGCCATACGCTCTAAAATTTTATTATTTTCTAAACACGTTTATCGTACTACCTTAAATTACGGACAAATATTCTAATATAACTGAAGCGCTATTTTGTTCAGCGGTAAATAATAGAGGGTAAATCCGGCAAAAATAAGATTGGGATCACGAATCTGCTGAGGATTGTTTTTATGAATAGCGGGCCATTCGCGCCAGTCTCCATAGACCTTTTTACTGATGAGACTTAGAGAGTCACCAGATTTAATAAGATAGGGATTCCCCATCGGAGGAGTGTAGGGCCGAAGAGGTTTTTTATACTTTAAAATTGGACGATGCGAAAGGTCATAGCTATCTCCGAGAACGTCTTTATTTAATGAATAAAGTTCTCGCCACTTCCTATAATCCCCATAAATACTAAAAGCGACAAGCATCAGAGTTTCATTTTTCTTAGTCTGATATTCGAGAATTTCTTCCGACGTTTCTGGTAATCTTTGAGTCGCCGCCACACCTTCAGAAACAGAGTCTTCCAAGGTATTTAAAAGCTTGGCATGTTCCAACTTTTGGCGGTCTTCTACGGTATAGAGATCATCGTCGTCGTCACTGATGATAAAACCAGCATCTTCAACGATAAAGCCAGAATCTTCATAGATGCTCTTCTTTCCAAGTATCCCATCAGTTCCAATACAAGACTGGAAGGTTATGAGAATTGGAAAGAGGATCAGTAGTGATAAAATTTTCCCCATCCTAATATCCATCCCTTTTAGTGTAAAATAATATTGTGGAGCTGTATAAGAGGTATTTTTTACCCATTCTTTTTTCTGTGTTTGCGACCTGTGCCTTGGCCGGAAGTCCGCTTATTAAAACCGGCCATGTTTATGCTCATGGCGGGGAATCTCTAAGAGAACTACTTGAAAGTAAGGTCGGCATTCCAGGCCATGTTTTGGATGAAGGTGGCTACTTTGAAAAAATCAAACGCTGGAATTCTTCTCTTGAAAACTCCTCCTCACTCATGCCCGGCGAACGTGTCTACGTGGAAGTACCGTATCGAGTGGTACTCACACCAAACTCAAGGTCGAAAAGAAAAAATTTAAATGTGGGACAGACACTTTCTCAAAAATCACAGAGAAAAACCGCATCTATTATAAACGAAAATCAAAAACTCGTAGCGGCCATCGACAGAGATGATGACAAGGAAAGGGCGGACAGATGGAATTATTCTCTATTCTATGCGCTATCCAGAGGCTCACTTCAAGAAGGCATCCCCAATTCTAATATCTCCACCGAGTCAAGTCAGGATTCGCCCCTAACCTTGGGTTTTTCGACCTTTAAAAGACTGTCCTATGATTTTAATTATTCGGGAAGTTTGTATCTTTCAAAACTTGACGGTGGTCTCTCCGATCAAAATGAAAGTGTCTCTCTCCCTTGGGAATACGGTCTAAACTCCTATATGGGATACCAACGGGAGAATTGGCCACTCGAAGTCTATACAGGATTGGATCATGAACGCTTTTCTTCATACAACACAGAAGAGCTTCCATCAGGTGAACCACTAACAACCCGAGAGCACACGCTGACATTTTTAACTTTGGGAATCTCCAAAAAATTTGAATGGTTTGGAAAACAGTTTTTGGCAAAGGCAAGTTATAGCAGTTCAATCATGAGTTCACAAAGTAGACCAAGTAAAATCAATCCCCAGGAGTTTGAAGGAACAAAATTTATCCTTTATCTCAACATGAAGGCCAGTAAAGATTGGTTCTACCATGGCTTTTATAAGCAACATGATCTTGAAGGCGCGACAGCTCTACACATTGCCAGAGTGGGATTAGGGTTTGGTTATACGTTCTAAGATTTTCTGATTTTCCAAACACGCTTATCGTATTTAAACTTAGTCCTCGAATCATCCAACACGGAATTGACCAAATCAACATATTGGCCAAGCTCTTTGTCCCCACCAAAAACAGGAGCAAGGACACCTTGCGCGTTTTCAAATACTTCTCTCAAACGAGTCTTTTCGATTAGCCTTGATTCATCATCATTAAAAAGTATAGGGAGGTCACGAAAGCTCATACAATTATCAACCTCAAATCCCGCTTCGTTTAGATAAGCGGGCAAGTTGTCATTAATGAAGAAATCGAAATTGGGAATTCCTCTTTCTTGCAGCTTGTATTGGTAGTTATCCAGCTCTGGATAATATGCAGATCGAATATTGATGAGGAGTCCGTTGGTATCAACAACTATCAAAATCCCACCAGGCTTCAGAACTCGGAAAAGTTCATCTGTAATTTTTTGTGGTCTTGCCATGTGTTCATATACATAACGACATATGATTACATCAAAAAATGAGTCAGGATGGGGAATCTCTTCAAGATTTGCATTTTGAAATTCAATATTGGAAAAGGCCTCAATTCCTTCGATTCTTTTTTGGGCAAGTTCCGCTGTGCCTTTTGAAATTTCAATCCCGTGAATATTTATACTCTTTTTCGCATTAAGAAGAGCAAGCATCCGGCAAACAACCCCTGAACCGCACCCTGCATCCAAAATATTTTGTCCGTCTTCAAAGAGACAATCTTCCAATATAAAATCCTCCTCAGGTCGATATCCCTTCATGAGCGCCTGTTTTTCCAGTCGGTAAAACTCTTTAAGGCCTTCATTCCCAATAGGATACTGATAGGAAATTCTCTCTAAAAATGAGGTAAGTCCTCTAATGTCGGTTTTGCTAAAGAGAATTAGTTCCTCCGATGATAGATCAAAGTATTTTCTGCATAGGCTATTAAAATAGCCAGCCCCGACTTCCCCTGAAATAATGGCCCGATATTTGATACCGAAATAATTATGGGCCTTAAGCTCTTTAAAAAAATCGATTCCATTCATCGGTGCCATATTGTAATCACTAACGACAAGAGAATACTTCTCTGGAGAATCCTTTATGGCATCCAATGCTCCAACTGGATCAACAAATGAATCAACCTGAAATCCTGAATTTTCAAAAATCTCTCGATATGTTTTTAATATAAGAACTTCATCGTCTACATGGAGTACAAATTTGTTTCTATCGAGAGTGTTCATAACGGTCCTTTTATTTGCATTTTTTTAGATAATTTTTTAAGAGAATATTTTTTAAAAGTAGGCGTTTAAACCGAATCTTCCATCTCAATCGCACACCATAATACTTCGATTCAAAATCCCATTGCTCTTGACCAAATACTTTCCAGTTCTGTCTTACGATTTTTGACTTTTTAAATGGATAGTTTCGAATTTCAATTTGATGGCAAATGACTCTGAGATGATCTTCTTGCTTATATCCTGAGTAAAGCGTCCATTCAGGAAGATATAAAGACTTCCACAGAGAATAAAACTGATGACAAGGAATTCTTATGGCATCAAAAGAATGCGGTATCTCACAAGAGGAGAGCAGCTTATTGAATTTTTTGTCGCTAAGTCCGATGGTTTCCTTTGCAGAAGTGATTGCGTTATTTACGTCAGCCAACTCAATCATAATTTTACGCCTTTAAGTTGAGGGCATTTTTGTTCAAGCCACTCAAACATACTGCTATAAATTTTTTGCATTTCAGAAGATGGGTTGGGATCATTTTTCTTTAAAAAATCAATGAGGTTCTGTGGATGGTGGAGATATGAATTGAGCATGGACAAAATCAGTTGATATGTTCCCAAAGCTTCAAGACAGTCAAACTCTTTCAAGACTTGAAAAGTCCTCAAATCTTTTTCCTCTTGTGTCTCACCTTTGTCCGGCAAAACGATAATTCGGTACTTTCCTCCGCTACGATCCTTTTTGCTATATGGCAACGAAATACCTTTCTCGAATTCGACTTTGATTCCACTAACTTCTGTAATTCTTTTAAATGCGGTGTCACCACTTTCGCCTTTACCCTTGTCATAAAAGTGGTTGTAGAACCTCTCAAAAATAATGCCGAAAAAGTCCACAGGAATTTCATTGGTCGGAATATTGACCTCAAGGTTACTGAGAAAGGCCTTCATCATACTGGCCAGTGGAGTTCCCTCCCTTTCGCCATTTTTCTCTGGTTTTTTGCTATCTCCCATTCACTCCGCCATTTCTTTAAATCATTAAGTTTGATTTATATAACTTATTAAACAAAAATAAGCAAAAATCAAACTTAAATCGGTAAAATACCTAAGTTACGAGAGGAGAGGAATAAGTCAGCGTAAATTTGAGCATTTAGAGATTAACTAAGTTTGAAAAATGATATAGGATGGCAAAAAAGTGCAAACTTTAAGTGAAAGTGGAAATGTGGCGTGGCAAAAAAGAAAATGATTCAAAAGAAAAGGCCCGGACGGGGAAGAAGGCCTAATGTTGTTGAGGGACTCAGGGAAAATCCTGAAAGGGATACAAATATTGAAATCTTTATGCAGCTAATGATTGCTGAATATCTGGTCGGTAAGGAGGGAGAAGTTCTCAGTAACGATGAAAAGGCAAAGAGACGAAAAATTCTGGCCAAGCATCTTGGCCGTACAGAGCAAACACTTAAAAATATGTATCTCTATGGCCAGGGCAGTCTTCAACAATTCTTCAAAGCGGCTGAGTTCATCTTGAAAATTAATCAAGAAGAGGTTATCAAATTTCTCAGAGCCTATCCCTATATCATGAACAAACTCGATACGCTGAGTGAGTCCAAGAAAAAATTATACTATAACATGGAACAAATGACCGAAGAAGAACTCGCCTTGACCAACGACCTTATCGAATTTGGACTTCAAAGGAATAAAGTCATGCGAGAGGGGAAAAAAGACCTTAACATCAAGTAAAACTTTCCTCTCTTCCCAGATACTCAATCAACCCCTTGGGGAAAATTTTGACATTGGCATTAAGCGCCTTTGTTTGAACTAAAAGATCGTCATAATAATTGGTCAACAAGATCGACTTTGATTCAAGGTTAAAGTCTTGAATCAAATCTATTCCAGTTCTTGAATTATCGCCCAGATCATAATCGAATACAAAAATGGGGGAAATCAACTCCTTCTGATTTTTGTCGTACCATGCTTCAAACTCTTCAGGAGTTTGATAAAAATATTTTTTTATGCTGTTATTGTTTTTCTCCAACGAATCTTTGACAAGTGAATGTATGACCGGACGATCATCCGTAAGGATAAACTCCTTGATATTTTCTAAACTCAATTTCCCACTAAACCATTTGGGAACCTTCTCCTTGAGAAGAGATATTCTCACCGTTGTTCCAATGTCAACTTTGGAAATTATTGCAACTTTCCCGCCCCACTCTTCCACCTTTTCCATGGCAAAACTAATCCCAAGCCCATGCCCACCTTCTCGAAAAGACACACCCCGTTTACCGATCAGACTCAATTGCTCTGGTCTAATTCCATGACCCTGATCTTTAACTTCAATTATATTTCCCTCATTTTCTTGAGACAGGATAACTCTTATCTCAGCACCATTTTCGCTGGCCTTTGAGGCATTATCAACAATGTTTCCCAAAATGCGTTTTAACATACTTTCATTAACATTGGAAAAAGCAGTAAGAGCATCTTTCACAATCTCAAAAGACACTCGCTGTTCTTTCCTAAACAATTTAAAGTTTTCTTTCTCAATAATTTCTTTAACCGTTGCCGCCAGACAAACTGACGCTGTTTTTCCCCGGCTGAATTGATCCCGCTTTTCTTTTAGGTCATCAAGGATTGATGCCATATCGTCACATGCACTTTTAATTTTCTGACGTTCATCATGAACCACATTATTATTATTTTCTGCCAGAGCATACAAAAGTTGCATTGGCTGATTAAGATCGTGCCATACTTGGCTTACGGTTTCCTTGATTCCTTTATTTTTTTCTTCAAGTAAGTCGCGCTCAAAGCTCTTCTTGATAAGGGTTTTGTATTTATACATAACGGGCAGAAGGAACATGATGCCAATTACACAAAAAATCAGCACGGCCTTGCCCGCGCTAGCATGGGTGTAGGCATAGGTGATTGTTCCAGCGCGTTGTTTTTGGTTTTCATCAAAGAAAATATCCACCGAAATATTGGTCGTTGTTAGCCTCGATAATATCCCACGATCTTCCTTGAAATAATCTGGCCCAAGGCTCGGGGGGAGAACGAAAACCCGGTTTCCTTCAAAGTCATAATAGCCAATGGCCTCAAAGCTCCCCAATTTGGCGTTGGACAACGAATAGATGGCCTCCCTGTATTGATGGGACTTGAGCATTCCCTCGACTACCTTGGAGACATTAAAAGCGCTTTCTTGTTTGATGCTGTAGACATAGTACAGTCCCAAAATCGAAGTAATAACAAACAGACCGAGGCAAACAATGACCGAAAGAGAAATAAAATGTCGGGTAAGCTTCTTTTGATTTTTCATACTCTATCCAATTGGGTGCGGTGCTATGGGTAACATGCCAAGAGACACCTCTCTTCCAGCAAAAGCACTCAACCTCTCAAGATTGATGTTTTGCTTTTGATTTTGTCCATAATACATATTTTGTAACCTCACAGACGTGGCCCTTGCCACATAAAGAGGAATATTATCAAAGAGAGGTAGAGGTGCTTTTAAAGTTTGAATCTCAAACTCATGCTCTTCCATTTTTACGGAAGGACCAAAATCAACTTTGCCTATATTTAATTCAAAGAGCTTATATGAAAAATGGACTCTTTTGTGGTCCAGGCCCTTTGCTGAATTCAACTCATAAAGTTCGTTTGGAGAGAGCGGAAGCAAGTCCAGGTTGCCATTCAAATGGGCCACGACATTAATCATGCATTCAAGAATAGCACTTTCAATAGAATGAACTGAACTTTCATCACAACCAAATCCGCACAAAGTTCCAAAATGCTCTCCTCCATCAGCATGACAAATGGCCACATGGTAATTATCGCTTATGGAATGGGCCCATCCAAAATTTAAAGTAATTCCGTCTTCTTTTAAGCGTGAAGACAATTCTTCAAATTCATTGGGTATTAAAAATTTTTCATGACTGTGAAAAGGATTCTTGGTTAAATAGTGACAAAGTATAGCATCCCTCTCAATGAGTTCCTTTTTTGCATTGGCCACTGCTTGTGTCTTGCGTACGTGAGTCGCCACGCCGTTACTGTTTAACTTGTTGCCAAAGCAATAAATTCTCTCAACCAATTCGGAAAAAGACTTATAAAAAGCAGTCTCTTCATTTTTATCCGTACCTCTCCCTACAAAAGTCCGTCTAAAAGCTTTTCCCGTAACGCGAAAGTCGTGGTATTCGGGAAGCCAGTCATTAACCCAATTAAGTCTCTCAACTTGAAGATCAAGAGACTTTGAATGGGCTAATATCCATTTGTTTAATTCTTTGTAATCGTCCATATCGGGTTATTCGCAAAAATTTGTGGAAGATGACTCTTCCAAGGTTTTCTTAATAGTGCAATATATGGCGAAGATGCCAAAGGATAGATGATTCCATCCATCAATGATTTAAAGTGCAATTTTTGAAGCATATCAAGGCGGGCCGATTTTTCAATGATCGACATATATTTGGCAATCCATTGCTGGCGCTCTACTTTGCTCATTCCAAAGACTCCGGCATTGATCGAATAGGTAATGAGAGAAATATCCTCATTAAATGTAATGTCCGGCCCTCCAATAAAGGCGTGAGGCATTTCTTCTAATGAACTATAATTTGTAAGGGCCGGAATTTTATTGCTTTCATAAATTTCAATTCCAGGTAGCGCCTTTTCAAGAGGTTTTTGATAATTTTCAATGGAGCCAACGCGAAGAAGGGCCAGCTTAAGCTTTTCTCCTCGAATATCCGTTTTCATATTCTTGATTTTTTGCTCTACAGTTTCTTTTTGATCCTCTGAAAGCTGCCCATCTCCAAATGGAGGTAAAAACTGTTTTCTATCTTGATAGCCCGGTTGGGAGAGAAAATATGACGAAAGGGCGTCTTTTATGGCCATCCCATATGCTAATCTTTCATCTGAGCTAAATTCTTTAAGACCTCTTTCTGTAAAGAAAACGGCAAATGTCCTAATGTCCATTGTTGTATGCAAAGATGCATCATTGACTTCTTTTGAAAGATTAATGATCTTCTCGGGGTTTAGCTTGTCGATTGTTGTTATATGATCGACCTTCCCTTCCTTGTACAAATCAATCGAAGACTTATGAGTTCCGATGCCACTAGGGATAAACTCGACTTCTTGGGGAAGTGCATCACTATAGTGATAGTGGTTGGGATTCACTCGAAGAAGTATCTTTCCATCTTCACTTGAAGAATCAACATAATAAGGCCCGGAAGTATTTCTATAATCAATAATGGCCAAAGTCTTTGGATCAACCGAGGTTTTAGGGATTACCGCAAAATCAATGGCAGTCAAAATATGAGTTAAAAAAGGTTTTTTCTCTCCTGGCCTCAAAATAAGAGTGTATTTATCTTTCACCTCAATACCATCACAGGGAGACTCAATCGTTTCCAATTCTGAATCTGGACAAATAATGTCCTTGAAGTTGCCATGAGTATTGCTTGAATTGACGAGTAACCTTTTTAAAGAAAATTCGGCATCAAATGCGGTGATTTCATATCCATCTATAGTTTTAAGCCCTTTTCTAATATGAAGATAGTATTCGCTGGTTTTTTCGTCCCATTGAAATTTTTCGGCGACACCGCCAATAGGCTGGCCATTGGCATTGGACAGTTCAACCAATGGACTATAAATATTTTCAAGAAAAATATATTCCGGTCCAAGGTGAATGCGAGTGGGCTCATAATGAGAAGCCGGTTTATCGTAGGGAAATGCAACTCTTAACTTCATATCTTTTTTGTCCTTTTGGGATACTTGAATCTTAATGGCGATGTATCCTCCAATTAATAAAATGGTTACGAATAATGACAGGGAAAGCTTGTTCTTTAAAAACAAATTGTCCCCCCTCGTGAAACGACATCACGAATATTGCCTCGTCTTTCAAGTTCACGGACAATCGAGTCATTCAAATCCAATTGCACATTATCGCTTCTTTCCAATTCTTCTTTATCAATCTCTACAATTCCAGTCCGAAGAAGCTCACCAAGAATTTTCGATTTAACTTTATAAGAAATTTCGGGGCTATTCTTGTCAACCATTGAAACATGGTCTTTCAAAGTAAGGAGGGCCTTCTCCAATTCCTCCCCCTTTTTCCCATCTTCTTTATCCAAAGGCTTTATTTGACTAGCTGTCACCAGATTGGCTACAGCCTTTTCAATTTGTCCTCGTAGTTCTTTGTTGGATAGCTCTGTTACTTGAAGACAGTTTAATGATAGAAGAGACTTGTCTCCCAATACATTGATCTTGCAATCTGGTGTGGCCCTAACAAGCTCATTTGCCTGAGCATAATTGATGTTGAGTGCCGAAGATAAAATCGTAAGTGTTAAAATTTTCTTTTTCATATTGTTCCCCTATTAAATTCTTAAGCTTGAAAAATTATCCATTAAAGTTTTGAGTAAATTGTTTCTTTCCTCGGGGCCATAATCAAATATTCCAAGCGATTTCATCCGTGAGTTGAGAGTAGTTCTCTTAACTCTCAAGTCGATAGCCGCTTGCTTGATATTATGCCCCTTGGTTTTTAAAGTGGTGAGAATCAGTCGTTTTACCTGCTCGCGTTGTAATCTCTCCAAAGTTTCCAAATTCAAATTAATGATGGCATCACTGATGGAATTGGACTCCAAAATATCGTCTGGAAGGTGTTTTTTCCTGATGATTTTTTCTTCTACTTGCACATACAACCTTTCAACAAGATTTTCCAACTCGCGAACATTTCCCGGCCAACTATGACCTTTTAGGGCCCTGATGGTAGATGATGAGAAGTCCTTTTGCATCTTGAACTTGTTTTCCGTTATTTCTTTGAAGTGCATGAGAAGAGGTTCAATATCCTCGGTTCTCTCCCTTAGTGGTAGAATTTCCAAATCCAGCGTAGAAATGCGAAAGTAAAGATCAGGTAGAAAGTCGGGATCGTTCCCCCGGCACATTTCTTTAAGCTTAGGCTTTCCGGCACAGACTAAGCGGAAATCAACTCCAAACTCCTTGTTACTACCAACACGCTTTATTTTCTTTTCTTGAACCGCACGTAAAAGTTTTGCCTGAGCATCCCTACCAAGATGGTGAATTTCATCAAGAAAAACCGTTCCCCCATGGGCCGCTTCAAAGACTCCCGCCTTTTGCTTAATGGCACCAGTGAAAGCGCCTTTTTCATGGCCAAATAATTCCGACTCCATCAAAGAAGAGTCTCCCTTAAAAGAAGAACAGTTTACTGCAATAAATTGGCCCCGCTTGGCCCTTCTTGAATTATTGTGGACGGCCTTGGCAACAAGCTCCTTGCCGATACCTGTCTCGCCCAAAATCAATACATCGGAATCCACCTCAGCGTAGCGCAATACGCTCTTTGCAATTCGCTGGAAGTCTGCGGAGACGCCGATCATGTTAATGAGCTTTGCATAGTCCTTATTATCTATTCGTTGTCCGAGAATAGTTTCTTGAATATGTTTTGAAATAGCTGATTTGATATTAGCTACGACTTTTTGTTTTGTAATCGGCTTATATAAAACCTTGTCGGTATCAACCTCAAGCCATCTCTTGTAAGCATCCTCCGAAGTATCAGCGGAGACAATCACAACCACTAAGTCTTCATTGACTTTCTTGAGCTGACGGATCAACTCACTCCCATCGGAAAATAGACCGTCTGCCGACATTAGGTTGTAGTCAATAAAGGCAATGACATACTCACCTGGAGATGTGAGAAATTGTTGATAGGCTTTGGAGCCAGAGGAATAATACTCAATAAAGTATTTTTCATCTTTTAAAAATTCTCTATAGGAATCCAAGACCTTTTCATGGTCATCAACTATCAAAATTTTTTGTCGCTTATTCATCGTTTCCACCCTTTGGGTAATATATTTACACAACCCCCTTGAGCAACCATCGTGCCAACTATAAAAACCGCTTATTTTCAAGGCATTACAAGTGACGCAATCTAGCATATTTGTTTATTTGGGGCAAAACAGTGCCGATACTTCGTCACTTTTTTACAGGGTTTCTCATTTTCTCTTGTAAAACTTTTGGAATATCAATCAGTTGCCCTCTAAAAAAGAAAATGACTTAAACTCGTCACGTATTGAGGGAAAATGGGTGTGATCTACACCTAACTGTTGGAAGTTATGGACAATTTTCTAATGACGTTTATTCGCCACACAGCTTTGAATTCCAGTAATCAACGAAAGAAAAATACGCTTGCTGCGAGGTTAAGAAACCTATGTGTTGGATAACTGAAAGCTTATAAGCAGGAAGTTTTTCAATACCGATCCTGATAGCCTTTTCTATTCGATGGTGCCCATCAATGACGTTATATCTGCTTGGAGCAATCTCGGCCAAAATAATTGGAACAGAAAGATTGGCGGTCTTGATTGTGGACTCATCCAAATGATCTGAAGAGTAATTGGGATAAAGTTTTACTTCTACATTCTCAAAGATGATCTTGCTCTTTTGATCTTCTATGAAGGCAATCATTTTTGTGATGTTGAACTCAAAAATCCCATTTGGGAAAAATTCATCACCGTAATCTATTAAAATGGGTTCAAAGTCATTTTGTCTTACTAGCATTTTGGATTTCACTGATTTTTTCCTCCTCTCGTTATTTCTTATTCAATCACAGATTATCACCGCAAGAATGAAGTGACGAGATCAAGCCAAATCAAAAAATCTCGTCACTATTTTTAAGTTCCTAAAATTTATAATGAATCACCCAATTTAAACAGTAAACAGTGGCGATCAGTCGTCAAAAGCTGTTTTAATATTGCCAGCACAAGACAGAGAATATGTCTCGCCATTTTATTTCTAATGTATTGTCTTTATTCGTTTTATTTCCTCTCAAAATGATCTGGATGGCCTCATGCCAACTTTGGCTTTTCTATTGCTCTATTGAGTTCACACTTTGGAAGTTTCTTTCAAAACAATAACAAACAGCTTTTCAAAAGGGGGAAGCATGAACATTGAAATCGAACAAACTCAAACATCCGATGAACTTGGTGAGAGAAAGTCATCACCAGAAAAAACACACCCTCTCACTAGTAAAAGGAAATCCGTTAATAGCAAGTTAACGGGCTCTTCAAAACGTGATCAAAAAGTCTTCACCCGTCCATGGCTCAATGAAGATGGAACTTTAAAAAGTGATGATGAAATCAAAGAACTCGGGAGAAACTGGTCGGCACAAACTTGGGATCAATATCTAAAGGCCGACATTGGAACAATTGAAGACGAAAGTTTGATGTTTTATTTCGACATGGATACCGAGGCCATGCTTGAACGTGCCCAGGTATCTGAACTTCTTGAAGAACATGATATTTATGAAGAAATTGAACCAGCACTCTTACTCGCTATGCTCGATCTTTCTGCTATGGAAAGATCAATAATCAAGGGAGCATATTGGCAAGGGCTATGCGACCAGGACTTGGCAATAAAACTGTCCAGCACTTATGGTTCGATCCGTGTTCTAAAGTCACGAGCAATCAATAAAATCAGTAAAATTCTTCCAAGTAAAAAGTTTCGCAAGAAGCTTGCGACCCTCAAACGAAAGGGAAAGCTTGAAAGCATCATAAATGAACAAAAACAATGGCTTTACTCCGGTTCGTTAACATTGAGTTAGCGGTTTCCCTTTAACTAGTGAGAGGACAATTTTTTTGATGGAGAAAATTATGGGCCAATTATTTATCAGGAGGAATGATGAAGCATCTCGTTACAAGTGACGTATTTGACGATCTCTATTTACATACCCACAGGGTCGCCAACAATACCAAAAAAGAATTGTTGATTGTCGGCAATCAATTCAAGGACACCCGTAGTCTAACGTTATCGGAGCTAAAACTTTACGTTGAAAGAGATATTTTCCTGGCCGTTAAAGACGGCAAACTTCCATATCTCAGTTTCTCGATTGATGTTGATGAGGAATCCAACGGATTTCATGGCAATTTGGGAATCACAATTGATTACATGAACGGGCAAGTGCTCAATCATGATTTCATCAATCAGACCATCCGTCTTAATTCCACCAAAGTCCTGGAAGATGATTTTTTTGAGGACAATCACGGAAACTTGTTTTCTGAACTTGCTCTTGGCGTTCAACACAAGATCGCTCAAATGCTCGCTGCCTATAACTGTGAAGAGTATCGCCTTATTGATGGACGGGTGATCTTTTTTAGTGAGCGCTTTGATTATTGTGTGCGTTTTGAGCATCGTTATTTAAAAAATCTTCTTCGATCTGTTCCCATGATCGAAGAGAACCAACAATTTTTTCTCGACTACATTGTTCCAGGAGTATGTGCATGATTGAAACCATTCTAAGCCCCGAATGTCTAAAAAGGTTATCTGACCGCCAAGTAAGCAATGAGTATCTAAAAACGCTCAACCAATGTGACGAGCCTACACTTCTTGAAACCTTTGTTGATAAGCTTCCTCCACGGGAGAGGAAAGTTATCAGGCTCAAGTTCTGGCACGACATGGATTTTGATGAAATCTCACAGCAAACCGGGATTCGCCGAAATTGTGTAGAAAAAGTGCTGTCCAGAGGAATCTCAATGCTTAGGCAGAAGATGATTGAAGAACTAGTGGATCTTGAACCCGAGTGGGAAATCGAAGAAAAGCCCTATCAAATGGCCGGCAATTAAAAAACCGTTATCCAATAATAAAAATTAAAACAAAATCAATTTTAAGGGAGCAAACATTGAAAGGTTGGTTCGTTCTTATTCTGCTAGGTACTTCGACACTTGCGCACGCTTTTCCAAGTGTGTGCAGTGTCGTCAACTCGCCAAGTTTTCGTAGTTGCTTGGGACTCACAAGCAATATCTCCATGTGTGGATGGCCTGTACCAAGGCCGTGCATACACTTTTCCTACTATGTGCCGCAATACTATGTTGAGGTGGTGAGTAACCCCAAGGAATCGTTTTTCACAGGGCTTCCAGGCACGGCAGCACAACTAGCGACAACAAAAGAGGTCGTTCCCTTTGGTGCCGAAAATGATGAAGGAGCCTATTCCTTTCACGCTCACACTATCAATGTACCTTTTACTATGTGGGGATTCTCAGGGATGCCATGTGGTGGAGCGCAGTGGGATAATATGTGCTTCACTTCGATGTCGGAGCATTTGGGTAGCAATTGGAAGACGGGACTTGCCGACTCTCTTCAACCGGCATGGCTTGCCTGGAGTGCCGCTCCGAAGGCATGCCTAATTAAAGGTGCTGTGACTTCCACAACGGGCGGTTCTATTCCAACCGGATACCCAAATCACTCTGCCATGTGTTCAGCCGATAGAAGCTGGATGAAAAAGTATCCACCAAGTAATCAGCCCGTATGCAATGGCTGGGGGATCGTTTTTCCTCGCTATGGCACAGTTACCAGTTCAGACCAAAATACTGCCTCATTGGTGATTGCTTCAAGAATGAGAAGTCTTGGTTCGGAGGTATTTCAATCGGTTCCAACTTTTCATGATGAAAAGTGGCAAATGATTTACCCGCAATCGAGTTCTTGTTTTCGGGAGGGGCAAAACGTGGCCCTTTTGCGTGCCAAACGGGTCAGTGAACTTGGACGCCTTTGGAGCGGAAAACTTAAAAATTATCTGTATGTAGTGTGGAAACGAGTCGGATGCACCCGCGATCTTCCTTATTATGCATCCACTCACGCCTGGCCATCCATTATTCAGGCTGCCTGTAGAGGTACAAAATGAAATTCGGTAAATTTTTAATTCAAGAAGGCCTGATAAGTATTGATGCTCTTGATGATACCCTGGCGGTGCAAAAGCGACTAAAAAAGCAAAAAATTGGAAGACTCCTGATTGAACTTGGGTATTTACAAAAAGAATCTCTCAATCTGGCACTAACCAGGTATTTGAATCCAAAACTAAATAAAACGGCGCTGGAACTTCAAAGCATCGTTGCCAAAACCTATCCCTCAAGCACAACCATGATGCTTGCTAAAAGGTATAAGGCAATTGTCTTTAAAGAGGATCACAAAAGCGTTCAATACTTGAGAGTTGATCTTGTTGACGATGAGCTGCTACTTGAAACCGAAGGGCGTACTCAAAAAGAGTCATGCTGCCATCTTGTTTCAAAAGAAATATTTGATTATCTCCACCAATCTGCAAGAGTCGAAGGTCCCGCCCATTCAAAAATTGTGGTGACACAAACTCTTTCAGATGATGACAAGCTTGCTGGAATCTCCCCTTATGCGAAGCTCTTTAAAGAAGCACTTTCCGAGGCCAAGAAGCGCTCAGTCAGTGATATTCATATCGAGCCGACAGACAAGGGGGTGACGATTCGCTTTCGCCTTTTCGGAAATCTTTACGCTTACAAGTCGCTTACGAAAGATCACCGTGAGGGACTTATCACGACCGTTAAAAGCATCGTCAATATGGATTTAGCAATCGTGGGTAGGCCCCAGGATTCCAGAGCGTCTTTTAAAACTTTTAAAGTCGATGTACGGGCAAGCTCGCTTCCCAAACTTTATGGCGAAAAGTTGGTTTTGCGATTGCTTGACCAAGAACGTGATTTTCGACTTGAGGCCTCAGGATTGAATCAAGACTCCCTTCATGCCTTGAGGGCCGCTTCCAGGAAAAGAGATGGGCTTGTACTTATTTCCGGGCCAACCGGATCGGGAAAAACAACCACTCTCTATTCGCTATTGAACGAGCTGCCCCGTGACCGACTCAATATCTCCACTTTGGAAAATCCGGTGGAGTATGAACTACCTGGTATCAATCAGGTGAACATTAGTGAAAATGGTATTCTCACTTTTGAGTCATCCCTTCGGGCACTTATGCGCCAAGACCCCGATGTTATTTTAGTCGGAGAAATCAGGGACCACGAAACCGCAAGTCTTGCTTTTAAAGCGGCATCCACAGGGCATTTGGTCTTTTCCACTGTTCATGCCAATGGTGCCAAAGAAGTTGTGGAAAGGCTTGTAAATCTTGGGATTGATACCTTTACCATAAAAAGTAATCTTTGCCTTAGCGCCGCTCAACGCCTGGTTCCACTACTTTGCAATAATTGCGCTCTTTCTTTGAGCGACGAAGACATAAGAGAAATTAAAGGCCATCTTGATGGACGTGATCTTTCCCCCTTGAGGAAAATTAACACCGAAGGTTGTTCACATTGCCAAAGTGGCATTAAAGATCGCAAGGCCATTCTTGAATATATGGACAAAGGCGAAATCAATCATTTTCTTGGTAATTCCATCCATGGGGGTATCATTCCCAAGCACTCACTTAAAAGTGCAGCTCTCGTGTTGGCGGAAGAAGGCAGAATAGATGTTTTTGAAGTTTTGTCTTTCACCTGATTCTTTAAGAGGTTTTTATGAGATTTTTATTTATAATTATGATGATATTTCTGTATCTGAATTCTGGCCATGTGTATGCCTTTGATTTTTTTGATTCGGACATTGATTATTGGAATGAATCAAAAAATATTCAACAGTCAACTCCCAATGCCATCAAGGGAACTTCAATAAAAGATGAGAACAAATCCGAAGAAAAGAAAAAATCTTCTTTTGACTGGAAAAAACAACTCAACCCTAAGAATGATGAATTTTTCAAAGAGGGTGATTATACGCCACCCGCCGCCTTTATGGAACTGGCGAGAAACCCCAGCGATAAAAATATTAAAAATTGGTTTTCTCTGGTCGAGAAGAAAAATCTGCTCTCCCAAAGACTGGGCCAAAGAATTGCAGAATATGTCCGCAAGAATAAAAAACTCAAACCAGAAGAAAAAATAAACCTTAAAACTACTGTAAGTGAGCTTCCTCAAAGTAATGACGATTATAAGCGCTTTCGTTTTCGTATGTACTTTGAATCTTCTTGTCCTCATTGCAAGCGTATGTTTCAGACCATGAAGGAGCTGCAAGAGATGGGATATTTTGTGGAACTCAAACAAATTGATGATAACCAAAAGGTTCGTCGTATGCTGCCTTTTTCGGTTACTCGCGCCTCCAAGGAAGAGCTTAAAAATAAAAAAATCAGCTCATGGCCGGTTCTTTTCGTGGGCGATCTCAAGAAAAAAGTAGTTTACCGGTTAAACGGCTATCGCTCAACCACAGACGTTATCTCGGCCATTCAATCACGCTGAGTTTAAGCATTTCTTAAATATTTTAAAATCAACCTTTGCAAGGAGGAGGAATCATGTTTGATCCCCATACCAACTATTATCTCGTTAAAGAACGCATGAAAGAGCTGCACAATGAAGTGGGTCGGGGCGGCCCTAATCCCAAGATTCCTATTTGGCCTTTACTTTTGATTATCGCCATTCTTTTGACGTGGTTTTATGGAGCTGATGCTTTTGCCGCAATTCCAAGACTTCCAGGCTCAGATCAAAGCGACAAACTTCAAGCGGCGGGCACACTCCTTCGCATCATCGACAGTGCTCTCTTTTCGTGGGGAGCGCGTATTTTTGCCGGTCTTCTCATCTTAAACGCCGGAGTCTCACTTAAAAATCAGGCCTTCGGTCTGGCCTTTATCAGTGTGATAGGTGCCATTATTGTGGGAACGGCCCCATTGTGGGTGAAAAACATTTTTGACATGGGTGGCGGCACACTCTTTTCCATGCTCGCTTCTTTCGGAGGATTCTATGCATAGTTATGAATCCCTCAAAGAAAATTATGGCACCAAAGTCAGCCAAACCATCGACAGTCCCATTTTGGTCTTTGATTACTTTGAATTGACTGAGGTTTTTGCCGCTCTTTTTGTCATGCTGATCTTTGGAGTGATTTTCTACTCTTGGGGGCTTATGTTTTTGTCTTTGGGAATTATCCTTGGTGTAGTTCCACAAGTCAGAAGAAAAAACCTAAAAGGAATCTTCTTTCATAGGCCCTACAGAAAACTTCAAATGTCTCTGCCAGGCCTTATCAATCCGAAAGGGCCCAAAAGATACTCGGACTAATAATTAAAGCTTATGGAGAACCAATGAATAATAAACTCAAATCTCTTAAAGAATTTTTCAAATCGTCTATGATTGGGCCAAAGGAAAAGGGCATGGAAAAAGGCCAGATTCAAACACCACCTAATGGAACTTATGAAGGAGTAGACCTTCGCCTCTTGCCACGCTTTATTTCATATAAAGCATCTCTTCTAAAAGAGAAGATGACTTTAAAGACAGTGATGGCCATTCTTCTCATTCTCTTTTGCTTTCACTACTTCGGCACACGCTTTGAGGTAGCTTCCCTTCACAAAAAGCTGAGAGAAAAAGAGTATATCCTGGCACCAGGTGTTCTGGATTTTACCACCGCTTCTCCCCAAGCAGTGCCGGATTCCTATGTCAATGATGCAGTAACGGATTTTCTCTCCGATCTTGGCAATGTCAGTGCCAATAATATTGACGAGCAGTACAATATTCTCAAACGCTTTATGAGTGACAAACTCAAAGTGACATTTGAAATGGAAACCGGCGATTGGGTGGAGCAAGTCAAAAGCGAGGGCATCTCCCAGATTCTTACTGTCATCGAAAAAGAAATCAAAACCGATGAAGAGGGCAACTATAGAGTGATTGCTACAGCAAGAGCAGATTTTTATGCCTCTGGGCAGTATTTAGGGCATGAAGATCAGGTGATTGAAATGGCCCTTCAACTCACATCTCCCAAAAAAGGCAAGCGCTGGTATTTGCAAATCACCTCACTGTCATTGTCAAAAGCTGACGCTTTTAAGGTCAAAACTGACCTCTCAAAAGGTACTGCCAAATAATCTTTTTCTCTATTTGTACAAACTTAAACTCATTCATCTTAAATCAATTAAAACAAGGAAATTCTATGTACTCTAAACGACTTAAAAAAATCAAGTCTATCGCCAAGCGCGTCGGCTATGATCTTTACCGCGCTTTTCTTATCATCGTCAGTCATTTTATTTTGATCTATGCCGGAATCTATATTGGCATGAGTAAGTGTGAGGCGAGAACCATCTACTACGGATCAGAAACAGAAACCGTAACAGTTTCCTACGGCGCTGAGACGATATTTCGGTTTAACGAATCTGTAAAGACCATCAGTCGTGCCTCAAGGTTTACCATAGCGCCTTCCGATAGCAATAATCCCGACTACGCCGTTCTCTCGGTCACACCGCGTTTTACCAGAGGGGTGGGTAAAGTGACCTTTTTGCTTGCCAATGGTGCAGTGGTTACAACAAAAATCGTGACCGTTTTAAAGGAGCTTCCTGAAAAGGTTGAAAACTTTTACGACTTTCTGCCTAAAAAATCCCTTATTGAAAAGGAAGCTAATGCCGGGCCCGCCATTTCCGACTTGGAGCTGATGAAGGCCATGATTCGTTGGGAAGAGATTGTCGGCATTAAAGAGCGCTCCCTCATTCGTACTGTTATGACGGGAAATGCAGACCTTTCAGCAAAACTTGTAAGAGTTTATACCGGTGCCAAGTTCAACGGCTACGTCTTTAAAATCCGAAACCTTTCTAAAAAGAAAGAATATGCAGTTGGCATTCGTTCTCTTTCCCTTGGAAGGCCAAATCAGGCGCTTCTCTCGCAAGTTGACAAGAAACTCTTAAAACCCAATGAAGCGACGTTTCTCCGCATCGTGGCCAAGCCCACTTCAATTTACTACAACGTCAATCTCCCGGTAGGCGCGGTTCAATCTGAATAGTCCGCTTCTTTTTCCATTTTAAAATTCAAGGAGTTCAATTTGAATAAGATCAAAGAATACTATCTTCGCGCCAAGCGGGAACTTGAAAGTATTTTCCCAAACTACAAAAAATACCTCCCTTACGCTTTGGTATCCATCTGCATACTTGTTATTTATCTATATGCCCAGATGATGGATAGACAAACCCATGTCTTCCATCAAAAAGAAAGCATTAATATTGAGGGTGGACGAATCATTAATAGCGGTAAAGCGATTTATGAGAGAAAAGAAAAGATCGTTTCCAACCGTCTCGGTAATGTTGAAAAGTCTCTTAAAACGCTAACTCATGCCTTTACCAAGATCAATGAGGAGCTTCTTGAAACCCAAGGTAAGCTCGATTCGCTTCAAAATCCTTCCAAAGAAAAGGAAGCATCAAAAGAAAGTGAATCCACAAATTCTGAAGTAAACAAGGTGCCAATTAAAGACAAGAAAGACCCTCAAAAACCTGATGATGAAATCACACTTGATGATCCACCTAGTGATCTTCAAATTCGCCGCACCCATACCTCCTACGGTGCGTCTCCTTCGATTGAGGGGGTTCGCCCCCTCAATCTTTCCAAAAGAAAGCATTTTTCAAAAAGGAGGGTAAGAGGCCCATCGGTGATTTCATTTCCGGTTCAATCAACAAAGAAACCCGAAAGGATGGGGGTTAAAGTTCCGGCCGGATCGTATCTCAAGGCCAAACTTTTGACCGGAGTTGAGGCCAGTGAAGCACGTCCGGTTCCTGTCCTTTTGCAGGCGGATTACTTTTTTGTGGGCCCTAATAAAAGCAAAATTGACCTCTCAGGCTGTTTTATTATCGCCAAGTCCAAAGGCAATCTCTCCATTGAACGGGTGGAAATGCAGGCCACGAAAATTTCCTGTGTTTCAAAGTCGGGAAAAATGTTTGAGCGAAGTTTGAACGGTTTTGTGGCCGATGGTACTGATTCAAGTTTTGGGATTGAAGGAATCGTCAACTCCAAGCAGTCCCGTGTAGCTTCTATGGCCTTTCTTTCTTCTATCGTTCAGGGAATTGGAAATGCTATCCAGCAGGCGCAAACCACCACTCAAACCAATGCCCTTGGAGGCTCAAGCTCGATTGTCACCGGAAGTCAGGCCAAATACCTTGCTGCCGGTGGTGCCAGCAATGCCGCCTCACTGGTGACTAACTGGTATCTCAAACACGCCCAGAATTTACTCCCCACCATCAATGTGGGGTCGGGACAAGATGTGTGGATCATTCTGCAAGATACGGTGGACCTTCCCAATTGGTATTTCAAAAGGCCTAAAAATTTATCGCAAAATTCGGGTAGCTATTCTTATCTGGCTCGTTTGATCGACTAACAACTTAAAAATTACCGGAGAATTAATATGAGATTTACCTTTATGACGATATTCACTCTTTTCCTTGCCTCTTGTTCCACTATGCGCGCGCCCAGCATCAATATGTTGGAAAGACGTGCTGACTATAATGGAGAGGTCGAACTTAAAACCATGCTTGATGATGGTTCACCACTGTTTGTACCCCAAAAAACCAAGCCCCAAGAAGTCGATATTTACATTCACCCCCATGAAACCATCCATGGAGATTACTTTCGGGGAGGATTTATCCGCTCAGTGGTAGAAGGCAGCCAATGGGAACTCACCAAAGTCGAAGCACCGCCTGTTAAAGAAGAAATCAGGAAGAAAAACGAATCGGCACCAAAGCGAAAAAAACGCGAGACTCCCAAACTCATGCAAAGTTCAAAAGATCGCCGTTAACCCTATTCATTCTTTTTTCTTTCCATTTTTTTCTCAATTCTTAAAAAGGAGACACTCTCTTGAAAGCAAGAAAACTTGTCGATCTTCCTGATCCAATCTCAAAAGCACTATCCAATCGTGAAACTTTCACCAATGCGCTTTTTTCACGCCCCGATTCACTCTCGGCACTTCTTTCTTACGATGAAGTTCTTGAGAAGGAGCAGCTTTTTTTACAAAAAGACGGCTCTCTGGGAGCAGTCTATGAAGTCGAGCTATTGGAGCACGAACCTATGGCATCCAAACAGATTATTAATGCCGTCGAGGGACTTAAACCTCTTTTTAATCTTCCTGAAAACTGCACACTGCAATTTCTCTTTGACCAGTCGGCGTTTTCTTCTTTTGATAAAGAACTTTGTGAGATTGAATCAAGTTACCCAGACGCTCATTCAGTGAGTCAGCTTCTTTTTGATGAAAAAGTGGCCGCTCTTAAAGAATCGTGTCGTGCGTTTGGCAAAAAATCTCCTTTCAGGCGCAAGCTCTACCTTTCCATTCGATATTTTCCAAAGATAGCGGGGAGCAGAAAAGTCAAAGACTACCTTGATCGCGGGGAAGTCACTCTCTACAGGGAACTTTCGGAATTTGTCACGGAACTTAAAAACTTCAAAGGTATCTTAAAAGGCATTGAAACCGCCTCCCCCTTGAAATTGGTCCGTCTGGGAGCAGAATCTTTGCTTGATGTTCTGAGGCACTTTTTTAATCCCAAGACATACTATAAAAGATCGTTCGCCCCCTTTAATAAGAATATCTCGCTTTCCAAGCAGTTTCTTTACAATTCACCCGTTCTTGATTATCCGGGGATTGAACGGGAAGGGATCAAGAGTCGTACATTGACTCTTAAAACGTGCCCACTCTACGCCTATCCCGGTGGCATGGCATATTTTCTCAAAATTCCGTTTCCATTCAAGCTCTCACTTAATTTTTCGTTTCCTTCAAAATACAAAACCAAACTCTTTTTTGACACCAAAGAGTTCTTTTTGGAACATGGAGCGACGGCCAAAGCAAGAGTTCAACGCGAAGAAATCAAGGAAGTTCAGGATCGTCTTGCGCGCAATGATCGATGCTTGAATCTCACATTCAACGTTATCATTGAGGGTGAGAGTGAAGAAGAACTGGACAATCGGGAAAAAGAAATCTGCCACATTTTTAATAATGATCTGGACACCGAAGTCATCACTGAAAATGACATAGGCCTGGGGCTGGCACTCAATTCCCTTCCACTTTCTTATGTTCCTGATGCCGATTACTCCACCCAAAGAGCGATTCGCATTTTTAGATCGGATGCGGTCAAGTTTTTGCCCATTTTTGATTCTTTTAGGGGGCTCAAGAATCCACTGTCAGTCTTTCTCTCCCGTGAAAACAATCTGGTTCCATTTTCCCTACTTGAAAATGAAACCTCCAACCACACGGCGGTTCTCGCTGATACGGGTTCGGGCAAATCGGCATTTGTTATTGACTGCATCGTAGCGGCAAAACGCATGTCGCCTGAGCCGTTAGTGTTCATCATTGATAAGAAATCCTCCTATTCAATGCTCTCAGAATACTATGATGGGGATCTTACTGTTTTTGACCGAAACAAAGAGGTTCCCTTTTCTCCTTTCAGGGGTGTTTACGATGAAGAAAAGATTGCCTTTTTAACCAAGCTGATCTCTTCGGCTATTCATCTGACTTCACCAAGTTTTGCTCTTGAAAGTGAACATCAGGCGGCAATAACCATGGCGCTTAAGCTGGCCTATATCAAAAAGTGTGACCGCCAGGGGCTTAGTTATCTTGATGGTGAGCTTTTAAGACAAGACTCGGATGAGGAAGTCGAACTCACCATGGAAGATTTTGTGGTGGAGCTTGGTTCTCTGACCGACGGTAAAAGTGAAAGGATGCGTGAGGTGGTTGATCCACTTCTTTCAAAGCTCAGGCCATTTTACGACGATGGGGTGTACGCCAAGTTCTTTAGAGGATCAAAAAGTACAAATAAAAAGTCCAAGCTCTTTTACGTTTATGACCTTGATGCCTTGGACGGTGATCCTACTTTACAAACGCTTATGACCATGGCGGTGATTGAAGAGATTCGCTGTATTCTCTCTCTTCCAGAAAATCAAGGCAGGGCTGGATTTTTGGTAATGGAAGAGTTTGCCATGCTTGGAAGAAACAACCCGGCGTTTCGGGACTTTGCCATAGACTTTGCTGAGACTATGCGAAAGCGGGGGTGCTGGCTTATCACTCTGACGCCACGCCCACAAAACTACTTCGACCTTGAAGTGGGAAAGGCGTTTTGGTCAGTGGCCTCCAACTACGTCTTTCTTCAAATGAATGGGGATAACGTGGACTTTATTGTGGAAAACTCGTCTCTTCTTGATGAGGCAAGTAGTGAAATTGTCCGTTCTCTTAAAACCATCAACGGAGAATTTGCCGAGATATTCCACATTAATAAAAACAAGACCAAACAGGGGGCGTTTCGTTATCGCCAGACTCCTTCAGCGCGCTGGATGAGTCCGACCAATGCCAAAGACACGAAAAAAGCCCTGACTGCGCTTGAGAAGTTTGACGATAAGTGGGAGGCACTTAAGTATTTAAAAAGTAGTTTGAACTAATTTTAATAAAAAACTCCCTTGATTGTACCAAGGGAGTTTTTTTGTTTTGCTTTAAAATTTCGATGATTCCTGATCCCATAATGCCTTCGAGAACATTTCTTCCAGAAGATTGTTAAATTAAAAACTTACTCTTCATCAGCTAAGTTTTGCATTTCTTGATACATTTGTCTTTCTTTTTCATTTGCCTTTCGTAAGGAAATTACTCTGTACTTCATGTCTCCAATTTCATGACGGAAGGTATAGGCGAACATATATAATTCTCCATCAATATGCCCAAATACCATCCCTCTAAGAGGGTCGGTATTTCCTGTGTTTTTCTCTATAGCTAACTCTTCAAAGTCAACTTTCGAAAAGTCTTCCCATTTATCTTTTGTTGAAACCATTTGAAATATTCGAAGATCTTTTAAAATATCAATTGCTCGCCCTAAGGAAATGCCATGCTTCTCACGATTTTTATTATCTTTAATAGGATCGAACTCAATTGGATTAAACTGATCCATTGCTTTAAAAAAAGTACATGTGTAATCCAGCTTACTAACCTCTAAAAAATCTCCTTTCCGAGGACTATTATTTACATTCATACATCGGAAGCCAAGATCAAAGATTCCAAAATCTCTTAAATATTGACAATTAGAACATATCTTTCTCGTTGAGTTCTCCATAAATATAATTATACAGATTTACAAATAGTTTAATATCCTTTTTACCACATTGGAGCGGAGCCAATAAAGTGAGGAAGTGCTAAAAACAGAGTTAAATTAGAGCTACTCATTTAAAACGGCAGGACGAATGATCTCACTTAAAATCCGAAACCGTTTAACCCGTTCTTCCTTGGACTTTATTGGCATCATCACAAAGTAAGTTTTTTCATTTTATTTCAACATCACCACCATCTTTAAAATTAACTTTTTTCAAGTCGAAGTCTGTAATGAGTTTGTCGACATTTTCCTCTTCCGATTTTACTAAAAGACAAGCTTTTCCATTGGCCTCAACAATTAACTCGTGAGTAAATGAATTATAAGGAACCTTGTAATTGAGAGAAATTATAGGAATGAGCTGGCTTTTGATTTTAACAAAGGCGTCTCCATTGGATTTCCAACTTCCTTCAACAAAATCGTCTCCATTTTTGTGATTCTTTTGTATTTCTAATCCTATATTCTTTGCTGTTGTAAGTACGCTGCCATCAACTCTATAAATCTCTTCCATTCCAAAAGTTATCTGCTCGTTTTTGTCGTACATAGACTCTAACATTTTCGCCCCTTCCTTTTTAAAAATGGGGTTCCACTGTGCCTTTTCAAACTCAGGAAATTGAAAATGAATATTGATGATAATCTTCTTTATCCTTCCTTTCTCATCTTCCTCACTACTTGGCCGAATATGATAAATAGATATTGGTTTTGAATTGGGGTTTATCTTGGAAGCCTCGGAGTATTTCTTTGCAGGGGCCGTAAAATCTGTTGCAGAGGCCATAATCCCCTTGTCGACCTCTAAGTTTTGCACCCCCCCAGCAAGTTTTTGAACATCAGGACGACCTACTTTTTTATTTGAGTTAGTATAGTCTTTGGCCTCTAGAAAAGTCTTAAACTGTTCCTTTATCAACACATCAATTTGGTATTTGTCATCGCTATACAGTCCCTTTAAAAATTGATCGTGCTTGATTTCAGAGGAATTCTGAATCAGCTTGATCGCAGCAGCGGCGAGCATTTCATAAGCGGTGCCATCTTTTTTCGGTTTATACCCATAAATTGCCTCAAATAGTTCATCCATCTTTGATGCCATTTTCAACCTCTAATTTTTCAAGGGAGATTCAATGAAAGTTATTTTACTACTGTTTGTAGTGGTAATAAACCCAATTACTTTATTTGCAGGAGAAAATCTCGACTATCAAAATGTCGAAAACTTCTCTCCCTCAGATTATCTCTTGGGCTCCCACGGAAGGCGGAAAGACCCGGTATTTGATGAATACCGCACGATTGATCTGAATCTGGACTTGGGACTAGGTGCAGATTGCGGACGTATCTCCGTCAAAAACACCATGAAAGCGGCGCTTCAAAATATTCTCGATGCTCGCTATCTTGGTGACATGGGAAAGGACATTCTTGCCGCGAGTCCCATGCTTCTTACCTGTTACTTTAGCCCTACATGGTGCAGTATTTTAAAACATTCCAGAATACGGGCCAATTTTCTGGCTCAACTCAGAATGAATCAGTGTAAGGCCATCGACTCCTATACTGATTCGAAAGTAAATGAGTTTTATGAACAACGAGCAGAATGTGTTCGTAACGCCAATCAAAAATCGGGCGGTAACTTTGAACAGTCGATGGAGTCTTGTAAAAATTATTGGGATGCAGACATTGCAGACTGGTCTGGTGATGGTAAATCCTCTGAGAATCGTCTGATTGAAAGCACGGCTAAATGGGCCGGATTTCAAGGAAAAAAAGCAGAAAGAGTCGTCAACCTTACCAAGGCCTTTATCGGTGACACCGTTATCAAGCGAGGGAGCATCAGCATTGATTATGGGCCTCGCCGAGTTCAGCTCACTCCTCGCACCTATTTAATGGACATAAGAAAAGACACCTATACCAAGCTCTGTGATGGACTGGTGAAACGCATTGTTAAAAAAGGTGGTTATCGTTCAAATGTTTATCAATTGGTGTCAGATAAAGACCTGGATAGTTTGAGCGGCAGCGCCGATCACCATCTGGTTGACCGCCAAACTATTCTCTCGCTTGCTTACCTTCCTCACAGCAAAAGAGAAGTGGCCTGCAAAAAACTCTCGGATGCCATTTCTATGACTGTCTTCTCCGATGATATGGGAAGAACACTTGATTTCACATCGTCAAAACTGACCACCAATCCGCATTTGCCAAATAAAAGGCAAGCGGAGGCAGTCAGAAAAAGCAAAGTGTTGAAAGATCAAATTGAGATGGCCCTCGCACTTGAAAAACACAATTCCGATCCTCTCAACCAAGTGCTTTATCAAATCAACAAAGAAGGCGAAAAATATCAAGGCGTCGTGGTTGAAGAAGAATTGAGTATTGACCGCAATACGGGACTTACTAAACGCCTTGACAGTCTTTTCTTTGATTGTGCTGACCGGATCGGTTGCCACAAAGACAATTATTAACCTTACCAACTAAAACACTCCCAGGGGGGCCTTTATGTTTTCCTCAACTGCCTATGAGGCGTTCTATACCATTATTGGGCTTCACTTTCATGAGGCTTCGATTCAAATCATAACCTCCCAAGCTGTATTGGCGGGTATCTTGGCACTCACTTTCGGTGCAGCTTTCTTCTTTGCCGTATGGGGATATTTTAAAAAATATTTGCCCGGCTCTTTAGGAGGAGGAAGAGGGGCGAATCTTGCCACTTTTGTTAAACTGATCGCCTCTTTTCTTTTGGGAGTTTCGCTTCTAAAGGTTGGCTCCTTTGGAGAGGTCAAGGATTACAAACGCGTCTCTTGGCATCATAATGACTATATTGAAACCAAGATTCCCAACCTTCAAGAAACTTACAAGGTGAGTTTTGTTTTTGATTTGATGACCCAATCAGCGGAGGAGTTGGCGAAATTTTTCAGCATGGTTGTGGATAAGCTTTTTGAGCGAACCAATTCGGAGCTTCACGCGCCTTCTTCTTTCTACAAGGCAATTATGTATGCCGGCTCCGTTTCTATTGAAGAACCCGCATTGCGCTCACTGATTGACCTCTATTCTGTCCAGTGTTTTGACAAGGTGATCCCTCAAATTGAAAACGCCAAAAAAATGGATAAAATTTCGGAGTTCTTTCGTCCTTCTCACGGCACTGTCGATCAGGCGCTCAAAGGCATTGTTATCACCACCAGCAAAGGAACCAAGGTCACTTGTTATGATCTAAAAGAAAAAGTGGGGCTTGAACTTCACAATCATTCCCGAAAAATTCAAGGAAAACTGGCACTCTACGAGAGCAATATCTCTCTTAAGATTAACCGTAACCTCTTAAACGAAATGACATCTTCTTCATTGAATAATTATTTCAACGAAAAAGCGGAAACCTATTGGTTCAATATTCAAAAGGGAGCTGAAATCCCCTCAGGAGGCTTTGCCAAGTTTCTGCTCGGTTGGAAACGTTTTTGGAGTTGGGACGGGTTTTTAAGTTTTCTTGGCAATGAACACTTGGAAGGTGCCAGTCTTACGGCCGATCGAGCACTCCAATTTAATGAGTATCTAAAACGTGCTCCGCACCTTAAGGGCATGGTAAAGCTTTTTCTGATTGCCATGTTTCCGTGGCTCATCTTTTTTATTTTTGCCGGTAAGTGGCACATTATCATTGCTTGGTGGGCGGTATATGCCAGTGTACTTTTATGGACCCCTCTCTGGGCACTTCTTTATCATCTGATGAGTAGCATTGCCCTTTCAACTGATGTAATGGCATCTTTTGGTAGACTGAATGACGGGGTATCCCTCTACTCATCCCAACTCATCACCAATAAAATCTACCAATTCTACGCCATCTATTCCTGGCTCCAAATTATTGTAGGGCCCTTACCAACCGTTTTTCTTGCCTGGGGCATGTTTACTGGGGTTTTGCGTGATTCTGAACAGGAATCATCACCAGAGGGCATTTCAACGGTTGCTTCCGTTGCCGGTGCCACTGTTACAGGTGGAGCATCTGCCGGTGTCACAGCAGGAGCGAGTGCAGGTATCAAAACGGCCGCCAGCAAGACTGGTTATCGTCCCAAAGGATTGCCCTCCAAAGATAGTTAGGGTGATTTACACATACACAAAAGGCGTCACTAAAGATGACGCCTTTTTTCTTCTTTTATAATCCGAAAATTCATCTTTATAAATTTAATTCATCACTTTCATGGCTTCCCATTTCGGGAAGATTTTTAACTTGATTCATTCTCAGGAGATTTATGCAAAAGCAAAAACCTACCCCTCAATCACCTTCACCCTCGTCCGGTGGCACTCTCATGAAAACCTTTGATGAAGGTGTCATGATGTTTATTGATCTGGCCCAAGAAAGCATTGTCATGTTTGGCATTGGCCTGAGTCAGCTCGTTCGACTTCTTGTTCGCTTTCACGTCTTTTCTCTGACGGCCCTCTATGCAATCTATGTGTTCACTCGCATAGTAATCAAAGATTCATGGCACCTTGAATTGCTTTACAAGTCAGCACCAACCGTCTTCACCCCTGAAAAACTGGATTGGTTTCTACAGTTTTCTCTCAACCAGCACCATTTTGCCTTCCTATTAATGATTCTTTTCATTGTGTGCGTCTCATTGGGATTTAAACTGCGTTATGTTCGCACAAAGTTCATCAAGATTTTTATCACAGCAGGACTTACCAATGGTAAAGGCGACACACCCAAACTTGTAGGCCGAAACAAACTCGATAAATTTCGAGTTCAGTATGATTTTGACGCCAATGGAGTCGGACTCAGCGAATTTAAAGACAAGCAAGAGCGAATTGAAGCGCAGTTTGGAATGGAAGTTGAATCAATCAAGATGGGTAAGAATCCAGGACGCGCACTTATTACGTTCAATAAGAGGAAGTTTCCTGAAACCGTTTCGTATCAAGACGTTAGCGAAGAAAAAGTGCTTGCACCAGATTCATTTTATGTCGGCCACTCAGTAGAAGGAGTGGTGACTCAAAAAATTTCTGATCTCCCTCACATGCTTGTGGCGGGAACTACGGGTTCCGGGAAGTCGGTCTTTTTCAAGCAATGTTTGGTGGGACTACTCGAATCAACCAAGCACCTTCAGCTCTACATCATCGACCTAAAAGGCGGGCTTGAGGCCATCGACTTTAAGGACGCTCCCAATGTAAAGATCGTCAAGACGATGCAAGAAGCCGTCATGCTTTTGCGCCAGGTTGAAAAAGAAATGAAGGATCGCTTCAAGTTCCTTGAAAACAACGCCCTTAAAACGATTGTTCCTGGCCGTGACAAGAAAGATCGCATCGTTGTGGCGGTGGATGAAGCGAGTGTCCTCTATATGGAGAGAAGTCGCTATGACGACGACTTTAAGATTGCTCTTGAGGCCAGAAAACTGGCCGATTCAATCTCCAAATTGTCTCGTGCAGCATCCATTCATTTACTACTGGCGACCCAGAAATTAGATCGAACAGTTATTCCAGTTTCTGTCAGCGAAAACATTTCGGGACGCATGGCCTTTCGTGCCAACTCCCTGCAAGGAAGTCTCGTGGTTCTCGGCAGTAAAGACGCCGCTGAACTTCCAAAAACTCCAGGCCGGGGAATTTGGAATGTTGGAAATCAGAAAATGATTGTTCAGGCACCCTTCATAAGTGATGAAGAGATCAAAAGAAGGTGTAAACGCATTGCCAATGAATTTGAAGCAAACGAGAGATTTCTCTTTAACGACATGATTGATGAACTCGATCACTCGGAAAGTGAAGAGTCTAAAGAAGTTCTCAAAGGGCTGATGAACAAAGGATTTTCAGATGAAACAAAAAAACAGGATAGAGATAAGACAGAATGATGTCGATTTCTTCTTTTTTCTCCATTCTGTTAAAGCCGCAACTATAGAGCAGGTAGGCAGGGATGCCTACCCTCTTTTAAAAAAGTGGGCCCTCTACAAAAGGCTTCAGATGCTTCAAAATGAGGGGCTGGTGCAAGGGAGCATCACTTCCAGTTCAGGCCACAGGAAGGTGTACAGCATAACCAGAAAAGCGTTTAGAAAGTATCTTTCAAACGCTCATGTAAAACGAAAGGAACTCAAAAGCGATGCTATCAAGCATGACTTGGGGCTGGTTGAGATTCGTTACGCTCTTTTAAATCTTGATCGTGTAACCAGATTCATTCCTGAAAACTCGCTTCAAACCTGGTCTTCGGATTTGTTAGGAAAGGAGATCGAACCTTTTGTCATTTCCAATTCGGACGCTGCCGCCCAGATCACCGTTAGCCAGACTTCCATATTCTTTGCTTTAGAATATGAGCTATCCTTAAAAACCGAAACTCGCTACCAAGAGACCATCAGAAAATACTACCTTGAAAGTGAGGTTACGCGAGTTCTATACGTTGTTGAATCAAGTAATGATTTGAAAAAGATCATGGACATTGAAAAAACAATGGATAGAAAATGTCTCGGCAAATTCTTTTACACTACTTTTGAAAAATTGGTTCAGAAAAAAGAATCAAAGTTTATCAATTGGAAGGGAGAAGTGATAAATCTTGGAGTACAAGGATGAAGCAAAAAATGAGTTCCAATCCGGTTCCAGGCCTGGAAATAGCCAATTTTAAAAAAATGAAGTTAATCACCTGTTATCATTATCTTTTTGGACTTCCGCCACCGCCGGAAAAATTCTGACTGTATGTACTTGCACTGTTTTTTCCGTGTTTTATAGCTCTATTGTCTGATCTCTTATAATTACCTTCTCATCCTCCTTACTATCACGATCTATCCTTCCTCTTTCCAACCGTAATGACTAATCAACATATCTCAAATGTTCATGAAACTTACCACGGACAAAATATTTCTGATGAATTTCAGCAAAAAAATGAAGTTTCCCAAAGATCAAATGAATTAATAAATCAAACCTCTAATTACAGGAGACAAAACAAAATGAATCAAAGTAAAAATCCAACTGACAAACTTTCCGATAAAAAACCGAGTCAATTTTATACTGTTAATCACCTTTTTAAAAATATCACCTGCCTATTATTTATGACCGTAGTGATGACAAACGTTGTTGGCTGTGGACGTTGTGATAAAAATGGTGGCGACTCTTGTCAAATTCAAAGTGAAACGCCGAATTCGACAAACAATGGAGGCGGCAATGGTCCCGGTGATGATTCCGGCAGCGGTGGAGGTGGCCAAGACAATGGCGACGGTGACGACTCCCGAACAATCACCGAGCGACTTTTAGAGAGTGAGCTGATTACAAATAGTGTCTACCTTGGAATTGTGAAGCCCGATGATATGCTACATTTTGAAATTGAAGGTGTCGAAATAGTCCCACAATTTTCCGGCATCTATGAAAGATCGTATGCTTCAAGCTGGAAGGAGCTTTTCTGTCCTCTTGTTGATTTTCCTGTGAGAGATTTTCCTCGTCCGCCTTTTCCTCCAATTCCTCCGATACCGCCAAGGCCTGACTTTAATAAAAGAGGTTGCCGCTATGTAACGGTGCCGGGAAATTGTCGCCATAGGTTTCGGGATCGTGTAGCTGATAGGGTTCAGGAAATTGCAATCAATAACGATCTGGAAAATCTAAAACTCAAACTTGTGATCGGTGACAAGACTTTTCCCCTTGGTGAAATTGTAAAACGAGAGGAAAATAAAATTTTAGCGAAGCTCCTCTTGACTCAAGAAATGCTCACCCAAGAACGGGAAGCGAAGCTTATTATACAAAGGCATGATGCCTACAGTGTGAAAGTGGGCTTCATTGGGTTTGGTTCATGTGATGGAAACGGGAGGAGAAACTTTAAAACTACTGGCCCCATAGATTCATCAAATGCGACAGTGCAAACGGTTCAAGAGTTTACCGTCAGTGCTTCGGTTGAATATGTCGAAGGGGAAGAATGAAAACTTGGTGATAAAACAAAAGGGGAATGAGCCTTAAAAAGATTCATTCCCCTTTGTTTCTCACTTCAAGGAAAAGTGAAGCATAAAAAAAATTGTAACTAAGGTTCAATTTTTTGACCATATTCTTTTTCTGCCTGATCTATGTAATCACGAAATAACAACTCGATAACATGGGCAGGCCTTGAGTTAATCTTTTTCGCCATCAGGTCAAACTTTTTATAAAGGTTAGGGTTACAAGTAAAGCTGCTCGTCTTTCTGTCATCACGCTTAGGTATTGATAAGTCTTCAATCTTCCCCTTTTCGGCCTTCTCTAAAAATTGAATCAGTAAATTTTCAAGGACTAGCGAAAATTTCTTTTGGCCGTCCATCTTGCAGGCATTGGCAAAGCTTAGAAGGTCAGACTCGCTGACTCTAATCGAATATTTTTTTTTAGGTTCTTCCTTTAGAGATTTTAAGGCATTCTTTCGACTGATTAGCATACATGCATTGTCGTCTATTCATCGTTCATTTTCAAGTAAAAAAATACTACAAAATATCGTCATAAGGCTATTTTTTACTTTATATTATAGTAAAAAAATACTATACTAATTCTTGTGATCACCGATAAATAAAGGGTGAGTAACCTAAAAACTAACAAGGATTAAAAAATGAAAAAGCTAAGAGTAGAACTAAAAAACAAGGTAGACCTCAATGACCGAGAGCGCCAATACTTAAAGCATGGAGCTAGACTTTACTGCGTAAAAATTTGGAGCGGTGGAGAGAATGTCGTAATTACTGACGTAACTGATGCCGGAAAGCGTGGCAAAGTCTGCCCTGAACTTTCTATTGATGGTCGCTATATCAAAAACGCCTGCCCATGTCTGGACCTTTTATATAGTCATTTGCACAAGCTCTTTGAGCTTACAACTGCCAAGAAGTTACCGGAGGAGTCTTTAAATTTTGATGAAAGACTTAATTTTTATGTTCGAGAAGTTGAATCAAAGCGCCTTTTGCCGCTTGATCTATCCATAATTAAACCACTCAAGATGGAACCGAAAAAGTGGACCATACCCCACGTTATCCGAGCGATAGTAAACGGACAGTGTAAGGGGCTTCGCTGTAAGTATCGCCATCTTGATGATACCGGTCAAGATTTTGGAGAGGGTGAGATTTCAGACCCTATCAATTTTGCTCGTAAAATTGTTGAAGACCCTTCAGGTTGGTGGACAAATAAAAACGGGAACGGAGCAGTGACGATTTGCTGTCATTCTTTTGATTCTAACGAGTTTATCCCTATTATTGAGAAACCTAAAAAAGAAAAAAAGGAAGCTGGCCCAATTTTAAAAGCTGAAACCGCCGGGCCGAAAACAACCAAACAAAAAAGCAAAGAACTAACATTTGAAGAGGCCAGGGAAGTTTTAGAAAAGGAAGGTGTAAAGGTTGAGCAAACCATGACTACACCTAAAAAGGCCTGGAAAAGTCCGCGCAAGGTGTGGCAAGTATTCGGACGGACAAATGGGCTTGAGGATATTCTGCACGACCTTGGTTGCTCACGGCGTAGGTATAGAGGCATGTTTTCCTTTTGGGAAGGCGACCTGACTATAGAGATTGCTAAGGCAATCAAAGAAGGGGGAAGGCTTAGCTTTACTGGACAGCAAGAGAAAAAAGAAGAGAGAGCCGAAAAACGCGCAGAGCGCTTTGAGAATTATTCGGACAGCTCCAGCAAAAGATCAGAAATGCGCTTTAATGCCGCAAGCCAAGTCTCTGACCTTATTCCTATGGGGCAACCTATATTAGTTGGCCATCACTCGGAGAAACGTCACCGACGCGATCTTGAACGAATTGATACAAATATGAGAAAAGGAATCGAGGAAAACAAAAAGGCCAATTATTATCAGGACCGAGCTGCCGGCATCAAGTACAAACTGGATAAACAAAAAATTGATCTTGGTTATCTTCATAACAAAATTGTTGAAAATGAAAGACAATTAAAGAAAGTCTTTAAATACGGAAAAAACGGTTATCCAGATTTTGAGTCAAGAGTGAAAGAGCTTGAAGAAAAGCTCTCCTACTATAAGTGCCAGCGCAATCAAATTATAGAACAACAAAAAGAGGATGGAAAAATCATTCCCTCACCCCAGACGGTCGATAAAGACGATCTCGTAAAATATAGAGGCAGTTGGTATCCCGTTGTTCGCTCCAATCAAAAAAGTATCACCATAGGTAACTGGCTGGGAATTTCTACTTTCACTTGGCGCGCTCCTTATGATGCGATCTCAGAAATAAAAAAATCTTCTTAAGACAAAAGTGACAAATTGGTTAAAGCACATAATAAGTTATGGAACATGAAAAAAAGAGGAATAAATGAAAAATAAAAATTGTAAATCTGTAAAAAAACTTACAGCATTTCAAAAAGAAGCTGTGGAAGATGCTCTCTCCAATAATGAAAACTCTTCTGATGATGAACTGATTGATCTTTTCGTCAACGAGTTTGACTTAACTAAGGATCAAGCAACATTTTGGCTTGAAAAGCGAAACCATTATTTAACTTTGCAAGACTTTCCTTTAAATTCACGACTAAGAAAAGAAGCAAGGGAAAACAATCTTGTAAAAATAGATAAGAAACTCAAAAAGTTGCAAGACCTTATCTTTGAAGTTCAAACAAGACGAACCATCAACATCGAAGCCTATGACGATGAACTTCCCGAAACGTGGAAAAACCTTCTTCTGGCAATCAATAAACTCGAAAAGGAAGTTAAAGCGCTTGTCGAATTGGTAGATCAGAAAAACGAATAGGGGGTAGATATGAATTTCAACGAAATACACAATTGTGCCCAATGCGGGCACCGGGAAACTCCCAATAAAAAACCAAAAACTATCGAGAAGTGGCTTTGCTTTTTTGGCATTTTCCCATTTTTTCTGGTCCCCCCCCTGGCTCATCTTTTGGACACCGTTTGCCGTTTGGTGCTTGCTTAAACACCATAAGCCAGTTTGTGCCAATTGTGGCTGGGGGCATCCCGTGCCTGTATCGCGATTAAGTAGCAAGCTGGAAATCAACTAGCTTTACATATTCGGATAGAAACCACTCATTACATAGGAGAAGTTCATGCTCAAATGGAAAGAACCATCAAACGACGATCTCAAACGACTCAAGGCCATATCAATTCTTCTGGACGATGACGAAAGGTTTATTCACTTTCTGTTTCACCCAAGGAAATCACAATTAGCATCCTCGCCCGAAACGCTCAAAAAAGAAATGAAATGCTTTAGCTCAGGTGAGCAAACCCTTCTTCTTATTGCCATGGATATTTGGGGAACCTATGGGGGAATTCACTTTGATGATCTTTATACCAATCTTGATCCCAACACCTTCAAAAGTTGCATCAATTCTCTTGCCTATATCAAGCGTCACCTCTACCGCTAACTTACTCCCTTCTTAATTCAAATATTTCTAGTTTTCGGACGAGAAAATCCGAATCCCTTCTTTTATTTATCTAAAATTCCAAGGACATTCACATGCAACACATCACTCTTACAGACGAGCAATGGACTCGTCTATCTTCAATTCTACCAAAGTACAAACCATCAAACAAAGGAGGCCGCCCAAGGCTGGAACTTAAAAAAGTTTTTGAAGGAATTCTCTACGTTAAAATAAATAAACTTCCGTGGAAAGCCGTTCCCGCCGAATACGGCTCAAAAACCGCCATCAATGATTACTTCAGGCATTGGAAAAAAGCCGGGATCTTTAAGCAGTTCAATACCGAAAACATCATCTCTCAAAACGAATTGATCCAACTTTACATAGCTGACTTTGAAGACAACAACTCGTGCTCTGTGGGAGGTGTCCGGTGAATTTTACTGTTCTTGATCTTTTTTCGGGAATTGGAGGATTTTCACTGGGGCTTGATCGAGTGGGAATGAAGACTGTCACATTTTGCGAACAGGATCAGACTTGCCAGCAAGTTATAAAAAAACACTGGCCCCAGGTTCCTATATTTTCGGACGTAAGAACCCTTACCAAGGAAATTCTCATGGGTCAGGGAATTTCAAAAATTGACATCATCACAGCGGGCTTTCCTTGCCAAGACGTAAGCAATGCAAACATCAAAGGCAAGGGGCTTAAAGGAGAAAAAAGTGGACTATGGATTGAAGCAAAACGACTCATTAGTGAACTTAAACCCAAATACGCCATCATTGAAAATGTCGCCAACCTTCGCTCTCGCGGACTTGCCCAAATCCTCAAAGATTTGTGGAAGATCGGGTATGACTGTGAATGGCACATACTACCAGCTTCCCTCTTTGATTCCTGCCCACACAGAAGGGAGAGAATCTGGATTCTTGCCTACCCCTCTCACACACGATTCGACCTCGGCAAATCCAACAGGACTGCATCGAAACCGACCACCATTGTTGACCGTTATTTTCTTATGCAGCTATTTCAAAATGGGACTGAGAGATTGGATGAAGGCAAAAAAACGACTTTTCCAACAGATCGAACAGCTCAAGAAATCTTCTCCCAGAAGCTTCGCGAGATTGAGAGATCGGGACATTGGCAAAGCCATCTTGAAAGACTCAACTCTCACTGGAAGATTGAACCCTCAGTTTGTCGAGTGGTTGATGGGCTACCCAAAAAACTGGTCCAAGCTAATAATCGGCGAATAAAACAACTCGGTAACACCGTCATTCCACAAATTCCCGAACTCATCGGGAGGGCCATTTTAAGACACGAATCTTGTAAGAAGACGGCCTGACCAAAAAAACTTCACCTTAACTCATTAAGAAATAATCGGAGAACTTTTTATGAAAAATATTTTTTTCACTTCTATCACTATATCTTTGTTTTTATTTTGCCTGAACCCAAAAAGCTTTGCTGCCTCTGAATATACTCTTGGAGGGAGTTATCACCTTAACGGACAAAATACTTTTTCAGATGATGAGACGCTTGACCTTGGCCTTTCCATGACTGGCAGTATCTTATCCGACGAAACTAACAAATACGGCATCACTCTCAGTTACAATATCAACTGGGAAGAAAACGCAAACAATAAAGTGATAAGTGAAGTCGTCACCCTCATGCCGCTTGCCTTTTTTCGCCGACATTTTCTTGTCACGGGAGAAAATTCCAGATTCCCTATTTCTTTCTATCTTGGGCCTAATATCGGATACGCCAAGATTTTAACTCCAACATCAAAGGAAGCAGATTTTACTTTTATCGCCGGTGGAAGTCTTGGCATGAATATGTTTTTGGCCAGAGACGTTTCTCTCGATCTTCTCTTCTTTAGTATGAACAAGAACTTCAAAACCCAGCAGGAAATTTTCAATCAATCTCTTGGAGTGCGCTTCTACTTTTGAGTGTTTTCTCTTCTCTCTATTCCCCCTCATCCACTTTCAATTATTCCCACCTTTCTCAAGGAGTTCTTACTATGGAACTATCAAAACCCAATCCACCTAAAAAACAAATAAAAAAAACAAACACCACTCCCATTCGAGTTTTTAAAGCTACTGCCAAGACTCTCAAAAGCATGATCCAAAAGCTGGATAAGAAGTCATTCGGTAGAAAAGTACGAGTTGATGATCTTATCTTGAAGTCTCTCTCATTGTTGGAAGACAAACACCTTGAAGAGATCAGAGATGCAACACTCTCAAACACCGACAAACTTGAAATCTCCTACCAAGAATACTGCAAAACCCATGGGCAAATTTCCAAGGATGAATACTTGGGCCGTCTTCTAAGTGATCAAAAAAGTGCCATCGAGGGCACGGCAAATGAGACTCGTCCAGAGTCTTTGTAACCATTCAATTTTACTTCAATTTTTCCCACCTCAAAACTCAAATTTTGGGCATTTCCAGCCTGCAAAAACCAAGGATAAATGTTATGTTTGACTCTGATATTGAGTCTGGCAAACCTACAGATGATTGTAGGTCTAACCAGACGTTGCTCTTTGACAATCGAATAATAGATGAATGGCTTTCTACCAAGGAGGCCGCTGATTACCTTTCCATTACTCCCAATGCTCTACGCATTTGGGTTTGTCGTGGAAAAATAAAGGCATACAAACTTGGTAATAGGCTGAGATTTAGAAATAAAGACCTCAAGACCTTCATTTTAAATGGAGGTCAAGTATGAGTATTAATCCGTATTCTAAAGATGGAAAAAAATACTATGAAGTTCGAGTTAAGGGACGAGGTGATAACGGCAAACAAGTTTGCAGACGCAAGGCCGGAATCACGTCAATCACAAAGGCAAGGAGTGTTGAACTCGATCTTAGAGAAGAGATTAGGCGGATTGCAGGCGAAGAAGTTCCTTTTAATTTTTCGGACTGGCATAGTGAGTGCTTAAATCGAATGCGATTGGAACTCAAGGAATCAACGGTGATCGGTTATGATGGTGCTGTTAAGCAATGGTTGTCAGATGAGTGGAATAAGAAACTCTTAACTGATTTTACCAAAGCTCATGTCCATGAACTTATTTATGAGACGATGGACGAAGCAACTGCAAATATGCGAAAGCAAGCTTTTAAAAAATTGCATCGCATCTTTGAGTTGGCGGTTGAAGAAGGAATTATACCAAGAAATCCTGCCGCAGGGATTAAGGTAAAAGTTCCGGCACCTGAACAGTTAGTTTTAAATGCTAATGAAGCAGAAATACTTCTAACTGAATCAAATAATTGTAACCATCGTTTTTTTACTGTTTGGACATTTGCTCTATTAACAGGAATGAGGTCTGGCGAAATGTATGCTATCCGTTGGAGCGATATTGACTTTGAAGCAGGTATTATTTCTGTAAAAAGACAATGGACTTCAAAAGATGGCCTGCACCCCACGAAATCTAACCGCTTTCGAGTGGTTCCGCTTTCACTGGAATCTAAAAAATTCTTGAGCGTGTGGAAACTAGAAAGTGGAGGTGGCTTTAAGGACACCTTATTGGATGGGGTAAAAAAGGGAAATGTTACGCATAACGACTACGTTCTTCCCAGGTTACGAGAGTGGAAATCTGGAGAGCAGGCCGATGTGCTTAAAGATTTCTGTAGGGGGATCGGGATAACAGAAGTTAAGTTCCACGATCTGAGGGCCACCTTTATTACGAACCTTTTGGCCCAAGGCGTTCCCTTGGTTCAGGTCATGTCAATTGTGGGACATAGCAAAATGTCTACAACGGACAAGTACCTAAGATTGGCGGGAGTTGGTATTAAAGGCGCAACTGAGAAGTTGGGTTACGCTTTGCCAGAGAAAAAGAAAGGTGAGGTCGTTCATGTTACTTTCGGAAATAGATGAATATAGCGTGAAAATACTGGTGTCAATTGGTGTCAACGCGAGATCAAAGTTTAACAGTTACAATAGGTTGGAGATCGGCAGACTTCCCGACCATTTA
>Ga0210019_1000487_pt1 | contig 49963 bp, 46 predicted proteins | sample CryGeyCG2114_020_2_FD_183969 | JGI IMG/M metagenome (GOLD analysis project Ga0210019, IMG submission 183969) | Groundwater microbial communities from aquifer - Crystal Geyser CG11_big_fil_rev_8/21/14_0.20 (SPAdes) (version 2) | ecosystem: Environmental > Aquatic > Deep subsurface > Groundwater ...
CCGATTGGCAAATTAGTGATGATAACACCTTCTCTGAAGATTGTTCAGATATCAACCTGGTTTGGTGTAAGTTAGATAGCTCTAATAAAGAGAGTGTTGTAGTAAATAGTGCAAATGGTAGTTTCCAAAATGCCTTGGCTGGAAAGATTAGCTTAGCTCCAAATACGGTCTACTATTTCCGAGTCAGACACACAAATGCAGTTGGAGATTCTAATTGGTCTCCCGTTAATAGTTTTACTACAGCGGTAAATACACCACCAAATCAGCCATCTGCATCTTCTCCAGCTGATGCTGAAACTGGAGTTGTCTTAAATCCGAATCTAAGTTCTTCAGCTTACTCTGATACTGACGGAGACCCACATGTCGGATCATCCTGGGCGGTCTTCGAATCTAGTGACTGTACGGGCACGCCAGTTTGGAACAAGTCAAACGATGCCACTAATCTAACATCTATAGGTGTTAATACGACCAATGGAACCTTCGCAGGTTCACACAGCGGACAGTCACAGCTTAAGTCCCACACTACATTCTCATATTACGTAAAGTATAAGGATCCATTCAGCAATTCTCTAGACTCCGCGTGTGCTGCATTCTCAACCTTAAATAATTCTCCAATTCTAGGAGGATCCGTGGCCGATTTAAATCTAACAGAAGATACTGACGTGCTAGCAGCCTTTGACGTTGATGACAACCTGTCTGATCCGGACTGGAATGACACATCGTTTACCTGCGGTGTGACAGATGATCTAGATGCTGGTTTGGGTACTTTAACTTTGAACGGGGACAACACCGTTGATGTTAACTTAGTGGCAGATGCGAATGGATCAGATACCATTCAACTGAGTTGCGACGATGCTGGTAGCGCCTCAGTCAGCACTAATGTTGTTACTGTAACCGTAGCCTCAGTAAATGATGCGCCGTCCTTCGTTAAAGGAGCAAACCAAGCAGTGTCTGAAGATGCCGGAGAAAAATCAGTAACCGGATGGGCCACTAGCCTGAACCGTGGCGCAAGCAATGAGTCTAGTCAGGTTCTAAGCTTTACCGTTTCAAATGATAACAACATACTCTTTAGTAGTCAGCCAGCCATCGCAAGCAATGGAAATTTGACCTACACCCCAGCCGCCAATGCCAACGGCTCTGCCACAGTTACTGTGTCCATTGCCGATAATGGGGGAGTTGCTAACGGCGGCACTGATACTTCAGCTTCTCAGACCTTTACTATTACTGTAAATCCAGTAAACGATAAGCCAGTGGCCAACGCTGGTGCCAACAAAGAAATTAATGAAGATACTGCGACGACTACCTTGGACGGCAGCGGATCAAGTGATATTGATGGCGATACCCTAACCTTTGGTTGGGTAGAAACTTTAGACAACGGTGATTTGTGCAGTATCAGTTCAGCAAGTAGTGCTACCCCGACTATTTCTGTTGCTAACGGGGTCTCTAGCTATTCATGCGTCTATCAATTAACGGTCAGTGATGGAATTATTGATTCAGATGCCGATAGTGTTAATGTTAGCGTTACTGCTGATAACGATGAGCCTGAGTTAGTTGTGACATCTTCAAATACCGTAGCCATTGATGAAGGTGACCGTTTGGTCATTCCAATAGTATCTTCTGATGTTGATACTGATGTTGTCGACTTGGGAGCGGGCGTTGTTGCCGGAGAGATTTCAGACATTGACCAATTGTTCACAGATAATGGCGACAACACCGGTCTATTTGATTGGGAGACTACAACCGAAGATTCTGGCGACTATACAGTTAGATTTAGCGCCAGCGATGGTGCCTCAGAAATCAATAGGGACATTGATATCACCGTAGCTTCAGCCGGATCGAGCGAACCTCCAATCGATGAAGGTCCTACTAACAACGCCCCAACTTTTAGTGGCAGTTTACCTAACGTGGCCGTATTGTCTGGAGCAATTACTGGAAAACTATTCAACTTGAATAACTATTTCAAGGATGCTGATAATGATAAATTGACCTATAAGATGACAAGGGCTACGGGCGTTAAGGTCAATATAAAGTCAGGCCGAGTTCGCTTGTCTGCCGCCAATGGTGGTAAAAATACAGCTGCTGTCACCTTTACCGCTACTGATCCTTATGGGGCAACGGTTTCTAGTAATGAAGTCGTCATCGAAGTTAGCGCTGCCAAGATAAAGAATGTGAGTCATGTCGACGGTGGAAATAATGGAAAAGGTAAAATTCAAGTCGTTAACGACGATGGTAAGGTCGTTTCAGCTTGGAGAGCTTTCCCAAAAGGCGGCTCTATTCCTCGCCTAGGCACCATTAAAGACAAGGGTTACATTTTTGTGGTTAAGAAAAAATCTGGATCTACTTTACAGGTGTATACTCTGAATGGAGACATTGTGGCTAAAAAGAAGTTATCTCCAAATCTACACTGGCGTACTTTGGCCACTGGTAACCTTAGCGGAGACTCTAGTACCGAAGAGATTGCTGTTTCAACTCATCGGGGATCAACTATTTATCTTCGAGTATTTAGCTTTGATCCTGTACAGGGTAAATTCACTCTGCGAAAACGAACTGCTTACGCGCCGTTGAAGTCAAATAAGTACTCCATACACATTCAGAAAGATAAAGTCTACGTCTATAAACCTAACGGTAAAAAAGCTTTCTCTTGGAAGCCGTTCTAGTTTAATAAAAAACCCGCCTCATTGGCGGGTTTTTTATTTCCCCAACACAGCACAGTACGATAAAAATTATCAGGATCTTGATGTTTTATTATTATACTGCTTAACTGTTTGTATATATGCGTCCAGAAATGACCAGAATCAGAGAGCAGCAACCAAGTCGTCCAAAAGCTGTAGATCTTGTCCATTCAGCCGAGCGTCCCGTTCGTCCGGTTGATCTTAATGGAGAGCTGGCTTATGAAGATTGGGATACAATCTACGCTGAAATGGAAAAGAATCGAGCAAGCAACTGGTATCTCTTTTCTCTTTTAGCTATGCATTTGGTGTTGTTATTTCCTGAAAGACGGCAGGAAATTAAACTGGCAGAGAGTCAATGGACCGAGCTGTATGACAGGGTTGAGATGTCACGAGGCAGAGATTGGCCATTTTTTAGTTCTCACGTAAAAATACTTCTGACACTTTTTCCTGAGCGTAGAGATCAGCTCAACTTAGACGAAGGGGTAAAAAATGGCATCCAGGAGAGCGTTGAAAGATACCGAGAAACTGATCTTTGGACACAGTCCGGTCTGATTGTTGATCTCATTATTATGTTTCCAGAGTTGAGAAATAATTATTCACGCGACATTACTTTAAAACAATCCCTACAAAAAGGTATGGACTTTTATAAATCTGAGCCAGCTGTAAATCTTCATTATGTTGTATTAGCAGCTCGTTTTTCTGTAATCTTTCCACAAGATAAACACGATTTACAAATTGATGATAAACTTTGGGAAGAAATATATATCGAACGCAGGCAGCAAAGAGGAAGCAGGGTGCCAGAGCTCGCTGAGCTGTCCCTAAACGCAGCTATACTAGACGTCGATGAAGTTAGTATAACTCGCGAGCGAGGGTTGGAGTTAATAAATAGAGAAGCGGTCGAGCCAAGGTCATTGCCTGTTCGCACATCAGTATAAGTTGGTATTACATTTTTTAATTGCTCTTACATATGAGACCACGAAGACCAATCGGAGATCGGGCGCCTGCCAGACTAAAAGCTGCAGATCTTGGCATTGAAAAAGGACTAGACCTTCATAGATTTTATCCAGACGCAGAAGTAACTACAGAGGATTGGGAGACAATGAAAGTAGAGCTGTATCAACTGCGCGATAACAAGGAATGGACACTCTTTTCACTCCTGGCTATGCATATGGCTATCATTGCCCCAGAGAAAAGAACGGAACTTCAAGTGGATGATCAGGTTTGGTCATCGTTGCTCAGTGAGGCTGATGATCAAAAACAGGGGGAAGTTGTGAGTCATTTTCTTAACTTATCCATGGAAATGACTATCATTGCTCCAGAGAGAAGAGTAGATCTAAAAATAGATAGCGATACCTGGGAACAGATAAAAGCCGACATTGATTTTTATAAATCTGAATCAGATCTAGTTAAAGTTTTAGAGATAGTCTTGCCAATTCTAATTATCTATCCAGAGAAAAGAGCTGAGCTGGATATTGGCGAGGATATCTGGACTGAATTTAAAAAAGACCTAGATTTAAATAGAGGGTCAAGTTGGACGGCCTTTAGTCGGATAGCGTTTTGGTTAGTGATACTTTACCCTGAGCGCAAAACCGAACTAGGCCTAGACTCTGACGCTTGGAACGGCATGAAGTTTGAGTTAAATGAGCACAGAGGCGAAGAGGACGATTTTTTTTCCGAAATGGCTTGCAATCTTGTCTTCTTGTCGGCCGACGAAGTTAGAATTACACCAGAGCGCGGTTTAGAGCTAATTAGTTATGCTCAGGGGGAGTCCCAGCAGCCACTGCCGTCTCGTTCTCAAGTTTAGAGAGATGCCATAAAGTTGACTCTGCCTCTATTTCTGCTTAAATAGTCATATCATGAGACCACGAAGATCAATCGGAGATCGAGCACCTGCCAGGCCAAGGGCAGTAGATCTTGATCGTCAGCCAGAGCTAGCCCAGCGGAATTTTGAGGTTGAGCGAGATATTTCAGAAGAAGATTGGCAAGGTATGCTGCAGGTGCTCGAGGAGCATCGCCGATCAAACTGGAAACTTTTTTCGAAGCAAGCTATGCATATGGCTATAATTTTTCCAGAGCGTAAAGCAGATCTCAAGCTCGATGATGAAGCTTGGCTAGGTATGTTTAACGAACTTGAACTAACTCGAGAATCAGACCTGGGAGCTTTTTCTTCTCTAGCCATGGATATGACTATAATATTTCCTGATCGCCGATCAGAGCTTCTTCTTGACGATGAAGTTTGGCAAGCAATGCTCCAAGAGCTCGAAGAGTACCGTGGAGATTACTGGCCGGGCTTTGCTGATCTAGCCATGCCAATGACTGTGCTATTCCCGGATCGCCGAGCAGAGTTTCGTCTTGACGATGAAGCTTGGCAAGGAATTGAGCAGGACCTTGAAGATTTTCGTGGATCAAATTGGTGGTCTGGTTCTAGCCAAGTTATGATTATGGCGATTATCTCTGCTGATGAGATTAATATATCAAAAAACAGGGGTCTTGAGCTCATTAACCACCCACAAGCAGAAGCAATAACGGAACTTCCACCACGCGCCGTTGCTTAAGATCCTTACAAATTACTTATCTGACCCAAGGATTTTTACACTCGCAATGAGCCGCGGAAACCTCTCCCAGCATAATAGGACTCCGCTCCGTTGTGATAGGTGAAGACGGTATTAAAGCGTCGGTCACAAAATAAGGACCCACCAAGCTCTCTAACAGAAGCAGGTGTTAGAACCCAGCTGGATGTCTTTAAATCAAATTCTCCTAGTTTCTGCAACGCTCTGTACTCTGTCTCTGTTAATAATTCAATGCCCATAGCAGTCGCCATATCGACAGCATTATTTTTTGGCTTATGTGCTTTCCTTGACTCCCAAGCTGCACGATCGTAACAAAGACTTCTACGTTCTACTGGACTTTCAGCTGAGCAATCGTGAAAAATAAATTCGTTAGTTTTTTTATCGTAGCCTACAACATCTGGTTCGCCGCCGGTTCTTTCCATCTCACTGAGTGACCAAAGTTTTTTAGGACTGGATTTCAGTTTTGAAATTACCTTTACCCACTTTATTCCTTTATGTAGGTTTAGGTTTTTCTCAAATCGCTCCTCTAATATTTTGAGCAGGGTCTCAATCTGTTCTTTGGTGAGAGATTTTTTTGCAGCTGTAATTGATTTCTTTGCCATATTTATAGAGGGACAAATAGTAAGTTAGTTTTAAGTGATTTTATTTAGCGACAGGTTTTTAGAAAAGCCAGCTGAATTATTTATCTTTTCCATAGTTGATGTGCTTGCCAGCTATCATTTTATAACCCGTCTTCACGATTCGTTCTAATATCTTCATATCAATATCCTCTAGTTTTTTGATGTATAGGCATGATTTTCCAGTTTTATGTTTTCCTAGTTTCATCAGCAAAGCTTTCATAGTATCAAAAGAATACCCAGGCATAATATATAGTGTCAGATTTTCCTTACGCGGTGAGAAGCCAATCGCCATCCACGCATTAGTTTTTTTGTCAGAGCCAGTATAGGTATACCGACCAAATCCCACTATACTACTACCCCACATTTCAGGTTTTTTACCTGTCACCCGCCGCAGCAGTTTAAGAATTTCTTTACTGTCTCTTTTCTTGTCCTGATCAGTAATGGATTCTACAAAAGTTGCAACACTGGTCTGATTTAGTTTTGTTTTAATTTCTGCCATAGGTTTTATTATCTAAGTATACATTAATAACCAATGTAGGTGAATGTTCTTTCCATGATTCTCTGAGGTTTATTAAAAGAGCTTATGTGGGGTTGATATATCTAGCCATTTCTGTTTTACTGCTTCTATATATGAGACCAAGAAGATCCAGAACAGGGGAGCAAGCACCAGGCAGACCACGAGCGGTCGAGCTTGGCCGCGAACTAGAGCCAACGCCACGCCACTTTGATCCAGAGGCAGAGGTTTCTCAAGATGATTTATATGCTATAAAATCAGAACTAGAATCCTGCCGAGGATCAAACTGGTTGAGGTTTAACCAAATAGCCTCCAGTCTCCTTATACTTTTCCCCGACCACCGTGTAGAAATCGGTTTAGATGAGGTGGTACGGGACAGTGTTTTAGATAGCGTAAAAACATCCCTCCGATCAGATAGTCTTTTGTCTTTTTCCAAACAGGCCCGTAGTCTCATTACCCTCTTCCCTGATACTCGTGCAGAACTTGGACTCGGTGAAAGGATCTGGACTGGCATGAAAGAAGAGTTAGATTTAAGTGCAGGATTTGACTGGTACGAATTTTGTAGTATGGCTAGCGATCTCGTAATTCTTTTCCCCCGACGCTCGCTTCGCCACTGCGTGACATGGCTCACACCTCCTCCAAAGCCAGGCTTTCTCGCAGCGTGCCATTAGGCACGCTTCTCGAATACCCTTCAAGTTCCACCGTCCACAGAATAAAAAAATCGCCGCCACAAGGGCGACAATTTTTTAATGGGTCCCTTACTGGACGAGGTTAGAATCCATTTTTGACAAAAATTGTCGGTTTTCGTATTGAGCGCTAGACATATTCACCCATTGGGGGTTAAAAGGCCGCAAAAAATACAGTTACACAGAAAGTGAATCGCTTCATTAGTTGGTCTGAAACTTCTTATACTGTGTCCACTTGCTACACCCAGCGCTGTTACAGGCCTTTACTCGGAACTTATACTTCTTGTTGCTTTTTAGGTACTTCTTACCGATCTTCTTTTTTGAAGACGATACGTTACTAAACTTTTTGATTGTTTTATTTCCTTTTTTGAGCTGCAGCTTGTAGTAAGAGGTGTTTGCTTCTTCGTTCCAAGTAGCAGTAGCCCGACGCTTCTTAACGCTTGTTGTAGTCAGTTCAGATGGCTTATTCGGTTTTTCAACAGTTGCTGTCGATATCTCATCAGTAACTGTACTGGCATCGTCCGTGCTGTCTGAATTATCGTCGGTCGCCGGTGGGTCATCGGAAGTATCCGGCAATTCAGTGATTGATGAGATCGAGCAGCTCGAGTGGCCGTACGTACTGCTGAACGTGTGGAGGTCATCTGAGGTGCTAAGATAGTTGTCATAGCTATCCACAGCAACCAAATCTGCATAAGTGAAGTAGGTTGAATAGCAGCCAGTGCCATAGTCAACTAAGTAAGTTGTACTGCCAAGATCAACAGTAATAGTATCGTAGTCAACTTCAGTTACGTTTAGCGTATACAAGTCTAGTTGGTCAGGAAAGTTGCTAACAGTACAGAAGTCGCCATAAGAGTCCGGTGCATAAACATAGTCCCCATAGGACGGGTAAACAACAGAGTCAATATAAATGACATCCCCCTCATCCGAGTAAGAAAACGAACAGTCGTACGAAGTGTCAACTATATATTCGTAGCTACCATCTGAGACGAGTAGCCCGTCATACCCCAGGTAGTAGAGGATCGTATAAGAGTCAAAGGTGATTGAATCTGGAAAATTGCTGACCGAACAGAGGTATGAGTTTCCGTAATCATCTTCGTAATAGAGGTCGTCGCCGTAGGAAGGCGAGAAGTAAGTATCAATATATAAGGTGTTTCCCTCATCAAGACTATCAAAAGAGCAATCAAAATAATTGTAGTCTATCTGGTAGTAATAGGTTCCGTCCGTAATAAGAATTTCTCCATAGCCGAGGTATTCGACAATAGAAAAAGAGCTCCAATACGTTGCTTGAGTTGACTGGGGCATTAGCAACATTGAACAAAACAGGAACAGGGAAATGAGTAGTTTTTTCATATAACTGCCTAGGTTACTTACAATTAAACCTACGCCACATAGACATGAAATGCAAATGAGTATTTAGATATGAGAACCTCTGTGGTGTCAACTATCTAAAAAGCCCCATAAAATGGGACTTCAATGAGCTGGTTCCCACCCTGGACGACATTAGAACCTATTTGATAAGATGTTACATATGAAACACCCCCTTACCCAACACAAAATCTCATCACCTCTCGCGCTGGCTCAATATATTAAGAGCGGCAATCAGACGGTGCTTGATAGTATTGAATTTGATCTATTCGTTGACGAGCAGGGTGAAATTGTTGTCGGGCATCCTGGGGAGGTTCGACGCGGATTGGCACGTGCCTATTCCGTTGATGAGTTCTTTGAGCTGCTAAAGCACCTCCGTACAAATCATATCGTCATCGATGTCAAAGCTCGCTTGTGGAACGATGACAAAAAACAGGCAGAATTTGCACCAGGAGCAATCGACACATTACTTGAGCGACTGCCAGGAATTATTGATGACTACGCGGAGAACCGAGAGCACCAGGGTGATATGCCAGAGATTGTTGTTGCAACAGTAGATCTTGATTTCTTTCACGAGATAAAAGCACGAGACACGAAGTTTCCAGAGGAAGTAAAACTGCGAGCATTCACGCGTGACAAAGTGGAGAACGAATTTCAGCAAGCGCTGGAGCTTCGCGTGAATCAAGTTGGCATTGAGTTTCCAAAAGGAGAAGATCCAACTCCACGACTAGATCAGTTACTTGATCAGTCTCGACAAGGAGAAGCTGCCAATCTTGAAGTGTCCTTTTACACTATCGATGATGAAGCGGCTGCTAAAGCAGTGCGCGAGCGTTTCCCTGATGCAGAGATTATTACGAATATTTCAGCACAACTTGAAGGAACAGAGCTCGCTCGCGAACAACGACGGCCAATGCGATAAAAGTTCGAACGTCCCATCAGCGGTTATCACAAAAACCGCATATTATGCGGCTTTATTTAGGTGGGTCGGTGTCTGGACGATGTTAGAACTTTGCTAAGCTTGGAGAAAGTCCCTATCTGGCTTCGGGAGGGGAGGCGTACTTTCCGAACGAAAATAGTAACACGGCCGAAGATGACAGGACACCAGTTGCACTGAGCAGAGCATTATGGTTAGCTCTCTATATGAGACCAGCACACCGAGAACCAGCCCCCCCAGCGACTGCGAGCCACAGAGATCCAGGGTGAAACAGCGCCAGAAAAACACTTTGAACCAGACTGGGGGACCTTCGCCAGGCAGGCCAGTAATTTAGCCATCCTAGCAGCCGATGAGGTGCACATTACCTCGCAGGGCTTGGAATTGGTAAACTACCCCGCCGAGGCGGTAACTCCAGAGCTACCTGAACGATCCGCCGCTTAACTCGACTAATTTTTTTCTACCTATATGCGACCTACCCGCCGACTATCCCCAGACCAACTCCCCCGCCGCCACCGAGCCGCGGAGTTGGTTCACCACACAGAACCCGCCGCTCGCCGTTTTGACGTTGACCAAGATATTACTGCAGAAGATTGGCAGAGAATGCTGGGTGAGCTCCAGAAGTGTCGGAAGGGAGAGCGCTGGGGAGCTTTTGCCTGGCGGGCCATAGATTTAACCATCCTCTTTCCAGATCGGAAAGGTGAGTTGGGGTTGGATGACGTGGCCTGGGAGGCTATGTTGAGTGAGCTCCGGAGGCATCGGGAGCAGCCAGACTGGGCAAGCTTCGCCTGGCAGGCCAGTCGGTTAGCTATCCTGTTTCCAGATTGGAAAGATGAGTTGGGGTTGGAGGAAGCAGATTGGGATGGAATGCTGGGTCAGCTCCGGAGGCATCGGGAGCATGCAGTCTGGGCAAGCTTCGCCGAACAGGCCAGTGATTTAGCCATTCTGTCAGCCGATGAAGTGCGCATCTCCAAGGAACGTGGCTTCGAACTGGTCAACCACCCTCGCGTAGAATCCACTCAGCCCCTCCCACCGCGCCAAGCGGTCTAACAACCGCAGGAACAAAAAACTCCGCCTGAAGCGAAGTTTTTTAGTGGGTCGGTGTCTGAACGATGTTAGAACTCCTTATTTTGATGCTTGCAAAATGAGCTATGACACTGTCGTGAAATCGAAGAAGCGGCTTATGAAAGGAGTTGAGCGATCCTCCAAACTAAAGGGCTTAAGATTTTTGCGCGCACAATCACAAAAAAGTCATTGAACGGCTGAAGAAGCATCACAATGCCTTCTCGGTACAGCGCTTAAGATCAAGAGGCTGGAATTAAAGTCGATCTACTTAGGAATAGGCTTGGCACCACAGGTAGGATTGAATGAGAGGACACAGAAACCGTTCTTTTGGCAGATGTATGCGAGAATTTTTTCACATCCTCAATGAGGAAGGCCTGTTGTATGAAAAAAATGCATTTAATAAACCGCTTAGAGGGTACAGTCAGGTTGCAAAAAAACGTACAAGGAGTGAATTCTCGTATAGCTGCTCTAGGGTGTTGCTGAATTTTTTTTCAACGTACTCGCTCGCACTCTCAATGGGCGACAGAACAAATGGCGATCCAATGTGTAGCAACTGGGCATCAAGCGTAAAGAGCACGCACTTACATTCTTTAGCCATCGCAAGTAGTAGCCGCTGCTGTGGTGACAGCAGGTCATTGGTAATCGCATTATTCATTACAGTTGCTGTGTACGGCACCCGCTGAATTTTCATATCCGTGTGAAGCACGTCCATAAACGGATAGTAGTGATCTTGTTCAGCGCGCTCACGTTGCCAAACAACGTCATCGCACTTGCCGACTTCTTCTAATGTCATGCAAACACCTTCTGTAAAATTGTTAATAATCAAATTTTTACAGGCGATGCGCGTTTTTTCATCTGCGCTATGCATGCCCAAAAAAATTGTATGGTCGATAAATGGTTTCATAGTATTAAGCATGTTCTTCAGCTGAGGTAATCACGCCGCGTGCATAGAGTAGCGCTTTGAGTGTGATATACCATGTGCTGCTTGGCAAGTTATACTGCTGTATCATTTTTTTGAATGCAGCCCAATCAAAGCCTGCATCGCCGTCGCGCAGTGCGGCGCAGAGTTGTGGCTCTACATTTGCAAGCGCAATACAATAGCCATCGACTTCTTGTTCTGCGGAAATGCTCATTTCCATTCCTTGGTACACCGCCATAGTTCCTGCAGCTGCTATGCGCAACTCACGAAAGAAATGCGCATCCATTGTGCTATCTTTAAAGCCAACGACATTTTCATATGCAGCAATTTGTTTAAGATATGCTACGTCTTTTACGGGATGGTATTCCGTGTTGTAAAAAATGACATTCAATTCATTTTGTTGCGAGTAGAGTATGCAGCGGTCAGCTCGGCTGCGAGATAATTCGCCGATTGGAAGTACAATGCCGTCACACCCAATATCCGCAGCAATACTGATGTAGTCTTCTATTTCTTCCGTGGGTTTTAAGATGCCGGCATACACTGGTTTTTTTGTTGCAGCACGAACAGTGCGTACCACGGCAATCCATTCTGTTTTACTCAACTTACCCCCTTCACCCGAAGAGAGGCAAGGAATAAATATATCAACAGCGCTACAATGCTCAACTAGCCGCTGGAGCGACAGTTTGTCCACTTTATTTTCGTTGAATGGAGATATGATGGGAAGCAGTAATTGTTTTTTCATAGTGATTGGTGTATTTCTAATGCGCGGGCGATGCGTTTGACCGCTTTGGTGAGTAGTTCTGTGTCGCGAGCGAGGGCAATGCGCAGATAGCGTTCGCCGCGCTTTGGATTGTCCCAGAAGAAGTAGGTGCCAGGAAGCACGTACACTTCTTCCTTGTCATAAATTTGCTGCTGCAAATCGGTTGCGCGTTTGTTTGGGTCTAAAATACGCACCCAGGCTACACTCATTTGCGTTTTGGGTTGGTGCACTTCGAGCAAATCACTGTTAAGGTATTTAGTCACTACGGCCCTATTTGTTTTTAGCAGATCAATAATAGACGCACCCTCGTCTGCAATGGAGTCTTCGATGTACTGTGTGACCAGGTTGAGGATGAATGGAGAGACATTGAGTAAGTAGGAAGTGGAGATGTCGTAGAGTTCCCGGAATACATCTTTGCTGCATTTGAGGATTGCAACTTTGGCGTCTTGTAGCGGCCATGTCTTGCCTGTGTCTTCGTACGAGATGTACCGTACGCCGGATTCTTCCAGTAGTTCATAGACATCAAAGGTTGGGACATTGTCGTCGTGGATAATCGTTGACGCAAAGCAGAAGTCAAAGGAAAGAATTTTGTTATGGTCCTTTGCATACCGAATCAACTCTTCAAATCCTCGTTTGTATTGCGAGCCGGTGCGGCCGGTCAGGTCCCATCCGGTTGGGTTGTTTGGTGAAACAATAAACAGTACATCCGCTGTGATATGTTCCACAAGATTGCTATAGAGTGTTTCCGGGTCGTGCAGCCATTCTTCCATGAGTGGTTCGGTTGGCACCTTCATGTACTTGAGAATGTCGTGCAAGTTATCAAAACACGGAGTAATTTGCGCAACAGTCAAGCCATTTTTGTGGAAGTAGTTTGCAGCCATGACCATTGCGATGGAAGATGCATACACCAGCATAGATGGTGTTTTGAGTGCCGCAGGCTGATTGTGAAAGGTGAAGAAGGCTTTGATAAAGCGCTGCTCCATTTCGTGTTGTGTCTGTTGTTCCGACTCATACCACAACTCAGGGAGTCGCCTGATAATGTTGCGCTGTGTAGCGGACTGCGATTGATGTGTGTGCGCGTCAGCGAGGTTATACGTTTGTTTGAGTGCATGGATCTCGTGTTGAGTGAGATCGACATAATCTTTTAAGGACATAGTGTGTTATTAGTAGTTTAGTTTTTTTAAAAAAGGTGTGCAGGCGACTCGATTGATGTCGTTCGAGCCGCCTGCGGGAACCAGGCTACGCGGCGGTCAGCGCGCGTAGCACGTCCTGCCGCATCTGGTAGTCCACATCGGTGATGCCGTCCTCCGTTTCCAGGGCGATGCACTGGAGGAGCACACCCCCCAGCGGTGCCGGCGTGATGATGCCGTGCCACATGCTAGAGGTGTTGTCGGCGAAGTGGCCACCGGACCAGCCGTGCAGCCATGCCCAGCTCAGGATCTGGTCAGGAGAGCCAGTGGGGCTGATCTGCCCCTTGATCGCCGACGCGGCCTGGGTGAGGCGCGCCTTCTCCTCCGAAGAGAGGAGCGCGATGCCGATCCAGTTGTAGGCGTTGCGTGCCAGCCGCTTGGCCTGCGCATGCTGCGCAGGGTCGTCGGAGTGGAAGAGTTCGGGGATCCGCTGGAGGTTGCGGATGATGACTTCGAGGATGTCCACGTAAACCTCTTAAGGAGCGTCTTTGTGGGTTGCGTGTCAGAGGTTGGCGATGTGCTCAACATGACTGAGAACAATATCAGGGTTTGGTCAAGAAATATATAAAGCACTAACAAAAACGCATAAAAAATGTTATATGCTTGATTTTTATGACTAAAAATGATATACTTAATAATGACAAATATAGTAAAAAACATTCATGGAACTCAATCAACAACTGCAGAACATAGGCCTCACAAAAACAGAGGCGGCTATTTATACCTATTTACTCCAAAACGGTTTGGCCACACCACCTCAAATTGCAAAGGGCACAGGTATAGCGCGCACGAACGCGTATAACGTGTTGCAATCGCTCAAAGCCCAGGCGCTCATTCAGGAACAAAAAGCCGGCAAGCGCAAAGCATACATCGCAAACGATCCTGAATCGCTGTTCCAGCGGATTGAAGAACGCCGCAACAATGTAGAACAAGTGCTGCCCGACCTGCGCGCCTTATATGCGCAACACCAAAACAAACCGATTATCCGTTTCTTCGACGGCTACGAAGAAATAAAACAGATTTACCACATGGTGTTGAGCACGGAGGAAGTCTACGGCATTGGTTCTACAAATGAGTTGGCGCGCCAAGGGCAAGCATTTTATAGTAAGTGGCTCAAGGAATTAAAAGCGCACAACATTGTTTTTTACGACATACTCTCACACCCATCTGGTGAAAAGGCAGCACCGGAAATGAAGGCTGCACTACGCGGGCTGTATGACTACAAGCTGATGCCAAAAAAATACGAGGACTTTCCAACGGACATGCTGATTTGGGGCGACAACATTGCGCTGCTCTCGCTTGAGGAGCCGCTCTTTGGTACAGTCATTACAAACAAGACGCTTGCGCAAACATTCCGCATTATATTTAAAGCGCTGTGGGAAAAGTCGTAAGACATCTATAGAATCGGCAGAGCTCCTAAATTTATTTGTGTGTGTCCCAGCCACGTGACCATTTGATTTTCATGTCCGTAGTAAATCAGAAAAAGAAAATAACCCCATACAGAGGTTCAGATCCTGTTGGGTCTGTTTCAGGACGATGCTCGAACCTGGTTGTGTTGACCAAGTTGATCTTCCGCCCACATTCTGGTTAACTCTTTCTATATGAGAACACGTCGCCCACCAGAACCCCGCCCTGTTCGTGCAAGGGCTGTGTACCTTGAGACACAACCTCATCGGTGGAGCGTCGTTTTGACCCAGAGCGAGATATCACACATCAGGATTGGATCCGCATACTGAGGGATCTTAAGCAGCGGCGCTACAGGGGTAATGTACCTGACTTTCTCAGCACTGCCATGTCTATCACTGTTTTAGCCCCCCAGCGCAGGCGTGAGCTCGGCGTAGACGACGAGCTTTGGGAAGAAGTACGGGATGAGCTAAAGGGAGAACGGCTCAGTCAAAGCTGGTCAGCCTTCAGTGAAAATGCCATGTACGCTGCGACTGTGGCTCCAGAGCGCAGAGAGGAGCTCTACCTCGACGTCGAGTACTGGCATCAAATACGTGCAGAGTTGGAGATCCTCCGCCATGAGCCAAATGTGAAGTTCTTGGCTCGTCCAGCCATGCACATTGCCACACTCTTTCCAGACCTCAGGAGTGAACTCGACCTCGACGACGCTGCCTACCAAGGGATGATGGCAGAGCTTGAGACAAAACGCGGCTCAAACTGGCCATATTTTGCCGAGTACGCAATGTACCTTACCGTGCTCTTTCCTCACCGCAGAGGTGAACTTCATCTTGATGACGCTGCCTAGCAAGGCATGTTTAGTGCCTTGGACGACTTGCGTTCAGTTGACTGGGGCAGCTTTACTCTCCAAGCCATGCACATGGCCATTCTCGCAGCCGATGAAATCCGTATTACAGAAGAGCGCGGGTTAGAACTCATCAACCACCCGCACGTAGGATCCGCGCAGCCCATCCCGTCCCGCCAAGCTACTTAACAAAAATAAAAACTCCGCTTGAAGCGGAGTTTTTTAATGGGTCGTCTAGTAGAGGAAGTTAGAAGTGCTTTACACGTATCTTACCAACCAGAATAGATTTTATCTTCTTTTTTGTAGACAGGAGCTTCGCGTACCAATAAACCGCCATTCTTTGGCAAAGGTTTATTAGACATGACCGCTTGAAAGCAAAACCGCCATCCACGCATTCGTGTTTCTTGAACCTTATGCAAAGTACCTGGCTCATACCCCACCATCGTACCATCCGGGACTTCACTGGTAGCAATATTCTGTCTTTCAATTTGAGCATGAACATCATTCCATGTTGCGTGATCGTTATAGCCTAACTCAACGGGCTGGCGTGCAAAAAGTATTGGGCTGACTCCAGTTTCGTGAGAAGAAAGCGTGAGGATGATGCCTGGCTTGCCATCTTGTACTAAAGTATTTGATTCAGAGTCCTCGCCACAATGCCAAGATGGATTTCCTGGATGGTCGCCAGTCGGATACAAACGATACACGCTCACAGCAAAACGCACATCAAGATTTTTACGACGTGCTTCTTCATAAAAAGAGGAGGGCACACGACTCAAAAGCTCTTTTGCAAGTGGACCACCATGCGTTTCTACAAAATCTGCAGATGCATTTTCAAATGCGTATTCCTTCTCGAGGTCAGCGATAGATATTACGCCCTCCCGCCTTTCAATAACTGTCACAGATGGTTCAAATCGTGCTCTTTGTGTTTCAGTGCCTACTTCACGAGGTCGCCAAATCCGGTAAAGCTGATCTTGTTTTGCGAGAAGTCCACCATCACCGAGGTTCGGTTTGTGCCATTGAGAAAGTCGAAAGAAAAGTCTTGCGCCTTGAATCTGTGCAGGCATGACCCGATGCAGACTTCGTGAATCGAACATCATTAATTCGCCATCACGCATCACAGTTGTTTCTTTGGGCTGCCCAGTGCGTAGCTCTTCATCAATCATACCCCAAAGCATATGTTCAGAAGATTGCGGTTTTGTCTGAAATGCATATGGGTTTACCAGGAACTCTGGATTTGTTACAACACCATGACGAAAGTATTGATTTGAAAGAACTCCTGTGACGTGTCGACTCACTGGCGTACGATCTAAATCAGGTTGGGAAAAATACGTTTCCCGTAGTTCTCCGTCACAGTGCCACCCCGGGTATGCAGGAAAGTCGCCGGGCTGTAAGTTTCTGTGAACTCGTACATCAATATTTGGCAAAAGGCCCTTTGCTATAGCTTCTTCTACGTACCAGTCAGGAATTTGATCTAAAAATGCGTGCGCTAAACGACCGCCGTGTTTTCTTGCAAATTCTGGCGTAGCACTGTAAATACTGTTTTCAAGCATTAATGCCTCCGTAAGATCCTCGTCGGTGCGAATATCTTCGGGTAGCCCAATAACACCAATGCGCTCAAAATTTGGTTCAAAATAGTATACTTTTTCAGGGGTCACCTCGCGTGAGGGGGGGGCTTCTCTAGATGTTCTGCGTCTGCTAGCCATAGTGGTATGGATGATGGTAAATATTGTAACTATTAGTCCAATACTAAGCAAGCATATCATTCTTTCTAACTATTAAATTCTTTTCCTAAAATCAGGGCTATAAAAAGAAAAATCCGGGCTGAGGCCCGGATTTCCGTTTTGCTGGGTGGCTAATGGGACTTGAACCCACGACCCCCGGTACCACAAACCGGTGCTCTAACCAACTGAGCTATAGCCACCATATGTTTCTAATGAGCAAAACGCAGTCTATCAAGATTGGAAAAAGAAATCAAGTGGAATTATATTGAATAAACACACTCACCGCCTGACCAAGTTTCCCTCACCTCCAGTTTAGCAAAATCATCGCTACTAAGCGAAAACGGATCATCAGCCAACGTAATCATATTAGCCTGCATTCCTTTACTTAAAATACCTCTATCCTCATAGCCAGCAAGTTGCGCACCCGCTCTACTGTAAGCCGTCCATGCTTCTGACAGCGAAAGTTTTTGTTCATTAGACATACCCTTAAACACTGCCCAATGTATTCCCTCCAGCGGTCCAGTTGGCATATCATCTGATCCAAATACAAGCGGCACGCCAGCATCTAAAATCTGTCGAAATGGGTTAATTCGCATCAGGCGATCGTCACCAAGTCTATGCGCATAGTTATGAGCATCCCAAGTAAAGTTTGGCTGCATACAAACAGAGCCATCTGCTCCCGCAATTTTTTGTATGGCTAAGAGCGTTGGTAATTCAAAATGTTCACATCGCCACTGACGAATACTTGGAAAGCGAGGAGTCAATGTGGCAATTGCCTCCGCTGCTAAATCACAAGCGACGTCGCCAATGCAATGCATGGCCACTTCAGTTAAGCCAAGCTCGACGGCCTGAGCAACAGCAGATTCAATTTCATCTAACGACATCCTTAATATTCCTACAGAAGGATCATCAGCATAAGGCTCACTAACTGCGGCAGTCATGGTCCCAAAGGCACCATCAAGTACCAGCTTTACGCCACGAATATCAACAGTATTCCATTGTCGTGAAATTATTTCTTTTATTTTTTCCGCTGGGGTAAACAGCTCTGGTGTTATAAAAATAGATGTTGGAATTGGAATCTCACCCCTGGAGTCTAACACCCAGTAGGTTTCTAATTGACGAAAACTCCTAACTTCTAAATCTTGCACACCGACAATACCTCGCTGAATCATGGATTGATAAAACTGAAGCATAGCCTGACTATAAGCTTCCACATTCGGCGCGCTAGAATCAAACGCCCGTTCAAAGTCAATTTCTTCAAGCCGACCAAGCATTTCTGACGACTCCTTTATATCCAGCCCCTGAGCAGACAACAGGCTCATCCCAAATTGATTTACTAAACCAGCATGATAAGACAGGTTTGCAATGATTATCCCATGCTCTTTAGACAAAGCATCAAGATGTGATTGAGTAAGTGTCGGCCAGGTGGTCTCATTCCAGCCATGTATGGCAACCCACTCGCCGGGTGGCGTTTTGGCAGCTCGTTCTGAAATTTGCACCGCGGCTTCCTTCCAAGATAACTGTTGGTCTCGAAAATCTAATTCAAGTGATATGCGCGAATGACTACCAGGGTGATTGTGGGCATCCTCAAAAGCAGGCATGACCCACTGACCCTTTAAATCAAACTCAGCCTTAGCATTAGAGCGGGCCATGGTTATCTCGGATGCACTTTTATACACTTCTGTAATACAACCATCTTCAACCATAATCCCGGTTGCCCAGTCATTTTCTGTTTGGAAGAAATGCGCGTTGTGAAAAAGTGTTTTCATAATGAGTTCTGTAAAAAAAGTTGGAGGATAGACCGGCGCTGTCGTCAGTATATCCTCCGGGAGCCTACGAGGCTAGGAGCCCCGCACGATTCCACGCTCGCTCACGAGCCGCTGGATCTGGCCTTCGCACGAAGGCAGGCCAGCTCGGGACATGAAGAGCATCTTGACCACCGGGCTCGGCGCACCAGCTTCCGAGCGCGAGGCCAGCAGGACCGCCTGAACACCATTGTGGCCACCTGGTTGGAGGAGTTCCTCGCCCACCTGCTCGCGCAGATCAGCAAAGGATTCGACCGGGCGGGGGAGGGTCAGGTTGGTGTTGATCCACCCTCCTTCACCGTTCATCAGTGCGTTGTGCACGACGAAGGCCGTGGTGCTCATCGCCGGGCGACCGTTGGGGTCAATCCAGAAGGGCTGGATCGATCCGTCGGGGAGCTCGATGATGAGGGCGTCCGGACCGACGCAACCGCGATAGCCGATTTCACGGAACCAATCGCAGACGCCAGACGCACTGGCCATAGTGGCTTCAGACAGCTCGACCTGAGAGGTCTTGCTGCCCCACCACTCGGCGCCATCGGGGCTGATGATCTGGTCGGAGTGACCGATGTAGCGGCTACCCTTCGCGGTTACCAGCCCCTGCCAGCAGATGTTGGCGAGCACCCGGCCGATGGTGCGACCGTCTTGCTCTACCACCATCGCCTTGGGCAGCTCGTAGCCGCGATCCAGCGGGCCAGTTTCCTTCAGCCGTGCGGTCCACGTCCGCATGGTCGCTTGCAGCGCTTCCGAGCGGAAGCGCTGGGGCAGCGAGTGCCAACCCTGCAGCAGCCGAGCGATCATGGTCCGGACGGCTGTCTCCATGTCCTCCGGTCGGTCGATGCGGATCACGAAGTCACTCCCGCTTCCGTCGGCCTTCAGCCAGACCGGGAAGTTGTACATCACCGCTGCTTCTCGGCACTGTCCGACAGTGAAGACCGTGGTTCCGGGCATGATGCGGAAGCCGTACCGAGCCGCCGCGTCCCGCATGGCCAGCTTGGAGTTGGCAGCCACGCTCACGTAAGGCTGGAACAGGGCGCTTCCCAGCTGCGTGACGTGGTGGGTCACGAAGGAGGTCAGCAGCACCGGACGGCTCGGGAGGTGTACGCCATCCACGGGCGCCCCACCCTGAGCCAGGCAGCCGAGCGGATCACCGAAGCGCAGCTCCGGAGACGCCCGCTCGACCTCCATCAGCCGGGGGGTGAACCCCAACGGACGGTAGTGCTCCTCGAGCGCACCGGGCAGCAGGGGAGTCGTCACCACCGTGGCGTCCGACCCGTGCGCCCAGCACACCGCCATCCGTGCCAGGTAGGCGTCGAGCCCCGGGTCCACAACCGGGAACTCTGCCGTGTGGTTGACGAGTGCGTGGCAGAAGGCCAGTCGCCCCGAGTCCACCCCGAGTTCACGTCCGACTTGATCGACATTCTTGATCTGCAAGCGCTCCATGGGAGTCTCCAGTGTGTTGTTCGCGTATATAACTCACTTACGCGAATGGTTGAAGGAACATTTGTGAGTTAACGACCAACCAGCCTAGAGCTGTCCAATCGTCACTTCACAAAAAAAGCCGCGTGACCGCGGCTTGTATTTGATCAAAGTATCAAAATCTAGCCGACGGTCAGAGGCGACTTCTTCTTATTATCAACTGTTTGGAGAGCAAGTATCATATGTGAAAAGCAGGTTACACCAAGCTATTTATTTTGTCAATTTCCTCTCTACTAATAGGTAATTTGGATATGTCTAAAAATGGTAGCAAAATTCTTGATATATAAGGATGTGGGTTATTTCTATATAAGCAGCTATTTGTTGTAATGACCTTCAATTGGTGATAAAGTTGTTTTATCTATGAAGCATTGGAAAGTCACTTTATTTTGTGCAATTGCCTTATCCGTCCCAGTGGCGGCTTTTGCAATTAACCTTGAAGTACCTTTTGGTACAAAGGGATATGCGACTGACCTAGTTGATTATATTGTCACCCTTTATCAGTTTTTGATATCGGCCATAGGTATTATCGCTGCTGTCATGATTATGATCAGCGGCCTGCGCTGGGCCGCTGCCGCTGGTAACGCTGAGCAAATTGGTGTAGCCAAGGAAGGTGTCACCAACGCCTTAATCGGACTGATATTGGCCCTGACTTCGTATACAATTTTAAACGCGCTCAATCCAAGCTTAACGACTCTGACATTAGATGAAGTTTCTGGCCTGGCCTTTTCTAGCGCTGCCGGAACCGGTAACTGCACGGCGATGACTTCTGGACCATGCACAGTCGAAAATTTAAAGACTCTGGGGTTTGGAGACGCAGAGGCGGAAATGGCCGCTGGAATTTGCGCAGCTGAGAGCGGCGGTAACCCAACCTTGCCTTCTGGTGTTGATATTTGTCAGCCGGGAGGTGAAGTAGTGTCATTTGGCCTCTTTCAATTCAACCTGACTGCTCACAAAATGACCGATCCAAGCACCGGTGCAACTCTGGATTGTCCAAGCGCTTTTGATGGAGGGCCGTACACCTTCAGCGATCACACTTGTACGGTCAACAATGCTACGCTATATGCTCAGTGCATTGCCGCTGCCCAAGACCCCACAACTAACATTAACGCAGCCCGAGCCCTTTCTTCCGGAGGTACTAAGTGGGGCCATTGGGGTGCTAATAGTAAGTGTGGCTATCCAAGTTAATTTTCTACTATGAAAAATAAAATCATCATTGGTCTCTTGGTTCTCGGCGCTCTGATTGGAGCGGGTTTTATTGTGTGGGGGAGTAATTCGTCAACGACTAGTGACTTTGGTGCTGAGCCAACTTATCAAGCCGATCGATTAGTGCTACAAGGTTCTGACGGGGATGTGTCGATTGCCGATATCTATAAACTGACCAGTGATCGCCTTCCTGAAAATACTATTATATTTTTGAAAGATCCCGATTTTGAGGTTATGTACTCCCCTGAGACACAAGGTTTTGCCATAACCGCCCTGGCGCGAGACCTTAAATCTGTTGCTAGTAGGGCTGAGTCAAAGTTAGTTCAAACTTTAGACATCTCAACCGAACAGGCCTGCACTCTTGATATTTGGATTTCTGTACCATACAGCATCAATCCTGATTTAAGCGGTCGTCAGTATAAATTGCCATCCTGTAGTTAGTTTTAAGCTTAAGGTTTTTAAAGTCCCCAGTTTGGGGATTGACTTAAGTTGATAAAATCAGTAGCTTACATAGACCTGTCCCCGTAGCTCAGTTGGATAGAGCACCAGCCTTCTAAGCCGGTTGTCGTACGTTCGAATCGTACCGGGGACACATCTTTAGTCCGCATGTTCCACGGGTAACAAATATGAAATTGCCTCTGCCATCTTATGTAACTCAGGCGCTCAAAATCCTGACCGACGCAGGTTTTGAGGCCTTTGTAGTTGGTGGGTCAGTTAGAGACATTTTATTGGATCGTGAGCCAAAAGATTACGATCTCACTACCAATGCAAGTCCAGATCAGATACAAAATGTTTTTTCTGACACTCTATACAACAACGACTTCGGCACAGTTGGTGTACGCCTGTATGAGCAAGACGTTCGCTACGAATTAGAAATAACTCCTTATAGATCTGAAGCTGGCTATAGCGACGGTCGTCACCCCGACGCTGTTTCATTTGGTGTGTCTTTACACGATGATCTTCAGCGGCGTGACTTTACGATCAATGCCATGGCTTATGATGGTAAACAACTGATAGATCCATTTGGAGGTCAAGCAGATTGTTCCGCTAAAATAATCAGAACTGTAGGTGATGCCAACGAGCGTTTTACAGAGGACGCTTTGAGACTGTTGCGAGCAGCCAGATTTGCTGCGCAACTTGATTTTAAGGTTGAGCCCGCCACGTTGGCTGCTATCAAAGAATTGGCTCCTACTATAAACAAGGTTTCCTGGGAACGAGTGCGGGATGAGCTTATTAAATTAATTTCATCAGATAATTCTTTTCGTGGAATTTGGTTAATGCATGATACAGGCCTACTACAACAAGTTATTCCTGAGTTAGAAGAGGGGGCTGGCGTTGGTCAGAATAAGCACCACATTTATTCTGTGTTTATGCATAACCTACAAGCCATGCAGTACTGTCCAAGCGATGATCCTCTGGTCAGGTTAGCCGCTTTGCTTCACGACGTAGGGAAGCCTCGTGTTAAAGAAGGGGATGGCAAGGACAGTTCGTTTCATAGCCATGAACACACCGGAGCTGAGATGACACGAAAGATCATGCAGCGTTTGAAGTTTAGTAAAAAAGATAGTGAGCGGGTTGAGCACCTAGTTAGGCAACATATGTTCTATTACAGTCAAGACGAGGTGAGCGACGCAGGTATCCGTCGCTTATTAAAGCGCATTGGTCGCGAGAATCTTGATGATTTAATGGCAATTCGCGTTGGTGATCGCATGGGTAGTGGCTGCCAAAAAGAAAAACCCTTTAAGTTAATTGAGTTGGAGCGGCGGATTAGGGCAGTTGAGAAAGATCCAATGGATACGACAATGTTAAAAATCGACGGAAACTTCATTATGGAGTTAACTGGTCTAACACCGGGTCGTGAGGTTGGAGTGATTCTCAATGGCTTGCTTAATGATGTTCTTGAAGATCCATCTCTCAATACAGTTGAGTATTTGTCGGGCAGGGCCACTGTGCTATCTAAAGAGGCTGGCTATATAAAATAAATAGCTTACAAAAAATAAACCCTATTTAACTAGGGTCATGTTTATTGTGGTACTTCTTGTGGGTTTCCTTCAGTCGCTTATCAGTCACGTGTGTGTATATCTGTGTAGTTGTAATAGAGGAATGTCCAAGCATAGCTTGAACAGAACGGATGTCCGCGCCGTTTTGTAGAAGGTCAGTCGCGTAAGTATGACGCATGGTGTGTGGCGTCACTTTCTTCATTATTCCGGCCTGTTTAGCATATTTTTCTACCATTCTTTCCACGGACCGTGGTGATAATGGTTTGTCACTTTCTCCTCGCTCGCCACCATTTTTGGCTCGATCATGAGAAATAAAGAGAAAAAGAGAAGTATCACCGCGCGCTGTTGCGTAACGTTTAAGCCAGAGCTTGGCATCATCAGTTAAAAACACCACTCTTAATTTTGAACCCTTGCCCCGGACAGTGAATTCATCCTTTTTTAAGTTCACCATGTCCGAGGTCAGTCGAGCTGCCTCTGATACACGCAGTCCGGTTGAAAACAATAGTTCTAAAATTGCCTTATCTCGCAACTGCATAATAGACAACTGTTCACTGGCTATCATATTACCTTCAGCGTCTTGTAATGGCGCAGCCAGCAAGCGTGCTAACTCGTCAGGTTCCAAAAATTCAACTTGTCTTTCAGGTTCTTTTGCTAGTTCAATTTTTTCTGGCGCTAAGGTAGGAATATCCATTTTAGACAGGTACTTCAAAAAACTCCTTACAGCGATTACATGATAGTTCTGAGTTCGTTTTGACATTCCATCAGGATTTTTTGGATTATCAAGACGGTTCAGCCACAGTCGAAATTTTTTGACGGCCGGTAGGGTGATGTCCTTGGGTTCCTTGACTCCAGACTCAGTAATAAAACGAGTCAGATAAAAATCATAATTCTGAATAGTCTTGGGAGAGCGATTTTTTTCTATCTCAAGATATTCAAGAAATTCTCGCTTCAATTCTTCTACTCTGGTAGCCATTAATCTATTTTACGACACATTAAAAAGATTTACCAGACGCTAGCCTAGCAAAATATCTTGGCAGCTACTTAAATAAATGGTAGACAACAGTTATGCGTAAATATAGCAGAGACATAATACCCAGGCCGGACAGGCCTAGAGCTCGGGATATATTTCCCGAAGCCTCACTCATTAGTTGGCAGGAGACTGATTGGGCTCCTCCCACCAAAATTTGGGAGGAAATGTTTAATCTACTAAGGCAGTCAACTGACGAGATGTTAATTCTCAGGGGGGCGGCTACCCTAGCCATTATTTTTCCAGAGCGCACTACTGAGCTAGTAGCCCTCTGTCCTGATCAGGCATGGATTCAACATCAAATTACCAGAGGTTTAGAATCATTGTCAGATGACGATAATGAATTTGACGATATCAATACAAGTTCATTAGATGTGGCTATAGTTTGCATAAATTCATCAGCTCAGTTTTGGCCAGAGGCCACTAAAATTTTTGGTACAGAGCAACTCTGGAGATCCGCCCAGGCAGAGATAGGCTATTATAAGCGGGTCCTTGAAACAGGAGGGGCCGAGGCTATTAATATATCTTTGGTTTTTGACTACAGCTGCAATCTCTACACTATATTTCCAGACAGAAAGGACCAGCTTGATATTATGTCACTTGATTTTCAGGAGTTAATTTCCGTTGCGATCTTAAGAGAGAGTGATAAAATAGAGCATCCAGAGATAATTCTGAGTTGTCTAAAAATTCTTGACATTCAGCTAAGGCCCGAGGTTATGGTCCGGCTTGAAGTTTTAGCCATGGAGCAAGGGTCAAGTATGATAAATTTTTTACAAGAGCAGGAAACACCGAACGATGAAGCTGATGAAATATTGGGTAACCTTAACTTATTAAGTGAAGTTGTTATCGGTATGCGCGTTGCTAGCGGTGAGGCACTGCGTCTTACCAGGCCTGGTCATCGAGAGTTCACATCCACTGCCGCTGAAGTAGCTGTTCAGTTGCCTGATAGGCAAAGCTTATAAATAAGCCCCAGTCAGCATTGACGAAACTAGCTTTTTTTGCTAGACTACAAAGGTATCGTGCTTCCAAAATATAGAAGTCGTACAAAACAAATACAAAATAAAACTATGTTTGATCGATTGTTCGAGCCGGAATCTCTGATTACGTTATCTATTATGATAGTAGTTGGAGTCGTGGCTTTTTTGTTACATAAGCGCCAGTCAGGGCAAGATGGCGGGGATGATTCAGCTGTAAAACATGGCGGTAAACGTCTACTGGATCAGTACTCGACTAATTTCACTCAAATGGCTCGGGATGGAAAACTCCCACCCGTGGTGGGAAGACAACGAGAGGTTGATCATTTAGTCCAAGTTCTTTCTCGAAAGACAAAGAATAATGCCATGCTCTTGGGTAAGCCTGGAGTAGGCAAGACTGCTGTAGTTGAACGATTGGCTAGACTAATTGCCGATAATAACGTTCCAGAATCTATTGCCGGAAAAGACGTTATTGCGCTTGATTTATCCTCACTAGTTTCTGGCACAAAATATCGTGGTGAACTGGAAAGAAGATTAGACACTTTACGAAAAGAATTTAGGGCAGCAACTAGTTCTGTCATTCTTTTTATTGATGAAATTCAGCAACTGGCTCAGGCCAAAGGTTCTGAGGGAGGATTGAATCCAGGTGACATTTTAAAACCAGAGCTATCTCGAGGAACCCTGCAGGTGATTGGTGCTACCACCTATGATGATTACGAAAAATATATTGTTCCAGAAGAAAGCCTTGAGCGTCGTTTTCAGCCAATTCACGTCCATGAGCCAACCAGAGAAGAAGCCATGCAGATTGTTAACGGTGTACAGGAAGTTTTTGGTCAGTTTCACAAAGTTACTTATACCGATGAAGCGCTTGAGGCAATTGTTGATCTTTCAAATCATTATATTCACAAACGCTATCTTCCAGACAAGGCGATTGACGTCTTAGATGAGGCAGGAGTGCGAGCCCGTCTAGCGCATATCCATGGTCGCAGTAAGGGAAAAATGGACATTCTGCCAGTAGTCAGCGTTGAGACAATTAAGGAGGTTGTGTCGGAGTGGTCAGAGGTGCCAATCGACCAAATCCACTTCCCTTGTAAAGAGGAAAAGGTCCAAGAAGACGACGATAAATAGACAACAGGAAAATAAACAAAAACAAAAACTATGTCATTCGAACAGGAGGTTCACACACAAGTCCATACGCAAACAGCCACGACTACTCGGATTGCTGTCGCCGTAGCCTTGGCAGGCGCTGGCATGCTAGCCGCCGCCGGGATAGCGGGAATGCGCTCAGTTAATGAGGCGCCTAATAACATTGAGCAATCCGCCGCCGCTGTAGTGGTTCAAGAGGCGAGCCGGGGAATTATCAATCCTGATAAAGGATTTATAATTGAGGGTCACGCCACGCGCACAGCTAACACCGTTAAGCGTATTGAATTTATTTCTCAGATTGACCATGACGTTGTGCAGTCTGGGAGTCAGCTAACCCAGTATTACAGCTGGCCAACCCTGCCAGAGGGTCATCCTGCCTCCACTCAAATGGAACGTCAGTTCGTAAAGGCCACTCGCGCTAACGCTAAGGATGTTACTACGCAAGGTAATGTGGCAGGCACCACTAATGCTGCTGGTACAACCGTAGCAGGTACTGCTGCTCAAACTGGATCTCAGGTGGGAGCTGAGCTATTCGTTTATGGTGATAACAAATTTTTAAATTTTACAGCCGGACTACCACTGTTAGAATTTAAAGGGCAACGCCCCCCTTATGATGTGTCAGTTAGAAAGCAATTAGCCGTCAATGTTGATCCTCGAGCGGCTATTACCACATTTCTAAATACTGCATCGATTAACTCTAGCGGGGTTGTACAACTTAATCCAAATGAGGAAAAAATTTCAACTGATCAAATCCGCAAGGGAGATGTTTCTGCCTTGGTGTCAGGTATTCATGGGCTTAGTTGGAACGAGTATTTACCAGATGTAGCCAAGCCCTATACAGCAGAAATAGTCTTTGACGTTAAAAGTCACGACTTAAGAAGAATCTATATTACTGGCAGCGATGTTGATGTTCATCTCTACTTTACTATGGTCGACAAGACATACCTAGCGCCAGTTAACGGATTCATTGACGAACTACCTGTTATCAATCAGCAGAATTATTTTCTGGATGATTCTACCTACACAGGCGCTCCGGCCGGTGCTCTAAAGGACTATTCATTCAATCGCCTTGCGGTAGATGTTGGTGAAATTGACCGTTGGTTTTATGCCAAGGAAGACAAGCTAGTTCCACCAAAGGATCAGAATGACCCAAAGGGAAGTGGCACTGATCAACCTGGAGTAACCAAAGACCCAAATGGATCAAGTACCGACGAGCCAGGTACAACGAATGATCCAAATGGATCAAGTACAGATGAGCCATCTCAACCTAACGAACCGGGTGTAACCACAGGCAATCCTGTTTCAACCACTGATACGGTCTCATTTACAGGCGTAGCTACGACAACTCCAAGTACTTACGAGCTCTGGTTAAAGTAATTTTCAAAGGCCCAGGGGCTCCCGAGTCCCTGGGCTTATTCATTGACAACTTACGAAAATCAGGTACAGTTGAATAACTTTTTCATTATTGAACAAAACAGTTATGCAGTATCCTGCTCAGCGTGTCGGCGTTTTCGTCGACGTGCAGAACATGTATTATTCGGCCCGCGCTCTTTTTGAGCAGAAGGTCGACTTCGGAGAAATTTTAAAAGAGGCCGTGGGCGACCGTCAGTTGGTTCGAGCTTTTGCTTATGTTATTCGAGCAGACAAAGATGAAGAGTCATCTTTTTTTGAGGCGTTACAGTCTCGAGGATATGAACTTAAAGAAAAAAGTCTACTGACTTTTCATGGCGGTAATCAAAAAGGTGACTGGGATATCGGCATAGCCATAGACATCATCGCTCTTTGCGATAAGTTAGACGCCATCGTCTTGGTTTCTGGTGACGGCGACTTTGCTCCACTAATGGATTACGTCAAACAACGAGGTTGCCGCGCTGAGGTCATGGCTTTTGGCTCCTCGGCTTCTTCTCAACTCCGCGAGGCCGCCGATGCAGTATTTGATTTATCAGCTGAACCAAAACGTTTCTTAATTCCTCGCTCCAAGGCTCAGGCTAACCGACCGACCGGTCAAGCAGCTTCAATGAGCCGGGCTAACTCAGGTAGTAATTTAAAAAAAGAAGTTACAGCTCAACGAGAAGAGCCTCAAGCTGCCGTAAAACCAGCCAAATCAAAACGTCCGACGCCACCGCCAATTCGTCGAAAAAACCAGCGATAATTAATAAGGCGCATGCGTTACCTAGGTCCTCAGCCAAGGCGTAAGCCAATCCACGGGCGCTATCGGGCTTCAGAGCTAATGCCGGAGCGTCCACTTGAATTACCAAAGTTATTAGCCTGGGCCTCGGAGTCAGCTCAGAAAAATATTCAAAGATCGGTCGACCTTGTCACCGGAGAAATGTTTGAGAGTGTGTTTGGCACCGTAGCCGGAGATCTCGCCGTGATTATGAACGATGACGATGCGGTCGGTTTTGATTTCTCTAGTTATCGAGCCGATGTACTTTTAAATTTAGCGCTCAATATAAAAAATGGAGATAATCCGAATCGTAGTTTACAAAAACTTCGTAGGTCTGCTGGAGCGGCTTTAGCTCTACCTGAGTTAAGATCGACTATGGCAGATCGATTTGAGCAACAAAAAGATGCCTTAGTTCAGATAATCAGCACTTTAATAGATGAAGCCAAATACAGCCAAACAGTTTCAGCCATTAGGAGTTGTCTTATCTTAATCCCTGATCTCAGACAGCATTTGGTACTGCCGCCAGATCTCAGTGAGCTTGCCTTGGCTCAAGCTGTGTCTATTAAAGAATCTAGAATGATTTCTGGTGCAGAATTAGCAGATATTGTATTAGTATTTCCAGAGCTCCGCAATAAAATTCCAACCTCGGCCATTATTGATGCAGCAGCAAATGTTGTAAAATACACAGAGTCAGATGATAATCTACAGCGAGTTATGGCCATTCCCCAACTTGCAACATTGCGAATCCTGCAGGCCGAAAGTGCTGAAATAACTGAACGAGGTCAAATTAAAATTCAAGATAAGCAACTATCATCCCAGGTTGGAGTATCACTTCCAAGTCGTAATTCCATCTAACTTATGAGATCTCGTTATAAAAAAACTAGAGAACCCCATCGACTCCGCGCCGTTCAAGCCGCGGAACGTCAGTTTGAGCCAAGAAGTTGGTTTAATGAGCCCTGGGCACCGCCTGCCGATTGGCTAGAGGGTGATGATGGTGTATTTGAGATAGGTGATATTAATCTATATTTAAGTGATCCGGAAACTTTTATTGCCATTGCGGATTTGTATCCACTGCAAAAAAATAAGATCGAGGATTTATTAAAGTCTAAACCAGAAGAGGCAGTTTCCATCATTGATGAAATGTCTAGAACTTTAGAGGGCATTTTACCAACACTTGATGACGTGGGTGGTGATTTTATTTTAGAGCGTTTGGATGTTTTGGTATTATTATCCTTTAACGATACCGCCCGGAAGTTGCTACATGACACACCCATATTCCGAAAGTTTTGCGCAGCAGTGCTAGATTCGTTTTTTGACGATCCTGATGAGAAGGGCATTTCTTACTCACGCTCAGCTTGCGCTATTGCTAGATTATTTCCGGAAGAAAGAGCTATATTATTACCTCAGGAGAGAACCGCTCAACAGTTAGTTTCTAATTTAAAAAAAAGCTCTCGGGAAACGCGGTCTTGTGTGATCCCTTGTGCTAATGCCTTGCTAGTTTCCCCAGAGCTAAGATCAAGCCTTGTGACTCATGAGGTCCGACAGTCGGCTATTGAGGAAGCCAGGCTAGCCGTAGGCGATCAAGATAGTAGGCGCGTGCGAGACGCTAGAATTGTTTTAGCCCACAATGCTTATATCAATAAGGTTGGTAATCTTGTTATCCAGGACTTCCCACCTTCAGAGATCGGTGGTCAAAATGACCTACCACCCAGATCCACTATATAAATCACAGCCATTGACAGGCTTGGCTCTTTTTAGTACAGTTTGGCTTACAATTTAGTCATTAATCTGCTCGACGCGCCTCTTGGCTGGCCGCCCTCGGTCTGCTCGGAACCGCGAGACACAACGACATGCTTACAAAAAAGCAGAAAAATGCGATTATCGCGAAATTCGCGACGCATAAGAACGACACTGGGTCACCTCAGGTTCAAATCGCCATTCTATCCGCTGAAGTAGCGGAATTGACAGAGCATCTCAAGATGCATAAAAAGGATTTTTCCTCACGTCGCGGCCTACTAAAAAAGGTTGGTGGACGTCGCCGACTGCTTCGTTACCTCAAAAAGGAAGACGAAAAGGGCTATATTAAGCTCATTAAGGCGCTCAAGATAAAAGACAACATCTAATGTTAGACGAGAGCCTGCCGGCCCAACTGGCAGGCTCGCTTGTTTACCTTAACTATGGCCAAAAGAGGACCAAAAGCAGCTAATTGGAAGGGAGGCAGCTCCTTTATAAAATTCGTGCTGGGCTTGGTGGTAATAGTAATGGCCGCTAACCTGATTTACCGGGCTTTTTCAGAAGATACTGTCGATACTTCTGATAATGGAGATACTGTAAACACTGACGATGGCCTGGTGGTAAATAACTCAAATTCTGCAAATTCCTCTGAGCAGGGCGTGGGTGGCGCTGACACAGTCTCCTCAGATGAGGAAATCAATACAAATCAAGCCAATGTTGATGTTTTGGTAGACGAAGACGTTCCAGCTATAAATGTCGACGATTCAGCGTCAACTGATGACTCTTCAGCTCCTTTCAATGCCGGATCTATCACCAACGCTCCTTACACCGTCACTAACACTAGCGATACCGAGGTATATGACTACGGGAGTGGGAATGCCATTTCCGTTATGCCAGCCACTTCCGAATCAATCGTTCGTAATAGTCTGGCAGCCACAGAGGAGTTTCCATTTACGGTTAATGGTATAGAGGGAAGGGAGATTGCAGGAACTTCTCTTAAAGATGGTTCAATTATCAATTATCTGCTAATCACAAATGGTGACACCTTATTCTTTGTTCGAGGTAGCGACACCTTCCTGACCGAGGTGAAAATAGGATTTAGCTTACCTTAGATCGCAATTGCTATCTTGCCACCGCACCACTGGTGACAAGATAGGAGGGGCGATCCTCCGCAGTTTATTAAAAGTAATATTTAACTTCGCTTATCCGCGCACGTTTAGGACTTCCTCACCTTTAGTGGGACAGAAGTCTTCAGGTGCGCGGAGAAGCCAACAAAAAGACTATGCATAATCCAGAATCCTTTTCCATGGAGTGGGGAGGGCGCACACTAACCATAGAAACCGGCAAGTTGGCTGGTTTAGCAAATGGTGCAGCCCGCGTTCAGTACGGCGAGACTGTTGTGCTCTCTACAATTACCTTATCTCGACACATTCGTGACGGCCTCGACTACTTCCCACTAATGGTGGACTACGAAGAAAAGTTGTACGCAGCTGGAAAAATTAAAGGCTCTCGTTTTGTAAAAAGAGAGGGTCGTCCAACCGATTTGGCGATCTTGAACGCCCGTATTGTTGATAGAACCTTACGTCCATTATTTGATCACCGCATGCGCAACGATCTTCAGATCGTCAGCACTGTTTTGTCTGTCGATCAGGAGAACGATCCATCGTTCATCTCCTTAATCGCTGCCTCAGCTGCCGTCGCTATTTCTGACATTCCAGCCGCTGGTCCAGCTGTTGGTCTGACTGTTGCCAGAGTAGATGGAGCTTTCATTTTGAACCCAACTCCTGACCAAAAACTAGCTGCCGATCTCTATATGTTTGCCGGAGTTCGTGACGGCAAGATTGTCATGCTTGAAGCTGAAGGAAAGCAAGCCACCGAAGACGCTGTGCTTGGAGGTATTGAGTTTGCGCTTGAAAATGGCAAGACTGTTATTGATTTAATCAATGACGTTCAAGCCAAAGTTGGTAAGGAAAAAATCAAAATTGAGTTCCCAGAACCATCTGCAGAGGTGAAGTCCATGCAGGAAGCTGTAAGTGCAAAAGTACGCCCATTCATTGAGAAAAACATCGATTCTCTCTTTGGAATAAAAGGCAAGCAAGAGCGCATGGACAAGGAAGATGCTTTTCAAAAGCAACTGGCTGACATGTTTGAATCAGACGATGAAAAGTCTTTTGCTCGTTCAATTTATGAAGAAATGTATGAGGAGTCTTTCCGTACTCTCATGCTTGAAAAAGATATTCGCGTTGACGGACGTGGTCTAACTGAATTGCGTGGTCTGTACGCTGAGGTAGACGAACTTCCACGTACTCATGGTTCTGCTGTGTTCCAACGTGGTGAAACTCAAGTCCTCAGTGTAGTTACTTTAGGCGGTCCTGGCGACGCTCAAATCATTGATGGCTTAGAGCCAGAATACAAGAAGCGATATTTGCATCACTACAACTTCCCAGCTTTTTCGGTTGGTGAGGTTAAACCATTGCGTGGACCTTCTCGTCGCGACATTGGACACGGCTTTTTAGCTGAAAAGGCTCTTGAGTCTATGATCCCAGCCAAAGAAGATTTTCCGTACACTATTCGAGTTGTCTCTGAGGTGTTAATGAGCAATGGCTCATCGTCTCAAGCTTCAGCCTGCGCTTCGTCAATGGCGCTCATGGCAGCTGGCGTACCTATTATCGCACCGGTGGCTGGTATTGCTATGGGTCTAGTTATGACAGAAGATCAATCCAAGTATAAAGTTCTAACAGACATTCAAGGAATCGAAGATCACTCTGGAGATATGGACTTTAAAATCGCTGGAACCAAAAATGGTGTTACTGCAATCCAGCTTGATATTAAACTAGATGGTATTAGCGTTGATATCTGCCGCGACACACTAGCTCAAGCTAAACAGGCTCGTCTAGAAATTCTAGACGTGATGTTAAAGGCTATTCCAGAAACTCGGGCTGAGATGTCTCCTTATGCTCCACGTATTGAAACAATCCAAATTGATCCAGAAAAAATCGGAGATGTTATTGGTTCAGGCGGAAAAATTATCAATGGAATCATCGAAGAGACAAATGTTCAAATTGATATTGAGGACGATGGTAATGTCTTTATCACCGCAGTAGACATGGATGGCATGGCTAGGGCTAAGAAGATGATTGAAGATATCGTTCGTGATATCGAAGTTGGTGAAATTTATGAAGGCCACGTTCTGAAGATTGTTACTGATCGAACCAAGGGGTCCGAAATCGGAGCCGTTATTGATCTTGGTGGGGGACGAGACGGTATGATTCACATCAGCAATGTTTGCCACGGTCGCATCAACAAGATTAGCGACGTGCTTGAAATGGATGATCTAGTTAAAGTAAAGGTTATCGAAGTAGACTCCGAACGTGGACGTATTGGTCTGTCACGAAAGGACTTAATTGAACCTGGTACACCAGATCCTAAATGTGAGGCAGCTACTCAGGCCGGAGGTGGTTCTGATTTTCAGGACCGTGGACCAAGAGGGCCACGTCCTCCACGTCCAGATTTTGACAGAGGACCGCGTCCAGCTGGGCCGTCAGCTAGTCGCGTCTCCCCTCCAGGACGTTTTGCCAAGCACGACTAATCAAAGCACCCTCCTCTCATGGGAAAACTCGTCGTCGTTACCGGACCTTCCGGTGCAGGAAAAGACTCAGTAATAGAGCAGGCGCACTCGCTTGGGTTAGATTTTACGTCTATCACTACAACTAGTACCAGGCCAATGCGTCCGGGTGAGGCAGAGGGAAAGCCTTATTTTTTCCTCACCAGAGAAGAATTTGAGGAAAAAATAGACAATGGTGAGATGATTGAGTGGGCAGAAGTGTATGATAATCTCTACGGCAGCTCCAAAACCGAGGTCGAGCGCAAACGTAAGAATAACGACGTCGTATTGATAAAAGTTGATCCTCAAGGTGCGCGAACCTTTAAGGAGATGATTCCAGATGCTATTACTGTCTTCATCAAGCCGCCGAGCCTAGAATATCTGGAGATGCGTCTTCATAAGCGTGCCTCGGATGCTGAGGATGTTATACAAAAGCGCATGGAAATTGCTAAATACGAACTGGAAAAGCTCGATTCCTGGGATTATGTGATTTTAAACGATGAAGGCAAGCTTGAAGAGGCCGCTCAAGAGCTGATTGCAATCATATCCACATAGTTATACACAGGGCCAGTACAATCAGAATCGCTCAAAATTCCTATTTCAAACTAAGTTTGGAGGAGTAAAATAGCTAAGGTTAGCAAATAAGAAGGGTCACTAGTTGACCCTTCTTTGAAAACGTGGTATTATACATTCATCAAGTGTTCTTAAACATTTCAAACGTTTTCCACAAAACGTATCACACCAATACAGGCCTGTAGGAGGCGATGGGTGCAGCTGTCGCCGCATCAATCGCTTTCTGCAGTAGCCTAGTCTGACGAGCAATCGTCAAAAAACAAAAACACAAAATGTGATACCGGCCAGCTTGCATAGAACTTAGTTCGGGTAACCCCTGGACACTATGTTCGCAGCCAATCATGTGGAAAGCGCCTATCTGTCCAGTGACTTGACTAGTAAACTGGCGGAGACACACGACTTAGATGCGTTCTTCACTTTCTCTTCGGAGGGAAGAAGACAAACTTAGCCGTGCATAGGCGCATCGCAAAGGCTACAAAAATCGTTTTTATTCAAAAACATATGTGGCGCGTGATGCGCCTTTTTCGTACAAAAAAATCAGTCTAGCAGTTTACACAAAGGGCCCTCAAGGGTACAATTTAATTATTCTTCAATAAATTTACTAATATGGATCAAGCATTTACAGATGAAATGAAGGCAGCCCTTCTAAAAGAACAGATGGAATTAACCGGTGAGTTAGGCGCCATTTCTCACAAGGACGTGGGTGACCATGTCCCCGGCAGTCGTGACGCAAATTTTCCAAATTTTGGTGACGACAATTTAGGAGAAAATACAGAGTCCCCAGCTGAAGTAGCCGAGTATGAAGTTAATGTAAATGTCACTGGCCGCCTCGAGCAGCGTCAGGTTGAGATTACTGATGCTTTAAAGCGAATCGAACAGGGAATCTACGGAACCTGTCTTAAATGTGGCGGTCCAGTGGGAGAAGATCGCCTGAGGGCAAATTCAGCGGCTAGTGCCTGTATCAACTGTGCAAAATCACACGTCTAAATCAAAGCCTTTTACTCAATTACGGGCTCTTGCACAGCAAGATGCCCGTTTTTGGGTTGTCGGGGTGATTTTTCTATTAATCTACATGGTCGATAGACTCTCAAAAATGTGGGCTCTATCTAATTTGGTAGATAGACGAATTTCAGTTGTGCCTTGGGTCGAACTGACGCTTGTCTCAAACGAGAAATTTGCCTACCTAAGCTTACCTGCCTGGTTTTCTATTATTGTAACCGTTGTGGTTATGGTAGTAATCGCCGGTTTTGCGCGCAGCGAGTTTCGACGTGGGCAACGCTTAGCGCCAAGTCTAATTTTCTTAGTGCTACTTGGCGCTTGGTCAAATTTATTAGACCGCCTGCGGTTTGGTGGGGTGGTAGATTTTATTTCAGTTAATCGCTGGTCGGTTTTTAATCTGTCAGATGTTTACATCGTTGTTGGAGTTATTTGCTTGCTGTTGTTCCTGCCCAAGAGCAACACAGCGGATGATTCAGATAAGTCAGCACCGGTACCACGAGTGGATTTTGACACAAAGTCATAATCGGAATAACGTAGTACTATGCAAATCAAGGAACCCAAAACCAAAGTTTTTACAAAAAATAAGGAGGATTTTGTTTGTGAAAACTGCGGCTTTGCTGTCGCTGGTGACGGCTATCGCAATCACTGTCCCCACTGTTTAATCTCCAAGCACGTTGATGTAAATCCAGGTGATCGAGCCGAGTCTTGTGGTGGTTTAATGCATATTTCCGATATCGCAATGGATCACGGTACTTTGGTGTTTACTTATCAGTGCGAAAAGTGTGGCCACTTAAAAAAGAATAAGGCTCACACCGAAGATAGTATCGATGCTATTACCGCCAAGATGAAGGAGTTAGGTGATAAGAAGCAAAAACCTGTTTAATCTTTAATTTAGTTGCGTAATACGGAGCCTATGGTAGGCTTTTTTTGCCGTTTTTGGCATTTCACAAGGTAAGAGCCTTGAGCTCTTGAAAAGGGGTTGAAGATGTCGTCTTTGGATGTCACTCTGAATCTGCTTCGGGCCAATCCCGATGCCCGGGCGAAGATCCTGCAGGACCTTCCCTTCTTCCGGGACAACCTCCACCCGGATACCATCAAGGAGCTCGCCACTGAGTGTCTGGCCGAGTTCTACGCTCGTGGGAGCAAGGCCTGCGAAGCGCGCGAGACGGCTGACACCGTCATCGTCGTGGTCTCCGGCCAGCTCGTTCTAGAAGGACTGATCAGCAGTCCAGAGTTCGGACAGGGTCAGGTCATCGGCACCTTCGGCCTGCTGGTCGGCGCAGGTCAGGCCGTCCGCACGGAGACGCTGATCGCCGACGATGACACCCTCGTGCTGGAGATCTTCTACAGCAAGCTGGAGCCCCATCGCAGCAGTCTGATCTTCGAGATCGGCCGTCAGGTCCACGCGGCCATGATGTCGGCCAATGCCCGAATTCATCAGCTCACAAGAGAGCTGAACCGCGCCCGAGCACCCGCTCAATACGGTTCCCCAAGGAGCCCAGAGTGAGTTGATCGGAAATAGCATCGCCTGGAGAGGAGGGCGGTGCATCTTTTTTTTTGACATGACCTTAATGGACTGCTAGGCTGTTTTTAGATGGAACTGCTCGCCCTTGGCGTGCAGTTTTTTATGACTAATATTCTTTCAGAAAAGACAGCGACTATTCAGTCCTACAGCTTTATTGGCTTGGAGTGTGTTGCGGTGGAAATTGAGGTAGACGTGTCACCTGGATTGCCAAGTTTTATCATTGTGGGATTACCTGACGCAGCGGTGTCCGAGGCGCGCGATCGAGTTAGGGCTGCCATTAAGAACTCCGGCTACTCTTTTCCAGCCATGAGAGTCACAGTGAATTTAGCGCCGGCTCAGATTCCAAAAGCTGGTTCTTTATATGATTTACCAATTGCGATCGGTATTTTATTAGCATCGCGTGCCATTAAAGCCAAGCGTGAATTACCAAGAATGATTGGTGAATTAGCTTTGTCAGGTAGAATACGACCAGTTCGCGGTGCCTTGCCTGTTGCAGCTGCCGCCAGCCGAAATAGGCAGGCTATCATCGTGCCCTGCGACAACTTGCCTGAATTAAAGTTACTTGAAAAAGTCCATTTGTTGCCCGCCAGTTCCCTGCAGCAAGTAATTGGATTTATACTAGGGCAAACTGAGCTGAACATGCCTGAGCTTGAACAGGTTGCTGAACTAGTGCAAAATCCGGCTGTAGATTTTTCAGATATAGTTGGTCAAAGTCTAGCTAAGTACGCCTGCATGGTAGCAGCTGCTGGTCACCATAACTTGCTCATGTCTGGACCTCCCGGCGTGGGTAAAAGCCTACTCGCCAAGGCCTTGGTTGGTATTCTTCCGCCACCTAGTCAGACAGAACAGTTAGAAAGCACCATGATTCATTCTGTGGTCGGTAGATCTCAGGCGCTGCTTCAAGTCAGGCGGCCTTATAGAGCTCCTCATCACAGCGCTTCACCGGCTTCAATTCTTGGTGGTAGTCGTCAGTTATTACCTGGTGAGGTGTCATTGGCTCACACTGGCGTTTTGTTTTTTGATGAGTTGCCTGAGTATCGGCGGGATGTTATCGAAGCCTTACGTCAGCCCCTTGAAGATGGAACTATTACCATAACACGGGCGGTCGGTTCAGTTACTTATCCGGCCCAATGTTTATTTGTGGCCGCTGCTAATCCTTGTCCATGTGGTTTTTACGGATATGACCTGCCTGACCGAAATAGACAATGCACCTGTGCTTTTGTTGATGTACAGCGCTATAATCGAAAACTGTCTGGACCCTTGCTGGACAGGATTGATCTTAAAATAAAACTACCATTTATTAGACCGCATGAGCTAACTGTCTCAAAGTCAGCGCCTGAGTCATCCGAGTCAATTCGTCGCCAAGTTACTTTGGCCAGGAGGGTGCAGCAGGAACGTCAAGGCAAAGCCAACGGGCTGTTAACGCCAAAGGAATTAAAAAAATTAATCGCTCTAGATACTCCGGCCGAGCAGCTAATGAAACTGGCTCTTGATAAGTATGGCCTATCCATGCGCGGATACGCCAAAACCTTGCGATTAGCTAGAACCATTGCTGATCTTGGAGGCTCCGATGATGTTATCCAATCTCACATAGCAGAGGCTCTCCAGCTTTCGGGCGCACTCACTGCTAACGATTTAAATAGTGGGTCTGTCGGGTAAAGTTGACGAGGATTCGTTCTCAGGAATATGCACAAAACTGTAGACACCATTACTCAAGGTACAACGGTCAGCCGATACTACTGCCATAGCTGCTACATCTGCCAATTCAACCTCCTCACGTTCAGACCAGCGCTTAGTTACGAGTGTAGTAAATTCTTCACGCACATATGAAAGGTCAAAATCACCTATCTTGAATCGGTCTGGAAAAGCTAATCGTAAGAGAGCTAATGATTTGGCATTAGGTACGTTTTCCCAGAGGTCTATACCAGGATGCCCCTTAGTTGCATTGTAGAGCCTTTCCATGCGCCCATCGTTCTCCTGTAGTGATGCCAACAGGTCAGGATCACACTTAGCCAGGAATAGCATTACTCCAGGAACAAGATGAGCATAATCTTCTGGAGCATCTAGGATGCGTCTAGCGCGCTTAAGTACCTGTTCTGTTATTTGGTCAGCTTTGTCTTGATCATTAATTATATCCAATAGTCTAGCTGCTTCAATAAAGTACTTGCTGCTAAAGACTCCTTCCCATCGTGCCCCATTAAATTCTTGGATAATTTGATCTTCTTCCAACTGTCGCTCAATAGAGGACAGGTCTGTGCCGGGGATAACAATGTCGGATAAAAAAAGATCAAGTCCTATATCTGAATAACGAGGATGTAGATTATTGGGATCGTCTTCCTCTGCAACAGCATGAGCCAGAAGAGCGCTTTGCGTGAAACTTTCAAGGTATTTTATGGTCTCTTTATTAAAATTATTAAACCACGACATCACAGCCTCGGGTGGAAAATATAACTTAGGCTCAGTTTCGGGGGCGTGAATTTTCTCAGTGGCTCTTCTCCGTTCTGGGGCAGGACTTCTTCGAGGACTTCTCATATATATTAGAGCTCAGAATATAATATTACTATCCGTGAAAGCATAGCGTAGAGGTACTAGTTTTGTCGAGGCAATATTAAAACAAACTCTCCACGCACAGCTTCGCGCGCACTTAAATTATCAAATAATTCCTGGGGCGTACCACGTAAGAATTCTTCATGTAACTTAGTCAGCTCTCTAGCTAGAATTACCATCTCAACTTTCCCGACCAACGCGTCTAACGTTTTTAATATGCGATGTGGGGATTCGTAAGCTACTACGGTACGACTGCGGCACTCTTCAGACATGGTCAATAGCATAGTTTGTCGACCTTTTTTGTGGGGGATGAATCCGTGATAGGTAAAGGCGCTAGTATCGGCTCCAGATGCTGACAGAGCAGTTATGACAGCTGAGGCGCCTGGTACAGGTACAACCGGAATACCTTTTTCTATCGCTGAAGCAATTAGTCGCGCACCCGGATCAGATATGCCAGGTGTCCCTCGATCAGCTACTAGTGCCACAGTCTGTCCTTCAGCCAGAAATTGTAGAATAGATTCCTCGCGCGAGTTCTTGGACTGTGCATGATAACTAACCAGGCGCGGCCCAGAAATTGAGTATGAGTGCAATAAAATTCCAGTTTCCCTGGTGTCTTCGCAGGCAATCACATTAACCTGTTGAAGAATCCGCTTAGCCCTGTCTGTTAGGTCTCCCAGGTTACCAATCGGAGTCGCCACTATGTAGAGCGTTCCAGCTAGCACGGACGGGGAGTCTACTTGCTTGTTCATGATAGTTGTTGTATAATGTAATCAGAACTATATTACCACTCGTAACCTAACACACATGGCCGAGGGAACGAAAGTGCTTATCGTCGAGGACGATAAATTCCTGTCAGAATTGATCTCCACTAAGCTTTCAAAAGAGGGTTTTGATGTTACTTTAGCTACAGACGGTGAAGCCGGCTTGGCCAAAGCAAACGAGGTCAAACCAGAGATTATCTTACTCGATATCATGCTTCCAGGCATGAGCGGTTTCGAGGTTTTGGAAAGCCTTAAAACCAGCGAAGACGAGAGCGTGAAAAATATCCCAGTTTTGATTCTCAGTAATTTTGGTCAGGAAAGCAAGGTCCAGCAAGGGCTCAAGCTAGGCGCCAAAGACTACTTAGTAAAGGCCAACTTTACTACCGGAGAGATTGTTGAAAAAATCCGAGCCGCTCTGGGTCAATAAATTAAATCAAAAATCAACACCCCGCTTTACGGCAGGGTGTTTTGTTTACCTTTACTTTGAAAGTTGGAAATCTAATATTCTAGTAGTAGCCGAACGGGTTGGTGAAACCTCCATTAACCATAACTTCAAAATGTAGATGAGAGCCAGTTGAGTTACCCGTTGATCCTTCTTCACCTAAGGTCTGGCCACGACCAACGCTTTGGCCAGCGCTAACAAAAACCTTCTGTAAATGAGCGTAACGGGTTGTTAGGCCACCGCCGTGGTCAATTACTACCTGCAGGCCATAACCACTATACCAGCCGGCTGATCTTACGGTACCGCCCTCGGCCGCGTAAATAGCATCTCCAAATTCACCATCCACATCAATGCCTGTGTGTCGGTAACCGTAGTACTGAGAAATTCTATGTGTAGTGGTTGGCCACTGTAATTTAGTGCCTGAGACAGCAGCGTTGGCAGCTGGGGTGCCACCAGACTGAGTAAAGACCTGCTGAAAAGTAGCTACTCTGGTAGTCGTTGGGGTTGGCGGTGGCGGGGCGGGCTGTTCGCCATCGGGGACTATAATCTCAACACCGGCTATCAAATCTTCAGCGCCAAGCAAGTTATTAAACTCAATAATTTTATCTTCGGAAGCGTTATATTTTTGAGCAATGCTTGAAACTGTTTCGCCAGATTTAACATTATGAGCCACTCCTGTAACCGGCAAGATCCACAAAGTATCTCCAGTTCTTACACGCTTGGCTTGGTCGTCTGTTAAGTTATTTGACCACATAACAGTTTTTGTCGAGACACCATACTTATCTGCAATGGTGCTAATTGTGTCTCCTTCTTGAACAACATATTTCTGAATATCTTCACGGGTAGTGCCTCTAACGCCACCAATTGTGCTGGTGCTAACAAAAGCACCGCCTTGTTCAGCAAAGAAAGATCCATTGTCGCCAACATCGGCACTGCGACTAATTCCGTCTTGCTTGCTAACCGCCGCTGACACATCTACATACCTAACCTGCGCCTGACGCACTGAATCTGCTGTAATAACAGTCAGCTCCTCCTTGCTAAAAACTGACGCAACTAAAGAGCCGTCGGCAAAGTCTTCAGAGCGAACAGCTCCGGCCTGCCTGACGTTGACCAGAACCACCGTCAGTGTCATGGTCCCAACCACGGCGTGAATGGCAAATCTATGCGTCACAATGGCCAATAATTTATGTTCAGCATGAAAGAAGCTTTTAGAACGTGCTCTGACCACCAGTAAAGCCTTATAAAAAACCACAGTTAGAGGCTTAAAGAGCTTTTGCCAAATAAAAAGAGCCGGAAGTACCAGCACAATAATCAGTCCACGGCGAACCAGTGGCCAGACTAGATTCATCAGGTGAATTAGCTTCAGGCTCAGCGAAACAATCAGTTGTTTGAGGCGAAGTTTAATAAGTGTATTCTATTGAAAAACGCCGGACTACACTATCAATTTGCGGTCAAAAAGTCAATGCCGTACAATGGGCAAACTAACAGATGTCAAATGAATGAATACAACCCCCAAGAAATAGAGCAGAAATGGCAGCAGCGATGGCAAGAGGCTAAGACTTTCACTGCCAGCGATGATCAGGCTTCGAAGCAGTATATCTTAGATATGTTTCCATATCCTTCGGCAGCAGGGCTACACGTTGGTCACCCCGAGGGCTATACCGCTACAGATATTCTGTCTCGCTTTCGCCGCATGAACGGTTTTAATGTTTTGCATCCAATGGGTTGGGATGCCTTCGGTTTACCGGCCGAGAATTACGCTATTAAAACTGGCGTTCATCCTGATAAGTCTACGCATGACAACATTACAAATTTTACCAGGCAGATTCAGTCACTCGGTCTGTCTTATGATTGGGGTCGTGAGATTGATACATCATCGCCAGAATATTACCGGTGGACTCAGTGGATGTTTTTACAGATGTACAAAAATGGTTTAGCTGAGAGAAAAAAAGCCAAGGTGAATTGGTGTAATACCTGTCAGACCGTATTAGCCAATGAGCAAGTTGTAGATGGTAATTGCGAGCGCAGTAAAGATCCAGTAATTCAAAAGGATCTAGAACAGTGGTTTTTTAAAACCACTCAATACGCCGACCAACTTCTAGAAGATCTAGATACTATTGATTGGCCCGAACCAATAAAATTGATGCAGCGAAACTGGATTGGCAGGCAGGAGGGGATTGATCTGTCTTATGACATTGATGGCAGTAATGAAAAAATCGTAGCCTTCACTAAGTTTCCAGAAACAAACTTTGGTGCGACCTTTATTGTAGTTGCTCCTGAGCATCCAATAGTTAGGTCTATTACGACGCCAGAGCAAGAGGCGGAAGTTCTAGCGTATGTGGAGCGCACTGCCGGCCTAACGGAACTTCAACGTAAAGAGAATCGGGAAAAAACCGGTGTGTTTACAGGGCGTTATGCCATTAACACTCTAACTGGTTTCAAAATGCCAATCTGGGTAGCTGACTTTGTCTTAGCAAACTATGGTACCGGCATGGTGGTGGGTGTGCCGGCTCACGACGAGCGCGATTTTGAATTTGCTCAGAAGTACAGTCTGGAAATTATTAGAGTCATGAAGACCACGGATGGCGATGAGTCTCCAGTGACTGAGTTGTCTCAGGTAGACCACAACGGCGCAATGATGAATTCAGATTTCTTAAATGGAATGGATGCGCAGTCAGAGGCCAAGACAGCCATGATGGATTACATGGAAAAACACGGCCTAGGTAAACGTGTTGTCTTTTTCAATCTACGTGATTGGTTGATTTCGCGTCAGCGGTACTGGGGCGCGCCTATTCCAATTATCTATTGCGACGAACACGGCGAGCAGTCTGTTCCAGAAGACCAGCTTCCTGTCGTTTTGCCAACAGATGTCGACTTCCGTCCCACCGGTGAGTCGCCCCTGGCTCTATCTAAAACTTTTCAAGATGTTAGCTGTCCAACTTGTGGCCAGCCGGCTCGCCGCGAGTCAGATACCATGGACACCTTCGTTTGTTCGTCTTGGTACTACCTGAGATTTTGCGATCCAAATAACGAACAGGAGTTTGCCTCCCCAGATAAACTCAAGCAGTGGTTGCCAGTCGACATGTATGTCGGTGGTGCTGAGCATGCCGTCTTACATTTACTCTACGCCCGTTTCTTCCACAAAGCTTTGCAGGATTTTGGTTTTATTCCAAAAGAAGTTGGTAGAGAACCTTTTGCCGCTCTTCGCAATCAAGGGATGATTCTGGGTGAAGACCATCAGAAAATGAGCAAGTCTGTCGGTAATGTCATAAATCCAGACGATGTTGTAAACGAGTATGGAGCTGATACCTTGAGGTTGTACGAAATGTTCATGGGTCCATTTGAGGACACTAAACCTTGGAGTACTAAGAGTATTAAGGGTGTCAGACGCTTCCTGGACCGCTCGTGGAGTGCTATGCAGCAACCGGCTGGAATTAAAACTACTCCTGACCTTCAAAAAACTCTCCACAAGACAATCAAAAAAGTAACCAATGACATTGAGCAGTTTAAGTTTAATACTGCCATCTCACAGTTAATGATATGTTTAAACGCCATATCAGCTAACCCAGAATTCGTTGATGAGCAAACACAACGCTCTTTCTTACAACTATTGTCACCATTTGCTCCACATCTAGCAGCTGAACTGGCAGAGCTGCAAGGCTACGGACAGGACCTCTTTGCAAGTTGGCCAAAATTTGATGAGACTTTAACCCAAGACGATTCTGTCCAAGTAGCCGTTCAGGTTAGTGGCAAGGTTCGTGGCACTATTGAGCTTTCGCCTGACGCCGACGAGGCGTCTGCCAGATTAGTGGCAGAGGCTAACGAGAATGTCGTAAAGCACATAACTGGTAAGGAAATTATAAAAGTAATTTATGTGCCTGGCCGAATTATCAATCTGATCGTTAAAGGATAATGTTGTTAGAAGAAGATGACATCAATCAGTGCGCACAAATTTTAAAGCGGGGACAGCTAGTGGTGTTTCCTACTGATACAGCTTACGGATTAGGTTGTCTCTACGACAATCACGCTGGAATCAAACGAATAATGGGCTTAAAGGGTCGTACTGATGACAAGTTTACTGTTGTGGCCGCCTCTCTTAAGCAAGTTGAGGATCACTTCCAGTTATCTGATGCTCAACGCCAACTAGCTTCTGCATATTGGCCCGGTCCACTTTCTATCGTAGTTTCTGCTACACTGTCTGTGCGAGTTCCTGACTGCCCAACTACACAAGCTTTAGCCAGTGCTGCAGGCAAGCCGCTAATTGCGACTTCAGCCAACCGCACGGGTAATCCAGCTACGTTCACAATCGAGCAGGCCAAGCTAGAGATCGGCGAATCAAATGTTGAAGGCTGGCTAGACGTTGGCGCGCTCCCCAATAAACTGCCATCTACGGTTGTTCAGGTTTTGCCAGACGGCAGCAATAAGATTATTCGACAAGGTGCCATCAATCTACATGAATAAAGATCAACTCGAGACCCTTTTAAAAAAACATCAATTAACTCCCCGCAAAGAACAGGGGCAGAATTTTTTAATCAATGAGGATGTAATTGACGCATCATTAGCAGCGGCTGAGCTCTCGTCAGCAGATACTGTCCTGGAAATCGGTCCAGGTTTTGGTGCTCTTACTAAACGTCTAGTCGGTATTGCTGGCAAGGTCGTAGCAGTAGAGCAGGATCGCGTGCTGGCCTCTACTTTAAAACCACTTAGTGAGCAGAATGATAACCTACTGGTCATTAACGAAGATATTCGTACTTTTCATAGAGCAGAAGCCGGTTTATTAGACAATGGCTACAAGCTTGTAGCCAACTTGCCTTACAACATTACCTCTTGGGTGATGCGTGAATTTACTGAGCACAACCCAAAACCAAGTCGTATGGTAGTAATGGTGCAAAAAGAGGTAGCGGAACGCATAATCGCCAAGCCCGGCAAGATGAGCATCTTGGCAGCTGCTATTCAGCTGTATACGAACCCTAGAATCGTCACCATTGTTGATAGAACCTCGTTTCATCCTATTCCAGATGTCGACAGTGCCATTATTTGTTGCGACCTACTACCAACTCCGCGATCTTCTGACCCTGAACGGCTCATGAAGTTCATCAAAGTTGGTTTTGCAAGCAAAAGAAAACAACTTCACAATACTCTAAGCGCTGGTTACCCAATATCTTCTACCCAAGTCAGGGTGATTTTAGGTGATATTGGGTTGTCACAGACCGCTCGGCCTCAGGAGCTCAGCTTAGAGGATTGGGAAGCTGTAAGTCAGGCAGTTTTTCAAAAGGTCAGACTTTGACGAAAGAATCGGTATATGATATAATCGCACCATCCTCCGTGTATCACGTGCATGGCTATAAATCCAACAAAAATTGATCGTTACTCTGTTTATGGATTGGCTGCTATCGGAGTGGTAGTCTTGATTGGTGGGATCTTTCAACTAAGGTCTGACCTTTCAACGACGAAACGCGATGTGTTTGATGCAACGCGTGAAGAAATCATTGCCAAAATTCTGGCCGCCGGTGATGATCCCGATAAAATCCTTGGTGATACTGACGCCAATGCTGAAGAGCTTATTAGAAAGCAGCAGTCAGACACGGATGGTGATGGCCTTACGGATTTCGACGAAGAGTTCATTTACAATACCAGCCCATTTTTAAAAGATTCCGACTCAGATGGTATTTCGGATGGAGATGAGCTTGCTAACAACACCAACCCAAATTGTCCAGAAGGTCAGCCATGTTCATCGGCTTCCTCAGGAGGGGATGGTACCGAAGTGGCAGCTGCTGGCGCCTTTGCTGAATTTAATCCAGCGGAGCAAGGGGTGCTCGGTGTCGATCTAGCAAACGCTCCAGCCGCAGACGAGTTGTTACCTAAAAATGCTGACGGTTCAATCGATATCGCGGGCGTTAGGGCTCTACTGCTAGAGCAGGGCATCTCTCAAGACATTCTAGATTCAACGAGTGACGCAGATATTGTCTCGGTTGCCGAAGAAGCAGCCAAGCAGGCTCAGAGTGGCGCCAACGCCATCGTTCAGGTCCAGGATGAGGTTGCATCTATAAGAAACATGTCGGTTAAGGAGAAAAGAACATTTCTGATCGATTCCGGTTTAGCACAAAGCGATGTTGATGCGCTGTCAGATGATTTAATTGTTCAATTAGTAGATGAGGCCGTTATCGAAGCTACAAATCAAGTTTTTGAAGGCGACCAAGCATTATTAGGTGGGGCTGGTGTTACGGATACTACTCAAAGTAGCAATCAAGAAACGGAGTCCAACTCATCTTCAATAAGTAACTCGATCGAGGAAAACAATTAACTACCTCGCTCCGACTATGCCACACCAACCCCAGTACAGATTCCGGAAATTTATCGCCAGCATCATGATGATGATGACTGTTTTGACTCCTGGCGCTATGGCTGGAGGAGCCGTGGCCATTGGGTTGTTAACTCCACAAGCTGCTCATGCTCAGGTTTCAACGGTTGGTGATGTCCCTCGAGTTGTCCAGCAGGTAATTGATTTTGTTTTAAAGGGCCTAGTTGCGGCCGCTAAGGTTGGAATTAAAAACGCCTTACGGTCATTTTTGGAAAAAATTGCCTATGATACGGCAGTTTGGGTAGCTTCAGCTGGTGAAAATCAAGAGCCGCTAGCTTTTGTTAAGGAGCCGGGTGAATATTTTACTGAGCGCGCTGATGCAGCCGCTGGAGCCTTCTTTTCTACCCTGGGAGAAGAGGGTGGTTTTGATTACTTTAATTTGTGCGACCTGCCAGACCCAAGTCTTAAGTTAAATTTCCAGTTAATCCTCCCTCAATTTACCGCTGATGAGCCATATGAACCTGAATGTACTTTTTCAGAGCAGGTAAATAATGTACAGGACTACGCTGAATCTCTGGCTGATCAAGCGGTGGCTTTCGTTGAGGATCCTAAGTCAATGATCAATCTTTCGGTTAGTTTAGGTAGTGGGGAAAATTCCATTGCTTCACTACTAAACGCCGCTGATCAGGTCTTGGATTCAAAAAAGCAAGAGGAGCGTGAAGCCGCTGTTGAGCAAATCCAAAGTAGTTTAAAAGCTCAAAAGGCTGATATCTCAGGCTACATACAAACGCCGGTTGCAGTTATTGATGGTAAATTAAATTCTGTCTTGGGTCAGTCGACGGTTGGTGAGACCACCCAACAAGACAATGTCATCGCTGATGCGCTGACAATTTTTATTAATACACTGGCCAATAAGTTGATGGAGCGACTGGCAGGTGGCTTGCTGGCATTTTTCACCGAGTCAGATATTTCTAGCTCGATCGCTGGAGATAGTTCAACCTCAGGATCTGGAGGAGTTAAGGCGGCTGAAGAAAAATTCGCTGAATTTAAAACACCGACCTTCAATCCAGGTGGAGAGATAGATATTCTAACCCAATTTGCATCTTGTCCGGAACAGGGAGCTGATGTCACAAACTGCGTCATTAATGAAGGATTTAGATTGGCTATCGAAGAAGGCTTAACGCTTAATCAGGCGGTTAATGAATTCGGTTACATTGATCCATCGACTCCCTTCGCTTTAGATTCCAACGGAGGGACCATTACCAGTCCAACTTTAGGCATCTCACTACGTAACATTAGAATCCTCCGTCAATACAGCGTCGTTCCGGTCGGTTGGGAATTAGCCGCCATCTATAATGACGATTTTGACGGCACTCCGTTAACGATCGGTTCTGTGATAGATAACTATGACGATTGTGATGAGGGTAACTACTCTCCTTATTGTGGATTAGTTGACCCAGACTGGCCACTAAAAGCCCCAGACGTTTTTTGTAAATTACAGGGATACGCCACCAACATTGCGGCTGAAGAGGCTATAGACGATGACGGAGCCGTTAATACTCCAGAAAAACTTTTCACTGCTCGTTTGACCAGCTGTCTTGATCCGCAGTCATGTTTATCCGAAGACGAAAATGGCTTTTGTGAAGCCTATGGATATTGTGTACAGCAGGAGCGTATCTACCGTTTTGAGGGTGATTCTTGCCCATCATACTACGCGTCATGCGAGTTATTTACTGACGACGCTGGTAATGATCAGTCACTCTTACAAAACACAGTTAACTATGACGATTGTTCTGTAGATAACGTTGGCTGCCAGTGGCGTTGCCGTACTTACAATGAAGTTGATGAGGCTTTCCAATGCTCTGGTCAAGATGAAGTTTATTCAACTTGTGATAGCGGTAGCTCTACCTACGATAGCAGTGCTTTAAGTTGTGGCTGTACGGCTGCTGACGCGTCAACCTGTGATATCACCGAGGGTGGATTTACTTGTGACACTGATACCGGAGAGTCTTGCACGCTTGGTACGGAGACAAGTGCTGATGTTGATTTTGACACTACAATTAACTTTGATGACGATGTAGCCTCCTGTTCATCACAAGACAGTGGCTGTACCGAAACCATTCCGGTAAAGGGAGGAGCTAACCTTCTAGCCAACGGCGGCTTTGAATTTTATGATAATGCCGACACCGATCTGGCTGGACCAACTGATACGGCAGTCGACTCTCCTTATGATGACAGTTTTGGTTTTTCTGCCTCTAGCGATGCATCATGCACGAGCTATACAAATCCTCAAAATTGTCAGGGTTGGGAATTAGTTAGCGGTTCAGCTGTCCGCGCGGTTAACGAGGCGCTGTATGGTGACTCTGCTTTGCAGTACGATGGTGATGTCGCTGGTGGCATCGTTCATCGTTTTGCTACCGG
>Ga0210019_1000488_pt1 | contig 49946 bp, 51 predicted proteins | sample CryGeyCG2114_020_2_FD_183969 | JGI IMG/M metagenome (GOLD analysis project Ga0210019, IMG submission 183969) | Groundwater microbial communities from aquifer - Crystal Geyser CG11_big_fil_rev_8/21/14_0.20 (SPAdes) (version 2) | ecosystem: Environmental > Aquatic > Deep subsurface > Groundwater ...
GCAATGAGAAGATCAGTAACATCACGCCGCTTATTGAAAATACGGGTCTTGGAACAGGTGATTTCGTTTCTTTACAAGGTTGCCCGCTAATTTCCAAAACGCAAATCAATGCCCTGAAGGCTAAGGGAGTTACGGTTTATTGGCCATAACCGGAATGCGAACGTTTGAGATCATTCATGTCCGGTGAGATAAGATCAAAAATCTCTTGACTGTTTCCGTAACTACTATTAAAATAGTAGTTACAGAAATGAAACTGTTAAATATAAAGAAAAATCTGCGAAAATATCCATATGTTACGAGCGCTTTTTTCAGCGCACAAGATGGGTCGGAATATACTATTAATAATCAACTGGTTAGATGGGTCAAAGATGGCGAATTGATTAGACTTAAAAAGGGGCTATACACCTTGAACAATGAAGATAGAGGGGTTGGTCTTTCTCAAATGCTCATTGCTAACATCCTTTATTATCCATCTTATGTTAGCCTTGAATATGCATTAAGCTATTATGGCATGATCCCTGAGGGGGTATTTCAGACGACATCCGTAACCCCTAAAAAGACCAAAGACTTCACCAATAAATTTGGCGGATTCATCTATAAAAATGTGGCGAAAGAGTTGTTTTTTGGATACGAGCGCACAAAGGACGAAAACGATGCCGATATTTTGATTGCGACACCGGAAAAGGCATTATTGGATCTTTTTTATCTAAGGACGCCTGCGAACATGAAAATCGAGTTGTCATATTTCGAGGAAAACTTGCGCCTTCAAAATCTGGAGATAATCGATCCGAAAAAGATGAAAAAAATGGCCAAGAAATTCAAAATGTCAAAGATTGGCAAAATCGTTGATGGTCTTTTGAAATGCAGGGATGAACTATCATGAGCATGAACGATATCATCAAGGAGAATATGTTCGCTATAGCCGATAAGATGGCAAGGTTCAATGCTTTGCGAGAGTTCATTCAAACACTGATTCTGAAATTTATCGAAGAAAATGGTTACTCAAAAGATCTTGCGTTTGTCGGCGGCACGGCCATGCGATTCATTTATGACCTACAAAGATTCTCAGAGGATTTGGATTTCTCGCAAATATCTCAAGGCAGTTTTAGTTTCGAAAAATTCACTGCCGAGGTCGTCGACCATTTCGCGAGCATTGGCATTTCGGCAGAGCAGAAAACAAAAGCTGTCCGCAATGTCAAAATTGCTCTTCTGAAATTTCCCGGGCTGATGCTCGAAAACGGCCTAACGCATAGAAAAGATCAAAAACTGCTTATCAAGCTGGATGTCGATACAAAACCGCCCTTGGGGTTTGCAACAGAGGTCAGTTTTATCCAAAAGCGCATGCCAATGAACATCATGCATTTTGATCAACCATCGCTTTTTGCAGGAAAACTTCACGCTATCCTAATGAGGCAATACACGAAGGGGCGGGATTTCTACGATTTCATGTGGTTTGTTGGACACAAGATTGTTCCAAACTACAATCTGCTAAAGAACGCCCTTTCTCAGTCCACTCAACAGATGACAGAATTAGATGAAGTCCGGTTAAGGGACATGTTGAAAAAAAGGATGGAAACGGTTAATTGGAAAAAGGCGGCAGACGAAGTGACGCAATTTCTCGTGGATAAAAGCGAGGCAAAGTATCTAACCTCCAAAATTTTCGACCAACTGATCGAAAAAGCGACGTTGTAGATTGACCGTGTCTTACAAGTATAAGTTCGAACATAGTCCCCGCCGCTTAATGCAGTTCGAGCAAAAAATCAAGTTGGCAAGTGAAAAATCGTGCCTAATTTTTTCGTTGTCATTTGGTTCTAATGGAAATATATATTTGTGACCATGGACAACGGATCATTTCAATTCCATTCTCGCCTGCATCTTATAAAATTGACCGGGTTAAAGGCGTCGAACCTTGAGGAATTGCTCGAGAATCTAAGGACCATAAGCGGGTCTTCGATCTATTACCACACCCACCACTTTCTCCAGCGTCACCAGCATCTCTCACCTGAACCCCCGAACGATTTCGGATACTGGATAAGCGAAAGCTTAGGCGACGACAGACTGGGCGAAGAGATATCAAGCATAGACACCGTGTCATTCACCAGCATAAGGGGAATTAGAGAGGGGGTCATCGAAAAGATAAAAAAGGCGCTCGTATCGAGACCAAGGCTCAAGAATCTCTCGGCGCCGGAAGGAGAAGATTTTGTATTCCTAAAATCTTTAAGTTTTATATTTCCAACGCCGTTCACGGCAAACAACCTGAACGAATTCGCGGATCACTTGGAGCGCAACATAAGCTTAAGCTGCATCTATTTTCACATGTTCGAATCGAGGCTAAGGCTGGAAAGACCAACGAACGATTTTTCGAACTGGCTTGCAAATTCTCTTGGCGAGAAAGAACTGGCATTAAAGATCGCCAAACTGGACCCCTACACACATACCGGCGAGAGCTTAAGGAACATCATAGTCAGGCTCGTAAGGCAAAGGATAAATCAACTGGGAAAAAACAATGCCAAAGCTAAGTGATTACGAACCGATCGTAGGCAAGGTCGTTATTGACGAACTCGCGAATCTTGCGGGTCTTCTGAAGGGTAAGAGGATTCAGAACATAAATTCCACGGCCGTAGGCGGAGGCGTTGCCGAGATACTCAACAGGATGGTCCCCCTTCTTCAGGAACTGGGGGTCGACGCCAAATGGGACGTTATTAAAGGGGGCGAGGACTTCTTCAATGTTACAAAGGCCATCCACAACGCACTTCACGGTGCCCCGGTCGATATCACTGAAGCCATGTGGAAAGCCTTCTGGGAGACGGGTGACAAGAACAACCAGGACCTCAAATGCGATGCCGACATCGTCTTTGTCCACGATCCCCAGCCTATAAAGCTTGTGGACCAGAAAAGGGACAATAAGTGGCTCTGGAGATGCCACGTGGATGTCTCGATCGCCGATCCAAATGTCTGGGATGTTCTGAAACAGTATATAGTAAAATATGATTCTGCGGTCTTCTCCGCCCCCTCGTTCTCAAAACCGCTCCCCATCAGACAGTTCCTAATATCCCCTTCGATCGATCCTTTAAGTGATAAGAACCGGGAGCTTTCCGAAGAGGAGATAGAGAAGGTGCTGGACCACTATGAGCTAAGAAGGAACAAGCCGATAGTCACCCAGATATCCAGGTTCGACAGGTTAAAGGACCCTCTCGGCGTCATAGCGGCCTACAGAAATGTAAAGAAATATAACGACTGTCAGTTGGTGCTCGCCGGAGGAACGGCAGTGGACGACCCCGAATCGGTCGCAGTGCTCGCCGAGGTTCAAAACGAGGCAAGATCTGACAAGGATATACACGTGATCTTAATGGCGCAGAACGATATACATATAAACGCATTGCAAAGGGCCTCCGACGTCATCGTTCAAAAATCTCTCAAAGAGGGCTTTGGGTTGACGGTAACAGAGGCCCTGTGGAAATCAAAGCCGGTAGTTGCTTCGGCGGTTGGGGGAATACCTCTTCAGGTAAAACACAAGTTCCACGGCCTTTTGTGCCATAGTCCGGAAGGGGCGGCGTTCGCGATCAAACAGCTCCTCCAAAATCCGGAGTTCGCGCAACAACTTGCGGCCAACGGAAGAGAGCACGTAAAACAGAACTTCCTCCTGACAAGGCATCTTAAGGAATATATGCTATTATTCCTCTCGCTCTTTCATACGGACGATATAGTCAATTTGTAACACTTGGGACCGAATAAATGAAGATAACGGCAAGGTTCATAGTATCCCTCATAGTTGCGATGGTCATCGTAGCGGGCGTTTTCTCTTACTTTAACGTCACCTCCGAAAAAAAGAGGCTTCAGTTCGATGTTGAACACCGTGCGTGGCTCGTAGCGGAAGGGATGAGGGACTCTATCGCGGCGCTGGCCGAAAAAAGTCCGTCTCCCAAGATGGAACGTCTTCTGGACAAGATAAGCAAAAGCAAGCAGGTCCCGGGCATAGCCGTATATGACACCGCCGGCGAGATAATCAACAGCTCCAAGGACCTTCCGGAACTCCCTACGGAAAAGCCCAAGATAATCTTTGACAATTTTGAAGGAACCGACGGACGCGGAGAGTTCGTAAATACCGGAACAAAGAAGTTATATGTATTCGCGGTGCCGGTATCAAATGACGAAGGCGTGAGGATAGCAACGCTTGTCATCTTTAACGACGTTTCATATATCGACGAGTACCTTCTTAACATCTGGAAAAGGGGTGCAGCAAGACTCTTAACGCTGGTATTGATCGTTTCGGTCATAACCATCCTTATCTTCAGATGGAGCGTTCTGGGGCCGATAGCAAAGATGACCGAATGGATAAAGGGGGCCCAGTCGGGCGAGGTCCCGCCGTTCAATCCTGCAGCAGAGGACCTTTTTGCCCCAATTTCGAAAGAGATATCGAACCTGACGAAAACGCTCGCTCAGGCAAGGGCCGCCGCAGAAGAAGAGGCAAAACTTAGACAAACCGCCGAGGCAATATGGACGGGAGACAGGTTAAAAGAGCATGTAAAGGTCAAACTCGGCGACACTAAGATGATAGTCGTCTCGAACCGAGAACCTTACATGCACGTTAAAAAGGGGAAAGAGATCGAATGCATAAGGCCCGCCAGCGGACTCATTACAGCGCTTGAACCCATCCTTCGGGCGAGCGGAGGGACCTGGGTGGCTCACGGAGCGGGCAACGCCGACAAGGAGACTGTTGACAAGAACAACATCGTCAAGGTCCCGCCGGGGCTCAATCAATACGACCTTAAACGCGTATGGCTGACGCAGGAGGAAGAGGAAGGATACTACTACGGCTTCTCCAACGAAGGTCTGTGGCCTCTATGCCATATCGCACACACAAGGCCCACATTCAGGGCGAACGACTGGGCAAGATATAAGGATGTGAACCTGAAGTTCGCAAGAAGCCTTGATGATGAGATAAAGAACAAGGATTCGGTGGTCTTCATACAGGACTATCACTTCACCGTACTTCCAAGGGCCATAAAGGAGCACCACGAAAACTCGAAGGTGGCGCTCTTCTGGCATATACCCTGGCCCAATCCGGAGGCCTTCGCGATCTGCCCGTGGAAAAGGGAGATATTGCACGGAATGCTTGGCTCCAACCTTATCGGCTTTCATACCCAGTTCCACTGCAACAATTTTCTTGAGACCATCGACAGGACCCTTGAATGCAGAATAGACTGGGAACATTTTTCGGTGACAAGGCTCGGACATACCACCTTTGTCAAACCATTTCCTATCAGCATAGATTTCAACGCTTCTCAAGCGACCGGTTCTGTGTCTTCAAAGGAAGAGCTCCTTAGGAATCTCGACGTTAAAGCAGCCTACATGGGCATTGGCGTGGACAGAATGGACTACACGAAGGGCATCATGGAAAGGTTCAGGGCAATAGAGCGCTTCTTTGAGAAATATCCCCAGTATTCCGGCCTCTTCACCTTTGTCCAGATCGGGGCCCCCAGCAGAGAACATATAAAGAAATATCACGACCTCATCGCTGAACTTACCGCCGAGTCGGAGAGGATCAACTGGAAGCTCCAGTCCGGCGGCTGGAAACCGATCGTCTTCCTCAAAAAATATTTTTCGCATGAGGAGATAGAGCCGTACTACCGCGCCGCGGACCTCTGCATCGTCTCCTCGCTTCACGACGGAATGAACCTTGTTGCAAAAGAGTTCATCTCCTCGCGCGAGAACGAGAGCGGAGTTCTCATCTTAAGCACGTTCACCGGGGCGGCAAGGGAGTTAAGCGATGCCCTTCTTATAAACCCTTATGACATAGAGCAATCATCCGACATGATACGAACGGCACTGGAGATGGGTTCCGAAGAACAGGCCCTCCGGATGAACCGTATGAGGGCAAAGATAAGGGAGAACAATATATTCAAATGGGCATCGGACATCATCACCGAAATAGCAAAGGGATAAGAGGCATATTCTACCTATTCGATTTTGACGGCACCCTTTCCCCCATTGTTAAGGACCCCGATCGGGCAAGTTTTCCTCGAACCGCCAAAAAGCTCTTAAGGTCCCTCGCACACGACAAGTTCTCAAAAGTTGCCGTGGTCACCGGGAGGGCTTACAGCGACATATTCCGCAGGGTGGGTTTTACTAACATCTACTACGCCGCAAACCACGGGCTGGAGATATATAAAGGAAGAAAGAAACTACTTATAAAGGGAGCTCGTTTTGAAAAAAAAATAGGATCGATATTAAAGATAGTTAAAGCCGCCGTTTACAGGATAAAAGGGGTCATAATCCAGGAGAAGGGTCTCTCTTTGAGCATCCACTTCAGGATGGTGGCAAAGAATAAAAGGAGCGAGTTGATCAAAAGGGTCACAGCCGCCACAAAAAAGCCCCTTAAAAAAGCCGGGCTCAATATGCATGGCGGCAAAATGGTCCTGGAGATAAGGCCCATGGCCTTGTGGAACAAGGGGGACGCATCTCTTTGGTTATGCAGGAAGTTCGGAAAGGGCTATCTCCCCTTTTACATCGGCGATGACACCACAGATGAAGATGCCTTCAAGGTCATAAAGAAGATCGGGATAGCCGCAAGGGTCAGATACAAAAAAGGGACCCACGCAAGCCACATCTTGAAAGCTCCTCTCTACTAAGACCTACGCAAAGAATAGGAACGTGATGAGGATATAAAGCGGCGCCAGTATAAGCGTGGAACGAAGGACATAGCCCATGAACGACGGCATCTTATAGCCATAGTGTTCCGATATCGACTTCACCATAAAATTAGGCCCGTTGCCTATATACGAGTTGGCGCCCATAAGAACGGCGCCGACGCTTATCGCCTTCAAGACGATCTCGCTCACACCGGCAACGGTCACGCCCGACGGAATGCTCTGCCCAAGACTTAAGAAGCTGAGATAAGTGGGGGCATTATCGAGAAATGTCGAAAGGGCTCCGGTCATCCAGAAGAACTCCCACGGTTTGCTTACGCCGAGCGAGGCCCCTCTTTGATGCAATATCTCAAGCGCGGGGGTCATGGCGATGAAGATGCCGGCAAAAAGTATGGCAACCTCTTCTATCGGATGCCAGCTGAAGCGGTTATTGTTACGCGCCGTCCTGGAACCGAACGCCAGAGAAAGAACACCCATGAGGATCATAAGCCCTTCCCTTATGGGTGTCTCTGCAAAGACAGCCAGGATAACACCGGCAAGGAAGAGAAATCCCATCCTCCCGCGGATCTTTAGCGGCTTTACATGGGCCGCATCGTGCAGCAGCTCTTCTTTTGTCTCGTGTTTATAAACCCAGAGGTCCCACAGATAAAAGAGCGTGAGAAGAAAACCGATCGAAACAAGCCATACGGGGAAAAGTTTCAACGTCCAGAAAAACGGCACGCCGCGCAGGAAGCCAAGAAAGAGCGGCGGATCGCCAAGAGGCGTTAAAAGCCCGCCGCAGTTGCTGACCACTATGATAAAGAACAGGGGAACGTGAGTCGAGCTCTTGCGCTCCGAGTTGGTTACCAGAAGCGACCTTATGAGAAGCATGCTCGCGCCGGTGGTTCCTATGAAATTGGCAAGGACCGCACCTATTAAAAGGTAGGAAGTGTTGACAACGGGCGTTGCCTTAAGGTCGCCCGTTATCGATATGCCGCCTGCAATGATGAAAAGCGAACCCAAGAGGCAGATAAATGAGAAATATTCCATTAAAGAGTGAGTTAAAAGCAAAGGCTCGGTCATTAAAAGGAACATAAGCGCCGGAAGAGAGATGAGACCTGAAAGTATCGCCTTATTCTTATTGCTCTCCCAGAATTTAGGAAAACTAAGCGGAACCAAGGCAATGGCGAGAAGGATGCATATAAAGGGTATGGTCGACCAGAGCGGAAGCATGGGTAACTTTTACGAGATGTGGCCCACGAAATCCAGAAAAATATGAGCAACGGCGTTATATGATAGAGGCCAGCGTCTTCCCGATATCTGCCGGACTTTTGGCAACGGCGATGCCGGCCGCCTCGAGCGCGGCTATCTTTTCTGCCGCGGTCCCCTTGCCGCCGGAGATTATGGCCCCGGCATGGCCCATGCGCTTTCCCTTCGGAGCCGTCTGGCCGGCGATAAAAGCGGCCACCGGTTTTTTCATCTTCTCTTTTATAAACTTTGCCGCATCTTCTTCGGCGGTACCGCCTATCTCGCCTATCATAACGACCGCCTTTGTGCCCTTATCGGCCTCGAATGCCCTGAGACAGTCTATAAAATCGGTGCCCGGCACCGGGTCCCCGCCTATTCCAATACAGGTCGATTGCCCGAGGTCCAACTTTGTGAGCTGGTCCACCGCTTCGTAGGTTAGTGTGCCGCTCCTGCTTACAACGCCTATATCCCCCGGCTTATGGATGATGCCCGGCATGATGCCCATCTTGCATTCCCTGGGGGTGATTATCCCTGGGCAGTTGGGGCCGATAAGTCTTGTCTTCTTTCCCTTCAAATAGGCCTTTATCTTTACCATATCGAGCGTCGGGATTCCTTCGGTGATGCAGACGACCATCTCGAGCTCGGAATCTATCGCGTCTTTGATGGCCGCAAAACAGAACTTAGCTGGAACGAATACCATGCTGGCGCTAGCTCGCGTCTCCTTTACCGCCTCGGCCACGGAGTTAAATACAGGTATACCGTCCATGTTCTGGCCGCCCTTGCCAGGGGTCACTCCGGCCACGATGTTCGTGCCGTATTCCCTGCATGCGCGGGTGTGGAACTGCCCCATACCGCCGGTGATGCCCTGCACCAACACCTTTGTGTCCTTGTTTATCCAGATCGACATATATGTGCGTCATTGCGAGCTCCGCTTATGCGGGGCGAAGCAATCTCCCTTGCTATAGTGAATGGTATAGGTCCAACCACTTTTTATTAATGCCCTCAATAAGCCGAATCTTTCTATTCCGCGAACCAGCCTTTATCTGTTTTTCCCTTTCAATGGCGTCCATGGCCGACTCGAATACCTCATAATACACAAGCTTGTTAAGATTATACCTTTTGGAAAAACCATCTATCAACTTTTCTTTATGTTCATATATCCTCTTCTTAAGATTTCCTGTAACTCCCGTGTACAGCACTGTATTATTCTCGTTCGTAATTATATAAATATAATATTCACTATACAATTTTAACTTGGGAGATTGCTTCGGCCCTTTGGGCCTCGCAATGACGCATCATTTTATACAATCAACAACCTTCTCCGCGGCCTCGGACAAACCTTCGGCGGAGATGATATTAAGCCCCGAACTTTTTAAGATCGCGCGTCCGGCCTCGACATTGGTCCCCTGCAGCCTCACGACCAGAGGAACGCTCAATCCCATCTCCATCGCAGAAGAGGATATTCCCTCCGCTATCATGTCGCATTTAACTATACCGCCGAAGATGTTTATTAACACCGCCTTAACATTTGGGTCGTGGAGTATGAGCTTAAAGGCTTCGGCAACCCTCTCTTTAGTCGCCCCCCCGCCCACATCGAGAAAATTGGCCGGCTCGCCGCCGCATAGCTTTATAATGTCCATCGTAGCCATTGCAAGGCCGGCGCCGTTGACCATACAGCCGATATTGCCGCTAAGGCTGATGTAATTAAGGTCGAACTTTTTGGCTTCAAGCTCCAGGGGGTTCTCTTCGCTCAGGTCTGTCAGCTGAACGTAATCCTGATGACGGAAGATCGCATTATCGTCAAAGAGGACCTTTGCATCGAGCGCTATCATCTCCCCTTCTTTGGTGATGGCAAGCGGATTGATCTCTACAAGCGAACAATCGCATTCAATGTAGGCCTTGGAGAGATTAGATGCGAAACTGAAGAATTTTTCTGAAAGCCCTTCATCCAAATTTAGACGACCGGCAAGATCCAACAGCTCTTTCTTGTCAACTCCTATATTGCCGTTCTCAACGGTCCATCCGCCGGAATCTTTTGGGTTCATGACCAAAGGATCGAGCGAGAGCCTGTGAATCTTTTCGGGGTTCTTAGTGGCCACCTTCTCTATCTCCATGCCTCCTTCGGTCGATGCAATAAGCGTGACCCTCGATGCCGCCCGATCGAGCGTAATGCCAAGATAGAGTTCGCGATCGATATTGAGCCCCTTTTCAACCAGAACCTTTCCAACCATCTTTCCTTCCGGCCCTGTCTGGTGGGTAACAAGCGTCATGCCGAGTATTTTTTGGGCCGCATCGCGAACCTCGTCTATATCCTTGCAGACCTTTACCCCGCCGCCCTTTCCTCGCCCGCCAGCATGTATCTGCGCCTTTACAACTACCGTTCCGCCAATATCCTTTGCGGCGGCAACCGCCTCATCTGCCGAAAAACAGATTCTGCCCTCTGGAAGAGCGACCCCAAACTTGCGAAGCAGTTCTTTGGCTTGATATTCGTGTATTTTCATATTTATTCTTTGAGAAATTTTGTAACCATCCGCTTTGTGGTCGCCCAGCCAAGATCGGCGATGGCGTCGGTCAAAGGTATCTCTTTGGGACAGGCCCTGAAACAGTTCTGGACGTTGCCGCAGTCGGCAAGTCCGCCCATTTCCATGATCGAATCAAGGCGTTCGCTTGAATTGAATCTGCCGGTCGGATGCGAGTTAAAAAGCCTTACCTGACCGAACGCAAACGCCCCGATAAAGGGCGAGTGAGAATTGAATTGCGGGCACGCCTCACAGCAACATCCGCATGTCATGCAACGGGAGAACTCGTACGCCTTCAGAGATTTGTTCGGGTCCTGTTTCGGACCGGGGCCCATGTTATGAGAACCGTCGATCTCGATCCATGCATGGACCTTTTTGAGCATCTCAAACATGGCGCCGCGGTCTACGGCAAGGTCGCGAATAACCGGAAACTTCGTCATCGGTTCCAAAGTTATCGGTTGTTCGAATTGATCGACAAGCGCCGAACATGACTGCTGCACGCGGCCGTTGATCACCATAGTGCAAGCGCCGCAGACCTCTTCCAGGCAATTGCACTCCCATACGACCGGGGCAACCTTTTCACCGCGCACGTTAACGGGATTTCGCAGGATCGACATCAGACATGTAACGATGTTCATTCTCTCCACGTACGGAACTTCGAATTCGTCCCAATACGGAAGCGATCTTGGATTGTCCTGACGGCGGACCTTTAAGCGTACGTTCTGTTTCATATCAGGCATAATTCCTTAGCTCCGGTGTTAAATATTTCAGATCGACCGGTTCGTAGCTCAATTTCGGACCGTCCTTCGTCCACTCAGCCTTTGTCGTCTTGAGCCAGTTAACATCGTCCCTGTTCGGAAACTCCGGCTTGTAATGAGATCCTCTGCTTTCATTGCGCGCTAGCGCGCCAAGAGTTATGACGCGCGCCAGTTCCAGCATATGCCATAGCTGTCTGACAAACAGGAGCTCGCTGTTCGCCCACGCAGTGTTGTCCAATATTTTTATATTGTGCCATCTCGCCTTGAGTTCTTGGAGTTTTTTATCCGTGGCCTCAAGGTCCTTATTATGCCGCACGATGGTGACGTTCTTGGTCATGATATCGCCCAGCTCATCATGAAGCTTGTGGGGATTCTCGTTTCCATCCATCGCGGCGATCTTTTGGTTCCAATGTGTCTGTCTGGCCTCTTCGCGTTCAAATACTGCGCCGGGAACAGAACCGCAATATTTCTTCAGCCCTTTTGCATATTTCAATGCCGAAGGACCGGCCACCATCCCGCCGTAAACGGAAGAAAGAAGCGAATTTGCACCGAGTCTGTTCGCCCCGTGATATTGATAGTCACACTCGCCTGCCGCCAGAAGACCCGGAACGCTTGTCATGTGGGTGTCGTCTATCCAAAGACCGCCCATCGTGTAATGAACTGAAGGGTAGACCCTCATCGGCACCTTTCTCGGATCATCGCCCATGAACTTTTCATAAATTTCCAAGATTCCTTCCAGCTTTTTATCGAGTTCGGCCGCGGGAATATGCGTCAGGTCAAGATAGACGCTTTCTCCTCCATCTACGCCCAGCTTCAGCTCATGGACAACCTTCCAAAGGGCGCGTGAAGCTACATCACGCGGGACAAGGTTCCCGTATTTCGGATACCAATCCTCCAAAAAGTACCACGGTTTTCCGTCCCTTGGGACCCAGACGCGGCCGCCTTCGCCACGCGCCGCTTCGCTTATGAGACGGTATTTGTCTTCGCCGGGGATAGATGTTGGATGTATCTGGATGAACTCGCCGTTGGCGTAGACCGCGCCCTGCTGATAAACGGCGGTGGCGGCGTCGCCGGTGCATATCATGGAATTGGTCGAGCGGCCGTATACAAGTCCCATGCCGCCGGTGGCAAGAATAACCGCATCCTCACGGAAGGTGCGCACCTCCATCGTATCCATGTTCTGCGCCACCAAGCCGCGACAGATACCTTCTTCATCCTTTACTATCGATAAAAAAAGCCAGCCTTCGTATTTTTTGACAAGGCCTTCCGATTCGAACTTTCTCACGCGCTCATCCAGAGCGTACAGAAGTTGTTGACCGGTGGTCGCACCTGAAAATGCGGTGCGATGAAACAGTGTTCCGCCAAAACGGCGAAAGTCCAGATTTCCTTCGGGGGTACGATTAAAACGGACCCCCATACGGTCGAACATGAAAACGATATGGGGGGCGGCATCGCACATCTGTTTCGGCAGTTCCTGATTTGCAAGAAAATCGCCGCCTTTAACCGTTTCATAAAAATGGACCTGCGGGGAATCGCCCTCGCCCTTTGTGTTCACGCTGGCATTGATACCGCCCTGCGCACAGACCGAATGCGAACGTCTGACCGGGACAATCGAGAAGAGTTCAACGGGATTCCCCTCTTCACAGATCTTTATTGCGGCCATAAGACCCGCCAGACCGCCGCCGACTATTGCAATCTTAGTATTAGCTTTTGCCATATTGTCGTTCCCGCAAAAAAAGAGAACCTCGTTTATACACCCTAGATCCCCGCTTTCGCGAGGATGACGCATTAACTAAAGGTTCTCAGGATCATCAACCCCCATGCGCTCATCCCGAGAAACAGGAACCAGCTAAGCACAGCCGCTATCTTTTGAGAGCGCTGCGAGACCGTTATTCCCCACGTCATGAAGGTGGTACAAATACCGTTTGTCAGATGAAACACAGCACAAAGTATTCCTATCGAATAGAACCATTTGGCCCATCCCGGCTGCAATATATTGTGCATGTCGTCAAAGGTCACATGTTTGCCGGCAAGAAGAGGCACAATGCGCGCGGCATAGACATGAAGGAAGATGAACACAAGCGCCATGAGACCGGTCGCCCGCTGAAAGAAATACATCCAGTTGCGGTAGTAGCTGTATGCCACAAAATTATTAGAACCGGTATAGACAATGACGAGCCCCAGAACCGCGTGGAAGAGTATCGGGAGTCCAATAAGCCCTATCTCCAGAAAAGGAGTCGCCCACAGACCCTGAAAGGTCTCGACCAAGGTGTTAAAACGTTCCGGGCTTTGAAATGCGAACGAATTCGAAAAGAAGTGTTCCAGAAGAAAGACGCCTATCGGAAAGATACCCAAGAGAGAATGAATGCGCCTTAAGCAAAAATAGTTATGGTGCCCCTCTTGCATGGGGTGAAAATCTAGAACTCAAAGTTCCAAAAGTCAAGCAATAAACGATTTAATTAGTTGAGGGGGGCGGGGAGTTTTTGTCGAGTAGACATTTCAAATACCTCCTTTAGGTTTAGTTTGTATTCCCTGTTTCTCTCCTCTTTCGATATGGAGAGTGTCACAATATTTAACCATTGAAAGCATCTTAACGCCCCTCACAGAACCGTGCTTGTAGTTTTCCCACACACGGCTCTTCAACAATACTCACCACAGGTGTATAGTTTGCAATATATCCTCGGCAACGGAAGCGGATACCTTTTCAGGTACTCCCAGAACTTTTCATAATTGAAGCTCGCCTTCTGGCTTCTTCGGTTGACCCACTTATACGTTAGATACTTGGTCTCCTGATAGTATCTCTCGATACTCTTATAATTCCCGCTTATCCCATAGTATCTGTAGTGCCCAATCAATTTCACCTTCAAAATCCCCCACCATTCCTTGAGCTCTACTAAGTTTCTGACCGATTTTAACCACGTGTTCATAGCTTCCATCTTCTGCCGAAACTTCTTCCGGCTGGTTCTCACTCCAACTCTGAATCCTCCTCGCCTCGTCCTGCCACAGTAATGGGTGAATCCAAGAAAATCAAATGTGCCGGGCTTCTCCGCCCGTCTCCCAAATTCCACTATTCTTGTCTTCTCTTCCGAAATTTCCAAACCGAACTTTGATAACCGCTCCTTCAGCTTTGCAATGATTCCCTCTGCGTCTTCTTTATTTTGTGCGAAGATTACAAAATCATCTGCATAGCGTATCTCCCAAGCATTGCCTTTCAACTCCTTCTTAACTTTCCTCTCAAACCATAGGTCTAATATAAAGTGCAGATATATATTCGAGAGTATCGGACTTAGCACTCCTCCTTGCGGTGTCCCTTTGTCAGTCTCTTGATACCTTCCTTCTTCCATTATCCCTGACTTTAGACACCTTACCACCAGCCGTAAAAATGAGGGGTCTTTTATCCGTTGTCTCAAACATTCTATCAGCCACTTGTGGTCTATATTATCAAAATACCCCTTTATATCTGCTTCCACGACATATCCTATTGGTTTGCTCGTTAATACTTCGTCTGCCGCTTTGAGCGCTGTGTGACAACTCCTGTTCGGCCTGAATCCGTGCGAAACATCTAGAAAGTCCCCTTCAAATACCGCCTCCAGTATCTTCTTCATTCCCATCTGAACTATCTTATCTTCTACTGTCGGTATCCCCAGCGGTCTTCTCTTCCCGCTTCCCTTCGGTATTTGCACTCGCCTTACTGGTTGGGGTGTATACTTCTTTTCTTTCATTCGCTTCACCAGTTGTGCCAGCTTATCTTCTATTCCTATTCCATAACTTTCTAACGTTTCCCCATCTACTCCAGCCGCCTTATCTTTTAGCTCACCATAACACCGCAAGAGAAATCCCTCGTTCAGCATATACGCCAATGACGTAAATTCCGCCTTCGGATTTTCCCTCGCTATCTCGGCTATGCGAGTTAGTTTCGTTTCCACTTGTCTTCCCATTTCTATATATGGCAAGTGTTTCCCTTCTCGTTGCGTATTGTTGCTAGTCCCTTCGAGTCGTGTCCTTTTCACGTCACTGGTCGTTACTCCAGTTACACCTCTACTATGGACTAGTCCGACTTCCAAAGCGCCTTCAACTCCTTCTCTCCTTTTCGGATTGTTGGAATTTATCCCTTCTCTATGTCGGGAAACGCTCTGGATATCCCGAGTTCCTGCAACGTCCTTTCGATACCATGCCGCGGTCTTAGACCCCGATGGAGTAGTGTCATTCTCGCTCTCTCGACTGACACTATACTGCCTTCCCTCGTTATGAAGCGTGTCGGCCTCCATGACATGTGTTATTTCGGGGCTCAATCCCTTCACTTGCGTTGCGGCCTGATATCTCCTTTCCTCTGGCTTCATCTAGTTCGTTGCCTCCCTAAACGCAGAGTTCCGTTCAGGGCTGGTAGCTAGCCTTTGCCCTGTCCCGATTTTAACGGGCTGAACGTCGCAATCTTCTCTCGGCACACTCATAAGCCCACCACCTCCTGTCTAATATTCCAAGTTCACTACTGTCCGGTTAAAAGGGGAAAAGAGGTAACTGGGCAAGTTTGGTTGTGATGCATCTTTCCTTTGGCGCGCTCGACCATATATCTTTCAGCCGCTCTTTTGCGAAGAGCAAGACCGTCAAAACAGCCATTATCGAGGACGTGCCCCACCCTAACTTGCTTTGAAACTTCACCATCATCATCAATAAATACGCGATCAGCGCCACCCAAACCTGTGCTTTTACGGCATTGACGCTGGTTCCAACGAATTTCTTCACCTGCAAATGTTGCTTCAATGTTTTGAAAAAAAGTTCCACTTGCCACCTCGCCTTGTACAAATCGCAAATAGTCTTTGCCGATAGATCAAACCGGTTCGTTATAAACTTATACCAGTGTCCGGTTTCCTTGTCTCGACACGAAATCCTTCGCAACTTCCCCTTGTATTCTTTGCCCTAAAAAGCAAAAGGGTCAAGTATTCACTTTTCACTTTTAATAATTTTGTCGTTGTGATAGTGGGGTGTAATGTCTCGCCCACTTCGCATTCAATATTCCGGCGCTCTCTATCATGTAATGAACCGCGGAAATGCTCGCAACCAGATATTCGGAAATTTAAACCACTACCAATTATTTTTGCAGTGTCTTTCAGAGACCGTGAAAATGTGGGAAGCAAAAGTTCATGCTTTTACACTTTTGCCCAACCACTATCATTTGCTGCTGGAAACACCGCTTGGAAATCTGTCTCGCGCGATGCGGCATTTAAATCATGTATATACACAGCGTTACAATAAGATGTCTCACCGCGACGGCCACTTGTTTCGCGGGCGCTACAAGGCAATTCTTGTTGAAGAAGATGCATATTTAGTCGAATTAGCACGTTATATACATTTGAATCCGGTCAGAGCGGGTTTAGTGAAGAGACCCGAAAAACATCAATGGACGTCACACGGGCACTATTTGACGGGCGGCGGCCCGGATTTTTTAACCACGGATCGCCTTTTAAGCTATTTTGCGCTTCGCAAGAATCTTGCACGGAGAAAATTCCACGAGTTCGTAATGGACGGGGTCCCGGAGCAGCTACAGAAGATTCTGTCTGGATCACGATGGCCGTCTGTGTTCAGCAGTAAGAATTTTGAGGAATGGATAAAGTGGAATTTTGTAAAGGACCTAGATGATGAATTATTGGAATATCAACCGGCCCATAAAAAGGATGTTTCTGAAAAAGCATTACAAAAGGTTTTGTGTCAGATCATGGGTATCAGGTGGAGTGAGGTGGTTGATCCATCAGGTCGCAAAGCTCAACGCAACAGGGCGGTAGCAATATGGTTTTACAGACGATATCTGAAAATGGGTTATGGTGATCTTTCAAGGCAATTTGGGGTTGTTCCTTCGCGCATAACGGCAATTGTAAAAAATAAGGATATCGTTAACGAGGAATTTGAGAGCATGGTTGATGCATATCTCAAAAGTGAAAAGTGAATACTTGACCCCCCCTTGATGCATATCTCAAAAGTGAAAAGTGAATACTTGACCCCCCCTTTTTTTTCCTATTGAAATATGGGGCGGATTTGTTATGGGATGGTCATCCATGGAAAACATCTCCGTCATCCTTGTCAAACCCGCCGGCTCCATGAACATTGGAATGGCCGCTCGCGCAATAAAGAACTGCGGGATCACAAACCTAAAACTCGTGTCCCCCATTTACTTTAGGCAAAGAGAGGCCCACATGATGGCGGTTGGGGCAAAGGACGTCGTGGACAGCGCCGTTCATTACAGGACCCTGTCCGAGGCACTTACCGACGAAACATGTTCGTTCGCTTTTTCCAGAAGAATGGCCAAGGACCGGGAGCCTTACTACTCCTTGGACGAAGCCGGGCCCATAATGGCAAAAAGGGCCCTGAAGGGAAAACTGGCGCTAGTATTCGGTAGCGAGGCAGATGGTCTTACAAAGGACGAACTATATAGATGTGACTTTAGGGTCTATATACCGACGTCCGAAACCTTCGGTTCCTTGAACATTGCACAGGCGGTACTCCTTGCGTGTTTCGAGCTCTTCAGTGAAACACACGGTTTAAAGACAAGGTCGGAAGACTTTTTTGTTCCTAACTCAGAGATAAAACCGATGCTCGACAGCCTTTCAAGACTGCTAAGCGAGATTGGATACAATACCAAACACGAAGGAAAACTGCGCAAAAAGATAAGACAGGCCTTCGCAGAGATCGTGGGAAGGGCCGGCCTTCGCCATAAGGACGTGAACATGTTCCTCGGGATATTCTCTCAGGTAAGAAAGACCGCAAATATCAAGAGCTAGCTGATGTGCTGCTGCGTTGCTGATGCATTATGTGAAGTTCCACCATCCTTGCAACGAATATGGCAAGATACATCTGCCCCGCCACCGCCTCCAGATTGGTCATCACCATCGCCATCTTGTTGACCGGAAATACGTCGCCATAACCAAGGGTCGTCAGCGTGGCAAAGCTTAAGTACATCAAATATACATCGTTCCATCCTCTTGAGCTCCAACGCCCTCAAGGTAAAGATTATAGAACATAGGAGCGCCAGAGAAAGGAACGGGAACTCTCCACTCAGTTCTTCAAGGAACGGAGAGAGCAGAAAGGTAAAGACCAATACTACCAATAGCTGAAGATATTTGTTCTCGCTGTGGATATGCCATTTCATGGCGCATTATTTACAGCGTTTTTCAGAATTTGCCAAGATTTATCTCGCCGCTATCCGGGTCAATGAACTTAAACCCGAGCGAAAAACCGTATTTTTCAGAAAGAGCCAAGGGCTCTTTGAGGGCCTTGGCCACATCCCTTGAATTTGTCTTGTTCCAGGCCTCAACGAACATGGCCTCCAGGTCAAGGTCTTCACCGACATTAGGAAACTCCTTGGAGCTATTTACGAACTCTTTGTAGGCCTTCATCGTATCTTCCTCTAAGGAGCGTGCTATCGGAGCAAATCTTGATTCAAGCGCACCGGAGACATTAAGACTGTTCCCAAGACCCACGCGGTCGCTCCAGTAGAGATATTCCTTGGTGGTGAATGATGAAAGAGTGTTCCCTAACAGATTATAGGCTACAAAACCGGCCGATGCCGCAATGCGACCACCGATCGATGCGTCACTTCCCCTTATGGCAGAAGAGAGGATCCCTTCTCTTCCGTTATATTCAAGAAGGCTCTGGTACTGCGAATCTATCACGTATTTCTCCACGTCATCCAAAAACAGCGACTCCGCGTAATTACCGGCAATATCTATTCCCATGCCGGCAAGGACAGCAACATTAAGCCCCTTTGCCATCGAACCCATTTTCAGAAAAGGAGGGTGAACAAGATCTCTTGATGCCAATGATGCGTTAAGTTTTGCAAAATATGCATGAACGTAGGTGGGAACGGCTACCGCTGCGGTCAATGTCGTAAGACGATAGGCCATGCTTTCATCGTTCATACCAAAGGTCTTTAATATCTCGCCTGTCGGGGCCGCTGCCATGTGGGCATAGCCCATTCCGGTAGCAAAGGATCTGAACTTATTGGCAACGAACCTCATCGTGCTCATGCTCATGGCCTCAAAACCCACCGTATATGCCTCGCCCGCCAAGGCCTGAGCGATCCTTGACTCAAGGTTCGACGCTATCTCCATTCCCATGACTATCGTAGCGATCCTTGAAACGGGATGTTCCCTCACGTTCAAATGTGCACCGTCAGCAACGTTCTCAAGGAAGGATATCAGACCCACCGCCCATATAACACTTGGAGTGGCACCTTTCATCACGCCTTTCCACAGCTCCCCGTTAGTAAGACACACGTTCTTTGCCACCGCGTTCGATTCAGGGTATACTTTTATATCCTCCCAGTGTTCGTTGAGCCAGATCTTGAAAAGTTTTCGAGCGTCACCTCGGGCGTCGATAGCATCCCAGAGAGTCGTCTGCAATCTGCTCATCTCCGGCATCTTTTCGCCTATTTCGGCGGCCTGTCCGCTGGTCGACATCCACGCGTTGAATCTCTCCATGTCGCCACGCGATGAGACAAGCATCCTTACAAGCCACTTTGGCTCAACATTGAACTGCTCCGCAAGGGCGTTTATCCTTCCTCCCACCTCGTTGAACTTTGCTGCCAGCGCGTGTGTAAGGGCGCTTTTGTACTGGACATTAAGGTCTGCTGAGATCGCATTTTCCCAGAAATTAAAGACCACCGGCTGATAAAGGGGGTTAGCCACATTGGCCCTCACGAAAGAGATGTTCACGCCGTTCATTAATTCGCCCGGACGCGGAACGACAAGATCGTACATCGGGTTCTGCTGATAAGGGAAGAGCGCCACCTGCCCCTTTGCGGGATCGTGACCTTTGATCACATCGAGATGATCGAGCATCCCGACCACCTTTCCTCCATCTCCGTCTATTAAAAGGCGTGCCATCGGCCAGCCATATCCAGCATCATATCCGGACCATGTAGCCGTGATGCTTGGTCCCTTAAGGAAGGCTTTTAGTCGAAGAGCCTCTTCAAAAGGACCCTTAGGAGAATAGAAATGGCCATCGGGCGAATTCCATACTTTGACACGCTCAAGGCATTCGCCTGCATGCTCTGCCGCAAGACCCTCTTCGATCAGGAACTGCCTTGCAACCAGCGGATCGATAGGGTGGCCATTTTTATCACTTTGGGGGATAAGTATCGTACCATCTTTTTGTATAGGAGCTGCGTTCAGTCCAAATCCTTCTATGACCTTGAGCCCCAGCTCCGCAAAACGCGCTACTTCTATCTTTTCGGCATTATAGGTGTAATATTTGATCTTCCCTTCCGGCTGGAATATATATGCTCCGAATGCACCGTCGATGCTCGCCTGAAGTTCCCTTATCAGCAATTCGGGTCTCACACCCGGGTCATCTGGAGCAAATGCCACGAGGGCGTCGCCGGCCCGCATCCAGACCTGAGCACGCTCGCCGAATTTTTCGCTAAAGAACGCCTTTATGTGCGAATGTATCGCCCTGAACAGGAAGTCGTCGTAGCCGCCGGGAAAGGCCCCGCTCATGGCCCGCATGTCGTCACCTTCTATCGCAATGGCATAATATCCGTCATTGTGAGTAAGAAGGATATCTCCTATCATGATGTCGGAATCAGGGTATGTACGACTACTGTAAAGAACGTCGCTGTTATGGCTTTCTGAGACCGCCACGCCGTAGAGTCTTGCCGCAAGCCTTTTACAATCATCCAAAAGCTTCCATGCCTCTGCCTCGTTCTTTTGAAGCACCGCATGCCACATCTCGGCGGCCTTGCCTGCACCGTCGAGCCTTCCGCTCGAATTCTTCACTCTATAAAATTCGCCGAGTTCATGCATTACACGCTTGATGCGCTGCAAAAATCTGTTGAGCAAAGGATCTTGCGCGGGTTTTTCAAACCCACCGCTTAAATGCGACATGCCGCCTACATAGTTAGACCAGTTCTCTATGTATCCCCTGTAGAACTCTCTTCCTTCGGGTGAAGCCGCTATCGCCCTTTCCACTTTTTCGACCTTGGAAAGCCCCTGCCATCCAAGTTTCTTTTCAAGGAACTCCATCTTTGCAGTGAGCTGCCTGCGATATTCTTCCAGCCCTAAAAGCAGAAGCGCCTGGACCTCTGGATGTCTCATCTTATCATGAAGTCCGTCCGTGAACAATTGACGCATGTTCTTTGTCCGAAGAGATGTGTCTCCCTGTTGGGCGATCCCTTTCTCGAGCTTTGGAAGGATATCGTTTATGAGATGCGTCACCTCGGCCTTGATCTCTTCTGAACCTACCACCTTGGCAGGTTCTATTCCCCTTAGAACATCTATGACATCTTCAAGTGTTACCACTTCAAAAAGTCCGGAGACCTTAAGCACAAAACCTTCCGGAAGTTCAAGACCAAGATATTCTTGCTGGGTCGCCGCCCTAAGTTCAGCCGAAAGCTGCTCCATGTTCTCGGATGCACCTACTATGACAAAACCGGTCCTTTGGGTCGAAATGAAAACAGAGGCCTCCCCCCACTTCTTCTTGAACGATTCGTAGATCCTTGAGATGAGCCTATCACCCAAAGTATTGCTATATTTGTTGGCCTCGCTCAAATTGAACGTCACCTGAGCGACAGATGTCTTGCCCGTCTGCCACATCGCATCCTGCATCTTTCCCCTGCCTGCAGAATGAAGGAATCCCTCATCGGTAAGGATCGATCTTATCAGCCAGTAAGACGATTTAAGCCTTTCCATCACCTCGCCCACCCCGTATGAGAGACTGTTAAAATCATCTGGTTTAAAATGGAGGAAAGCGGAAACATCGCGTGTTAACGGGTGTGAATAGTTGTTCGGCCTTAAAAAGGTGAGCCCTTTTCCGTCGACCTCAACCGTTACCGGCGCATCACGGGTGATATCCTGCTTTGGAGGGAGCAATAGTCCGCGGATGCCGGACACACCCATCTTCCAATCGATCCTGTTCAATACATTTGAAAAAAAACCTGAATCTCCGACCTTTGGCATGCGAATTTCTCCCTTTAGATCATTATCGGCTGATTTTGGAAAAAGTTGCTAGGTATTTTTGGTTGGGCAACTTATTGATATTACTAGAATAAAACTCTATCGCTTTTGTGGAGGTGAGGGGGCTCCACCCTGCGGCTCTCGCCTCCGGGTACTTCCTCGCGCACCCACTTCGTGGGTACCCGCGCTCGGTCGGAACCCCTGAATCTTTTATCGCCTTAGTGGAGCAGAAGGGGATCGAACCCTCGGCCTCTACAATGCCATTGTAGCGCTCTCCCAAGCTGAGCTACTGCCCCACTAAGGCGATAACCGGTCTGAATCCCTATCCTTTGTTTCCCAACATTTCAAGTGTTATTTCGTCTAACCGACCTACTACAATATCCGCCGGCGACATATCCTGATCGGAATCTACCATCGAATTTTTGACACCTATCGCAAGCATCCCGGCTTTTTTGGCGGCATTGAGACCATGGGTCGAGTCCTCTATGACCGCGCAATATTTAGGCTCGATCCCCATCTTCTTTGCGGCCATCAAGAAACAGTCGGGGGCGGGCTTTGGGTTCTTTACATCATCACCCGTGACAATTCCTTCAAAGAAGTCCTGGATATCAAGCTGCTCCAGGACCGCCTCCACGTAATCTCTAACTCCCGAAGATGCGACCGCCCTTTTAAGACCCCATTTCGTGATATCGTCCACGAGCTTATAGAGCCCCGGCATCGCCTCAACGCCTTCCTTCACAAGCTCCATAAAATAGGCGTTCCGGTGTTTTGTGAGCTCGGCAACATCGACATCCATCCTGAACTCGCGGACCAGAAGCTCCATTATTTCTTTGATACGCATGCCGTATATATCGCGGCGGAGCGCACCCGATATTTTGGGGACCTTGATGCCAAAATCTCCAAGCGCCTTTTCGTACGCCTCAAAATGTTTCGGCGAGCTGTTAACGATAACATCGTCTAAATCGAAGATTATTGCTTTGATCATACTTTTGGGCACCTCTAAAAACCCATTGGCGTGTCATTGCGAGGGAGCGTAGTGACCGAAGCAATCTCCATAAATCAAGTGTTTGCTTAGAGATTGCCGCGCCCCTTCGGGGCTCGCAATGACAGAACAAGCAGGTTTTTAGAGGCGCCCTTTTTACTTGATCCTCTCAATTACAAGCGCGGTCTCTTTTGAGAAATTTTTAATAACATCCAAATAGTCATTTGGGGCGGAGCTGAAATAATCATGAACGGTTGCGTTCCGCGTGTCCAGCGCTAAAACCCACAGATCAGCATCTCCTATCCACCCATATCTCACAGCTTCCTGAATTGCAGAGCGCGGACTTTGCGCATCCCCTCCTTCGAACTCAATTGCCGTTTTAAGCATCTTCCAGCAATACTCAAATAATACCTCGAAACGCTTCACCACCGCATCTTCTAACAAAAATCTATCCTGCCCTTTGTGGGTTTTTATCGCGGAGAGGGCCTCATCCAGCTTTATCAGGGCTTCTTTTGTCGCTTTTTTGGATTCCAAAAGTTTTTTTGCTGTCATGTTCAACCTCTCTTCTTAAGTAGATAAAGTTTTTCTCTACTGACGACAAGAACCATTCCGGTGCATTATTTAAATTGACTATGTCAACACGATACGGAAAGGCATCTTCCATAAGCAATTGTTTAAATTTCCTGAATTCCTTATCCTTATTTGCCTTATTAAAGTAAAGTGCAAAATCCCAGTCGGACCGTATACCTGCCTTTCCAAGTGCACGCGATCCAAACAACATGAGATCGGCATGATTTTCTGCGGCAAACTCCGATAATTTTAATATAATCTTTTTTATTTTATCAGGAAATTTTTGAACAAAAAATGAAACGTTGTCGTGACGCTCCGTTATATCTTCCGGTTCAACACAAAGTTGTTTTAATATCTTCTCGAATGTCGTATTAAAAACAGACGTCTTGCCGAACATATTGTATATGCTCTGCCTCGATATTCCACATGTTTTTGCCAAGCTTGAGACACTTTCCCCCCGTTTTGAGATGACTTCATTCAACTTCTTCTTGCTTAGGAAGAACATGAAGATATTGTCCAATATATAAGACAATATGTCAACCAATAAATACTAAAGCTTGCCGATAACCAGTTTTTGGACCCCATCGGCAAGTGCATCTACCTCTTTAATTAAAAGATCCGCTTTTTTTCGGATATCATCCACCCATTTTTTATTAGTGAACGTCTTTAGATTGATGAGGACATTGTAATATGCACCGTGGGCGCCGGCTCGGGCCATGAGCGCGGCAACGCCGGCGTCTGAAAGCGAGTTCTGATTGCCATGTTCGGCAACGACTTTGGAAATCTTCACTGCATCTAAAGTTTTTCCCAGGACGGAAAGCGGCACGAGCGTTGCGCCCTTTGTGGCCTCTTCTATCGCCTTTGCACGTACCGCTTTTTCTGCGTCAGTACCTTTGGCCATGGAGAAACAGGCCATCACCTTATTAAAGGCCTCGGTATCATCGTCTATCGCCTTTATCATGAAGTCCTTTATCTTTTGCGCCTCTATTCCTATCTTTTCCATTTCAGCATTATGTTTCTCGTAACCCTTTTTATTGTGTGTGAGCGCCGCAACCATCGCCGTCAATGACGCCGACAGAGAACCGGCCAGCGCCGAAACGCTCCCGCCGCCCGGGGCCGCGGAATTGCGAGAAAGTTCATTGGTAAAATCGGTAACGGTCATATTTGTAAGCATACCCTTCTCCTCGAATTGTTTTTCTATGATCTTTTTTGCGGGATCAAAATGCGAAACGTCATTTAGCCCCAAAGACATCACCGCCACATTTATTATGTCTTCTTCGGGTATGCCCGCCGTTTCATTCTGTTTCTTTAGATAGTAAAGTCCCGTGTCACACATTGCCTTCTTTGGGACCATTCCAACTATTTCGCTCCCCGTTACGCGGAGTCCCAACTTTTCAGTTTCCTTAACGGCGGCATCGAACACGGCCTGCGTGGGCGTTACATGAAAATCGGTGAGGTTTATCGTTATCTGTGCCCTTTTGTATTCGGGAATGAACCATCCCATCGCCTTGCACTCTTTGAAAAGCCCCGGCACATAGACGTTGTTGCCTTCTTTATCTACTACCTTGTCACCTTTTTTATCTCTTTTCAGGCGGCCGCGTTCGCGCAAAGTGAACGCTATCTCTTTGGCCTTGGCAACGCTTGTTGTATTAAGGTTGATATTGTATGCAATTAAGAATTGCCTCGCGCCTATAACTGTAACACCGGTCTTTGCAACATAGTCATCATATTTATCGGGACCGAAGTCGGGCTTCCATTCGGGCTTGCCTAATTTCCGAGGGATGGCTTCATATTCTCCGGCGCGTATCTCCACCAGATTTTTACGCGAAGGGATGCTTGCCGCATGTTCATAGAGATATACTGGAATTTTAAGCTCTTCGCCCACCCTCTTTCCAAGTTTACGGGCAAGCTCCGCGCACTCTTCCATCGTGGGCCCTGCAATAGGGATGAAGGGGCAGACATCGGTCGCCCCCTGGCGCGGATGTTCGCCCTTATGATGACGCATATCGATAATTTCGGCTGCCTTTTTGATCGCCTGAAATGCCGCTTCAACTGCAGAATCGGGGTCGCCGGCAAATGTCACGACCGTCCTATTGGTCGCAAAACCGGGGTCGACATCCAAAAGACGAACGCCATCTATCTTCTTGATCTCATTGCATATTGCATCGATCTTTTGCTTGTCGCGACCTTCACTGAAATTTGGCACACACTCGACTAGTTTCATAACTTGGAGGGTCTCTTAATTAACATGCTATTTATTGGCAAGTGAAATAAAATCGCCCCTCTTTATCGTTCCACCCTTTAAGACCTTTGCAAAGACCCCCTCTGTGGGCATCACGCATTTTCCGTGCGTCTTAAATATCTCGCAGCGGTCATGGCAGATCTTCCCGTGCTCGGTTATCTCTATGATGCAACCTGATATCTCAAGTCGTGTACCTACCGGAAGAGAAAGAAGGTCCACATCTTCCGTTGTCAGGTTCTCGGCAAAATCGCCCGCCTTTAGATCTCCTCCCACTTTTCGGATGCTTTCTACAGCAAGAAGGCTGATCTCTCGCTTACTTCCCGCATGGGCATCGTTCTTTATCCCGTGACCTTCGACAAGAACTGCCTCGGGAACGGAGGACTTCTTTCCGCCTTTATGGGAGCTGATATTTATTGAGAGTATCTTTCCTGTCATAGTAAATGGATATTAACCATTTCCCCTTTTCTATAGTACCCGCTCCTTTTTGCAATAATAAGCGCGTTCGCCGCGGAGAGCTTCTTTAACATGCTCGACTCATTTTCGGGGAGCGGCGTAACGCCATTGCCTTTGTATATGCCGCATATGAACTCCACCCTGTCCCTTTTCCATTTGATGTCACCGGAAAGCCTAGCCTGTAAAGGCTTGTGCCACATATCTTTTAGGCCCATCATCTTTTTTAGGGCCGGAATGACATATTCGAACGTGCCGACAAGGACCGCCGCGGGGTTTCCCGGAAGTCCAAAAACCGTCCTTCTCCCCTTTTTCCCGAAGAAGAGCGGTTTTCCCGGCTTCTGTCTTACGCGCCAGAAAACCTCCTTAACGCCCGAACTCTTGAGGATGCCTTTTACAAGGTCCCGCTCGCCTACCGAAACGCCGCCGCATACTATGAGCACATCTTCCCTTAAGCCCTTCTCTATCTTTAGCTTAAGAGAACGGGCGGAGTCCTTGGATATTCCTAAGGTCGCCACCTTAAAACCGGCTTCATTTAAGAGAGATGAAACGATGACCATGTTCGAATCAAATATCTTCCCCTTCCTTAGGCGGCCATTTTCAACAAGCTCGTCTCCTGTAACAAGGATGCCAACAGAAGGCATCCCGAACGTTCTTACCATTTTAACACCCTGACCGGAGAGCATCCCAAGCGATGCCGGGTTAAGCGCTTCCCCTTTTTTGACGAGCACTTCTCCATTTTTAAATTCCCTCCCCCTCCGCCTTACAAACGAACCTTTTCTTAACGTCTTATTAAGATAGACTTGACCGCCCTTCTCTATCGTCTCCTCCAACGGGACGACCGTATCGGCACCTTCTGGCATCATGGCCCCTGTCATGATCTTGGCACAGGTCCCGTTTTTTAGGGGCCTTGCAACGGTTCCCGCATTTATCACCTGCGAAATTTTTAATGCGCGCGGGCTAGAAGCCTTCAGCGCAAATCCGTCCATTGCGGACCTGTCGAATGGTGGAGAGTCGAACCTTGCGCATATCTCCTCTGCTGAAACGTGCCCGCACACATCTTCTATATTAGTAACGACAAAAGGGAGTTCGTCTACGCTCTTTTCTATCTTCTTTTTGGCAACCTCTATCGTTATCATAATGAACCCATTATAAGCCTTAACGCCGCCAGCAAGAGTATGACGCCGACTATTTTTTGCAAGGAATTTGCCTTAAATCTTACGGCTCCGGCCCTTGAACCGAAAAATCCCCCGATAATGACAACTAATAACAAAGGGGAAAGGAGCCGCCAGTCATGAAAGCCGCCTTTGGATAGTTGTCCTGCAAGCCCGCTCAAGGAATTAACTAAAATAAAAAGCGCACTTACCGCAGAGGCCTCTTTTACCGATGACCACCTGAAAAGCAGAAGGACAGGTATGAGATATACCCCCCCGCCTATTCCGGTAATGCCGGCAAGAAAACCCAAGAGAAGGCCAAGACACATCTTGGGGAGATAGTTACCCTTGACCGCGTTCATGCCGTCAGGTGGATGTCTCCAAAATACGAGCCGGAAGGCCGCCAATATCAGGGCGGTGGCCATGATAATGCCGAACGACTTGTCTGAAAGATGAAGGTTGCCGCCAAAATATGCGGCGGGTATAGAGGTCACCGCAAAGGGCCAGAAAAGATGCCAGTTGAAAAAACCCGCCTTCCTGAACCTGTAAAAACCCTGACCCGCCACAAGAAGGTTGCATGTAAGAGCTATAACAGGAATGGATGTCTTGGAAATGCCGGTCAGGACCATGACCGCTGTGTAGGCGGTTCCACCCCCGAGACCCACCATCGAATATATCACGGCAATGATCAAAAAAGAGACGATAAGAAAAACGGTCTGCATGGTCATCCCCCGACACTTCTTATGACAGGCCTGAAATTTTCATCGGCAAAGGAGCCAAAATAACCGGACGGTTTGCACATTATCGATTCGGAGAGTATCCTTTTAATGTCGTTCACGCCGCCGCTTAAGATCTCGGAAAGATCGTGACTGGGCCCTCCAAAGAGACATGGAAATACCCCGCCTGAAGCGGAGACCCGGAGCCTGTTACATTGATCGCAGAATGGTTTCTCCATTGCGGCGATTATCTCGGCGTTCAGATAGTGCTTTAAAAGCCAGCCGCGAAGGGTCTCCATGGAAAGAGAAGAGACCCTTGGATCGAACGAAAGCGGCATATATTCAATGAACCTTGTCTTAAGCGAAAGCTCCTTTGCCATTGCACCAAAGAGCATAACGTCTTCTTCATCAAGTCTGGATGTAGCAACGACGTTTATCTTTACGGCGATGTCGTTCTCCTTGGCATTCTTTATCCCTTTAAGGGCCTCCTTCAGTAACGGACGGCCCGTGATAACTTTATATTTTTCCACATTGAGCGTGGGAATGTTTATATTGATGCGCCTAATGCCCGAAACATAGAGCCCTCTCGCCATCCCGGAGAGAGGCGTCCCGTTGGAAGTGAGCGTCACCTCTTCTATCCCCGGGATCTTTCTTACGCTCGATACCAGTTCTACAATGTCTTTTCGAAGAAGCGGCTCGCCGCCGGTGAGACGAACCTTTTTAAATCCTATCTCCGCGGCAGACGCTACGATCTTTAACAGATCGCCGGTCGAAAGGTCGCTTGTGGAGGCGGCGGAGCAGTCATAATACTCCGGCGCACAGAAAGAACATGCAAGATTGCAGTGCGAAGTCACCGCTAGTCGCAAGTAATCTATATTTCTGTTATAAAGGTCTGTCGTCAATGTCTGCGCCCTTTCATCATATCAAAGACATGGCTCAAAATCGGGGCAAGTACCTCCAGATACTCGCTAACGGCAATTGGCGAGCCGGGGAGATTTATTATGAGAGTCCTTCCGCATATGCCCGCCGTGCCGCAAGAAAGCATTGCATAGGGGGTTCTCATAGCGCCGTGGCACCTTAGGCCTTCTGATATCCCAGGGAGCCCGCGTTCGATGACCTCTCTGGTTGCAATAGTTGTCTTGTCCTTGGGGCCTATGCCGGTCCCCCCGGACGTTATAACGAGATCGATCCCTTTCGCGCACCACTCTCTTAGCTTTTCTTCTATGATAAAACGATCGTTAGGAACTATAAGCGGCTTTAAAACTTTCTTGGGCGACAACCCTTTAAGTCTATTGAATATAAATGGGCCTACAGTATCTTTTTGTTTTCTTTTTATGACACTGTCGGACGGGATCAAGATAGCCGCCGTTCTCCCTTTAAGGGTCGTCTCAAAATCAGATCTGCCGCCGCGTTTTTCAAGGAGTTTGATCTCCGATATCTCTATCTTATCTTTTAGCGGCTTCAGCATGTCGTAGACCGTGAGGGCCGCAACCGACGCGCCGGTCAACGCCTCCATCTCAACGCCTGTCTTTGCGACCGCCTTGACGGAACACCTTATCACAATCTTTCGATCGGCGCTTTTAAATGAAATATCGGCGTGGTCTATTGGTATCGGATGACAATAAGGAATAAGGTTGGATGTTCCCTTAACGGCCATAATGGCGGCCGCCCTTGCTATATTTACAATCTCCCCTTTGGGCGATCTGTTCGACCTGAACGCCGAATGGGCCTTTTTACCCACCGAAAGAACCGCTTCTGCCAGGGCGTAACGCAACGTGACATATTTATTGGTTACATCTTTCATAATAGAATTGAAAACATCTTATTCATAATATAGGTATGTTTATACAAGTGATACTCAAAAAGCAAAATATAAACGATATACCGATCAGCGAGTTCCCAAAGGCGATAAAAGACCTTGGCCTGAAGCCGTTCAATACCGCACAGATCATCCAGTGGATATATAAAAAGGGGGCCGATTCTTTTGATGATATGACGAACCTTTCAAAGGAAGCGCGTGGACTCCTGAAGGAAAGGTTCTGCCTAGGCGGGCTCAAACTTGTTAAAACCCTCGAGTCTAAGGATGGAACAAAGAAGTTCGCATGGGAGTTAAGGGATGGAAACGTTATCGAATCGGTCCTTATCCCTTCCGAATCCCACGAAAAGGCCTCCGGACACGGTCAGACAAAGACCCCTAAAGAAAATTGGAAGAAGCGAACGACCCTTTGCATCTCTACACAGGTAGGGTGCGCCATGGGCTGCTCTTTCTGCCGGACGGGTGAGATGGGGTTTGTGAGGAACCTGTCCCAGGCCGAGATAATAGGACAGATATTAGAAGCAACGAGGCAGGAAGCAGGAGGCAGGAAGCAGGAAAAAAGAGATCGCGGATCATGCCTCATGCCTCATGCTTCACACTTCAATCAGCGCATCTCGAACGTGGTCCTAATGGGCATGGGAGAGCCGCTGGCGAACTACGATAACGTACTTAAGGCCCTTCACATAATGCTGGACACGAAGCGTCTGGGCCTTTCAAGAAGACACGTTACCCTTTCGACCTGCGGTCTTGTGCCGGAGATAGAACGATTCGCCAGGGACAACCCTGGCGTAAAACTTGCGATCTCGCTTAACGCCACCACCGATGAGCAGCGTGAACGGCTCATGCCGATAGACAAGAAGTATCCCTTGGCAAAGCTCTTTGCCGCACTAAAGAAGTACTCAGGCGCCACAAAGAGAGATGTGATGACTTTCGAATATGTGATGGTGGGCGATCTCAACGATTCGCACGAAGATGCGAAAAGGCTCGTAAGACTCTTGAGCCGGTTCCCTTCCAAGGTCAATCTGATCCCGCTTAATGCCGCCTGTCATTCCCGCGAAAGCGGGAATCTGGTGAACGAAGGAGATCCCCACTTTCGTGGGGATGACAGATACCTTCCACCTACCGAAGAGACTGTTCAACAATTCGCGCAATATCTAAGGAACAAGCATATTCAGGTGAACATCCGCTTGAGCAGGGGGCATGACATCCTTGCCGCCTGCGGACAACTGGCCTCCGGGGAGACACACCGTGTGTGTCCCCGGAAATCAGCTACAGAACAACCTTTTTATAAACGAGATCGCCTTGTTTGATGCAACTATCCCCTTGATGATGGGCATGTGCCTTTTGGTGGATTGGTAACCCAGCTCAATGAGCTCCTCCGCCTTGGAAAAGTCGGTCCAGCTATATTCGCCGACATCCGGGATTATGTGAACTTCGGCCGTCTCCATACAATGATAAGCAATTTTACCCTGTGCAACTGACATGACCTGAAGGAGAACGTCTATTATCCCGTGATTCCCCTCAGAAAAGATGGAAGATTCCGCCTTCGGGGCTATCGCAACGTTCACCCCAATAACAAGGTCGCACTTCATCTCTGCCAGAACTCGCGTTGGAATGGGTGCTACCACACCACCGTCAACAAGGAGATGTTCTCCTATCCTGACAGGTGCGAATATGCCCGGCACCGAAAAACTTGCGTGTATCGCCTTGTTAAGATCGCCCTCTTTTAGCACCACCTCTTTTCCGGAAACGAGGTCGGTCGCCACGGCAAAGAACGGCATCTTGAGGTCTTTAAAGTCGAGTGGCCCGATAAGCTCGCGCAGGGCGTTCTCTATCTTTCCGCCCTTGATAAGCCCACCGCCCTTGAACATAAATGCCGGGTCCATCCACATTGCGCGGTTCCTGTTCCCAAATCTTATGGCAAAATCGATTATCTTGTCTACGCTCACACCGGCGGCATAAGCGCCTCCCACGACCGCACCTATACTTGAACCCGAAACGGCCCCGATAGGCACACCCTCCGCTTCAAAAGCCTTGAGAACACCAATATGGGCTAGTCCCTTTGCAGCGCCGCTACCAAGCGCAAGTCCTATTTTACATTTAGCCATGCCACAACCTCCGGCGGGTATCTTAACTTAAGCGCCGGCAAAGGCGCAATCAAATCTTGCAAATTAGAGGTTTCTTTGGTTTATGGAAGATATGTCTACAAATGAGATAGACCTGCACGGATACAGATTGCACGAGGCCGAAGAGGCCACTACAAAGTTCGTCGACAATGCATATTTCAGGAACGAGCTTTCAGTAAGGATAATCCACGGCTTCGGAGTGATAGCTGAGAGCCTGCCCAAATGGCTTGAGGCCTATCCCTTTGTCGTTGGTTTTGAACGCGACCCGGGCAACCCTGGGGCAACTATCGTAAAGTTAGAATCCCATTAATGTCGCTCATCTGCCCGCCTGTCTCTTGGCGGGAGCTTATTGAAGGATTAATGTATCTCCAATTACTTTTTCTTTGCGGAACGAAGAGCACGCATTTTCGAACGCTTTCTTTCCTGATTCTTTTTGTGCTTCTTTGCCATTTTTCTCTTGATCTTGTTCGTGTACGCCATTTTTGGTCTCCTGTCACATTTTACCGGCCAATTCGCCGGCTATTTTTTTGGCTTCTTCTGTCTTTTTGGCCTGAACTTCAGGGCCCATCGCATCCATGGGCTGAACATTGATGAACGTTATGTCTTTTATACCAATGAATTCAAAAACCGTGCGAAGATACGACTCCTGATGGTCCGACGGGTTTCCGCCGCCATAATCTCCGCCTCGGGAGGTTACTACCACCATTTCCTTGCCCTTTGCAAGCCCTTCGACACCTTTGTCTGTGTACCGAAACAGATATTTAGGTTGAACTATAACGTCGATATACTGTTTTAGCCGGTATGGAATAGAGAAGTTCCACATTGGAGCGCTTATAACAACCGTATCAGCCGACATAAAACGATCGATCTGTTTGACAATCTCGTTCCACGAAATCCTGACATCCTCCGGCATATCCTTGCCGCCCAGGAGGAAATATTTTCCTTCCACCCTTTTAACGGTCAATTCCGGCAGCTCTTCGGAGAAAACGTTGAACTCGTCTATTTCGCACTTTGGATATTTTTTACATATTTCCGACAGAAAATATGTCGACACCTTGAGCGTCCGCGAGTCTTCGCCTCTTGGCGTTGCTATCAGATGAAGTATTTTTTTCATATGACCCCCTAGAATTGAACGAAGAGCCCCACCTCTGGACCCTGCAATTTTCTTCCGCCGGCCCCTATCAGCCTGTAACCTGCGCGAACGCCTCCAAACTTATACTTGAAATTGAGCCCGCTGCCGACATCGTAGACCTCACGGCCACCAACGGTCGCTATGTATGGCCTGACGTCCCATATAAAATGTTCGCCGAATATCACATAAAACGGAAAACCTATGTCGAATCCCTTGTGGCTCTTATCGCCCCAGAGGAACTTCTCGCCCAGGGCCAGGTTGATCTGGAACATCTCGCCAAAGAGGGCGCGCACGAGAAAATGGAAGCCGGCCATATTGAGCGCGTCGCTCGGAGCGCTCTCCCAGAAGCGCTTATATTCACCGTCGATGCCGAACATCAGATAGCCGGCCTCGACCCTGCCGTTGAAGCTGTTCATGTTCCCCACAAGATATTGGTAGATGCCGTCGAGCCTGAAAGTGGGGAGCGCCGGGATGTCGTGCCTTTTAAGATATTTATAAAGGCCCTTCATATCCTTCTCCTGCGACATGTCAAAAAGGCTCGTCATGAATATGCCGGCAAGGCTCTCAAATATGCCGGTCGCCGCATCGCTCGTGGAGGTCGATGAAGATTCTTCGTGTTTGGTATCTTTCTTGTCTTGAGGCTTGGTTTCGCTCTTTTGATCGAGCGAGCCTTCAAAGTCATCTAGCTGTCCGGCCACCGCGTTAGAAACAGGGGTTGCAAGAAGCAAAACAGCCGTCGTAAGCAGAAAGATTCGCTTAACCATAGACTACCTTGCCCCTTTTTATAACTTTCGAAACATATGAACGATCGAACCTGTAGAGAGGTTCAAATTCGCTCTTGCAGTCAAGCACAACGAGGTCGGCGGCCTTTCCCCTTGATATCGAGCCGTGGCTCTTTTCCATTGAAAGAGCCCGGGCGGCATTTATGGTGATACCCTTATAGGCGTCTTCAGCAGTTATTTTCATCTGCGTTATTGCAACAGATGCCGCCATCCAAATATTCAGGACCGGTGATGTTCCGGGGTTGTAGTCGGTAGATATCGCGGGCGAGAGGCCCTCTTTTATCATCGTTTTGCCGGCGGCATATTTCCCGCCCACAAAGAACGTGGATGTCGGGATGAGGACGGGGGTCACTTTGGCCTTTTTCAAGGCAATAAGCCCTCTCATGCTCAGGTATTCAAGGTGATCGGCGCTGACGGCCTTGAGTTCGGCCGCAAGCAGTGACCCACCGGATGAAGATAGCTGGTCGGCATGGACCTTAAGTTGAAACCCGTGCTTCTTTGCGGCCTTTAAGACAAGCGCCCCCTCTTCCTTGGTGAAGGCTATCTTTTCAACGAAAACGTCACAGAATTTCGCAAGACCTTCTTTGGAAATATAGGGCATCATCTCGTCTATTATCAGCCTGATATATTCTTTTCTCCCTTCCTTGCCTCTGGTCAGATATTCTATTGGGATGGTATGGGCGCCAAGAAACGTTGGAACGAACTCCATGGGATGGCGCTCGGATAATTGCCTGACCACGCGCAACATCTTTATTTCAGCCTCAACATCGAGTCCATAACCGCTCTTTACTTCTATCGTGGTTACTCCGTGAGAAAGAGCCTCGTTCGCCCTTTCTCTTGAGACCGCCAGAAGCCGGTCCTCGCTTGCCGCGCGCGTTGCCCTCACAGTCGACATTATTCCGCCGCCGGCCTTCGCTATCTCTTCATATCGCGCACCGCGGGCACGGGCCGCGAATTCGTCGGCTCTGGTACCGGCATGAACTAAATGTGTATGACAATCGATAAGGCCGGGGATAACTACACCGCCTTGGGCATCTATAACTTGCGTGTCATTGCGAACCGCCGAAGACGGTGAAGCACAGTTGTTTACGCCGGATGACCTCGCTGCGCTCGCAATAACACGGATCTTCTCATCCTCTATTTCAACACATGCATTCTTAACGACCCCCAGAGGCCCTTCGCTACCCCGCGAAGACCTGCCTCGAGCAAGTCCGCCGAAGACGGACGCGTCGCGAGGCTCCATGGTGATCAAACGTCCAATGTTCGTGATAAGCATCAGGTCACCCCCCTGCACATATCCAAACCGGCTCAAACTCAGGCCGTTCGGCGGCTAAATTTGCCGATTTCTTGTGTAATTCTAATGGTGACTTCAACACAAACTTTTCAAAAAACGCCCACATGATATTATGTGTACTATAAATCATATTCAAATCAATTGTATTCTATCAATTGTATTCTATTCGATCGACAAAACATTAATATGGCAATCTAGTTCCAAAAGTATTATCATGCCCCGAAACAAAGGGGGTAAATATGGGTATGGGACATCCGGTGACGGGCATCGTAAGTCTGGTGATGGCGGCAGCGTTCCTGGTATGGGTATATGAAAAGAACGGGAATCCGGTGCAAAAGGTGGGCAAACTAATAGGCTGGTTCGGCGTCATCATGGCGGCGCTGCTTCTCATCGGCCAGATGTTCGTTTGCGGTAAAATGTGCCAATCGGGCCAGTGCATGAGAATGATGAAGGGGCAAGGCATGATGCAGATGCCAATAATGCCTCCTCCGGTGCATGGAATGCCGGCGCCCGATAATAAGTAGATCTTAGGGTATCTTAACTCCGCGCTCTTTTGCCACAGCGGTTGCTTCCTGATATCCTGCGTCCGCATGGCGAAGGACGCCCATTGCGGGGTCTGATTTTAAGACGCGCTCAAGGCGCTTTGCCGCGGCGGATGTTCCGTCCGCCACAATGACTTGGCCCGCGTGTAGTGAGTAACCTATTCCAACTCCGCCGCCGTGATGAAAACTCACCCAGCTTGCGCCGTTCACCGCGTTAACTAGCGCGTTTAATATAGGCCAATCGGCTATCGCGTCACTTCCATCTTTCATGCCCTCGGTTTCACGGTTGGGAGAGGCAACGCTTCCGCAATCCAAGTGGTCTCGGCCAATGACAATTGGAGCACTGACCTTCCCTTTTCGAACTAGCTCATTGAATGCGAGCCCTGCCAAATGACGCTCACCGTAGCCAAGCCAGCAAATACGGGCAGGCAGCCCCTGATAAGCCACACGCTCCTCTGCCATCTTTATCCATTTGGCCAGCGACTTATTATTTGGAAAGAGCGCAAGGATAGCCTTGTCTGTCTCCAAGATATCTTTCGGATCGCCTGACAGGGCCACCCATCTGAACGGGCCCTTGCCTTCGCAAAAGAGCGGCCTGATATAAGCGGGAACAAATCCCTGAAAAGCAAATGCGTTCTTCACTCCGGCCTTTTCGGCCTGAGCGCGAATGTTATTTCCGTAGTCAAATGTTGGAACGCCGGCCTTCTGGAACGCTAGCATTGCCTCAACATGCTCGGCGACGGCACGATAGGCCTCTTTTTGATATTTTTCGGGGTCGTTCTTTCGAAGTTCAATGGCCTGCGCTAAAGTCATCTTGTTAGGCACGTAGCCGTTTAACATATCGTGCGCCGATGTCTGGTCGGTGACCATGTCGGGTCTGACGTTGCGCCTAACAAGCTCCGGGTAGATATCGGCGGCGTTCCCAACAAGGCCGATAGATATCGCTTTCTTCGCTTTCTTTGCCTCATCAACTTTTTTCAGCGCGTCGTCCAAATCTTTTGCAATAACATCGAGGTATTTTGTCTTAAGCCGCTTCTGTGCGCGTTCGGGATCAACCTCCACGCCCAAAAATACAGCGCCAGCCATCGTGGCCGCCAAGGGCTGTGCGCCCCCCATCCCTCCAAGGCCTGCAGAAAGAATGAGCCGTCCGGAAAGTTCGCCGCTTCCGTAATGCTTCTCTCCTGCCGCAACGAACGTCTCGTATGTCCCCTGAAGGATGCCTTGCGTTCCGATATATATCCATGAACCCGCGGTCATCTGGCCGTACATCATGAGTCCCTTGCGCTCAAGGTCGCGAAAGACCTCCCAATTTGCCCAACGGCCAACCAGATTTGAATTTGCAATTAGAACGCGCGGCGCGTCTTCGTGAGTGCCAAGGACCCCTACGGGTTTTCCGGACTGGACAAGAAGAGTCTCGTCGTTTTGCAACACTTTCAATGTCTCGATTATCTTATGATAGCAATCCCAGTTCCGTGCCGCCTTGCCGCTTCCGCCGTAGACAACAAGGTCCTGCGGACGTTCGGCAACGTCGGGGTCGAGGTTATTCATCAGCATCCTCATTGCCGCTTCCTGAGCCCAGCCTTTACATGTAAGTTTATTTCCACGAGGAGAGTGAATTGCTACAGACATATGGCTACCTCTTATTGTTCGAGCGTAGTCGAGAACAATAATCTACTTCTCGACCCGCTATCGCTCACTAGAAGAATAATATTCAGATTGTTGTGGAATAATCAAGGTGCTAGTATATTGTCTATTAAATTTTTACTGGTTGTCTTTGGCACAAGTGCGCGTAACAATTTAATTTCTACCGACTTCGTCGATAAAAATTAAATTGACGATGCACTAGTTACGCACGTTCGAGATACTCGCCTGTTTCCGTATCTACCTTAACAGAATCACCTGCCTCGACGAATGGCGGGACCCTTACTACCAGACCATTTTCAAGAGTTGCGTTCTTAAACTGGGCGGATGCCGTGGCGCGCTTGACAGAAGGGTCGGCCTCGACCACCTTGAATATCATCGTGCTCGGAAGCTTTATACCTACCGCCTTTCCTTCGTATAGCTCCACCTGAACGTGGCAGTTCGACTGTAAAAACTTAACGTAATCGCCCAGAATCTCTTCGGAAAGAGTCATCTGTTCGTAGTTCCCTGTGTTCATGAAGTGATACATGTCGCCTTCGCTGTAGAGATATTCCATTTCGTGCTGCTCTAAGATCGCGCGCTCCACCGTTGCATTGGCGTTGAAACGGTTCTCTATTATCTGGCCGCTCTTTAGGTTCTTGAGCTTTGTCTGGACCATGGCGCGCCAGTTTCCCGGCGCAACATGCTGGCGGGCAACGACCTTCCAGAGATCGTTATTGTAGATTATGACCATTCCTAACTTCACTTGTGTCACGGGCATCATGAGATCAACTCCTCGCCCCATCCTATGGGGGCTATTTTAGGGCGTGCTCTATCTCGGAGACTCTTCGTTTGTCAAGCTCTCTGATAATGTTAAGGGTTAAATTTTAAACGGGTCATTTATCATCGACAACGCGTTTCCATCTGAGACGGGTGAAAAAGGCGGCCACAATGAGGGTCATTACTATCCACCCTATGCCCACAATGCCCAAGACGTTCCACGAATAACCGCCGTAGGGTTTTTCAAAGCTCTTGTAAATGTCGGCTACGAGCAGGACAAAGAGGACCAGCGGTATCCAGATGACGACAAGATATTGCCACCACTTGCCAACCTTGCCTTCGCCTACCGCATTCATATGACTCCTTAGGCGTTCCGCCTTGAATATCCATGCGACAAGGACGGTCTCTAAAAGACCCGCAACAAGTAACGCATAGTGGTTTAGAAAATAATCAACAATATCGACCCAGTAAAGGCCCGCATGGGTCGTGAAGATGAGGCTCGCTGCAAACCCCACCGAACAGACGACAGTTGTCACACGCCGTCTGGACCATCCGAACTTGTCTATTGCCCCTGAAATAAAACCTTCAAGTATCGATATTGATGACGTAAAGCCGGCAAAGATCAGCGCCGCAAAGAAAAGGATGCCAAAGGCCGGGCCGCCGAACGGAAGCGCATTTATCATCTGAGGATAGGTGACAAAGGCAAGACCGGGCCCGCCCTTTGCTACCTCATCTATTGGTACCCCGCCCTTCATGGCCATGAAGCCTAAGGTAGCAAAGACCGCAAAGCCGGAAAACACCTCAAATCCGCAGTTTACCGCGCATGAAATAAAGACGTTCTTCTTTATTTCTGTCCGAGCAGGAAGATAACTTGCATAGGCTATCATAATGCCCATCGCAAGCGAGAGGGTAAAGAAGATCTGACCGAAGGCGTCGGCCCAAATGGAAGGGTTCTTAAGCGCCGCAAAATCGGGCGTTAGATATGCCCTTATCCCTTCGCCCGAACCCGGGAGCGTCAGCCCCCAGACCACAAGGGTCACCATTATGACCAGAAGGATTGGCATGATGACCTTGTTGGCAATTTCAATGCCTTTAGAAATTCCGCGATAGATTATGAACCAGTTGACAAACCAGATGAACGAAACGCCTATGAGTATCGCCGGATGTATCCCGCCGATATCAAGCGGCCCTTTTGACACGGCAAGGAAGGTGCTCTCAAAGAACTTCTGCGTGTCGGCGCCCCATTGCATGTTATAGGCATAGCCAAGATAGTTCACGCACCAGCCAAGGACCACACAGTAATAAAGAAGGATGCCGAAAGTTAAGAAAGTGACTATCCACCAACCAAGGAGTTCCCATCTTCTTCGGATCCTGGCAAATGCTAGAGGGGCACTACCTCTAAGGGCATGGCCTATCCCCTGCTCGAGCATCATCAAAGGGATGCCCACGGTAAGGAACGCGATGAAATAAGGTATTAAAAATGCGCCGCCGCCGTTCTTATAGGCAAGATAGGGAAAGCGCCAGATGTTCCCCAGGCCTATCGCAGAACCTACGACGGCAAGGATGAAGCCTACCCTTGACTTCCATTGACCCCGTTCGACTTCCATGCATATCTCCTTTGCAAGACGGCAACAAGCTCGGACGACAAAAGTAGCACGTTGGCAAGATAATATATCCAGATGATCGTAACAACCAAAGCTGTAAGCGAACCGTAGATTATGTTATATCTGTCGAAGGCGGTGGCTATGTACCACCTGAAAAGGCATTTTGCTATCCCAACGCCCACGGCAAAAAAGACACCGCCGATCACAGCCCACCTGAACTTAACGTCCCGATTAGGCATTATAATAACGGCTACAACAAAAGAGGCGATGAGCATCACCACAAAGAAAGCCTTGTTTGTGGCAAGACTGCTCAAAGGGACATGAATGCTGAACTTTGCAAGTGTGGCTTCGAAGAATCCTATCATGGTTGGAAGGAAGAGGATGAACGTTACGCCAAAGACCAGAAGGACCGAGATAAGCCTTGAGTGAAAGAAGTTACGGCTCTTGACGCTCTGAAATATCCTGTCGAACGCATGCTCTATGCTTGAAAAAAGAAGGGACGCAATGAAAAGCAAAAAGCCGACGCCTACCCACCCTATCCTGGACTTGTTAGAGACTATCGCATTAAGATTAGCCGAGAACTGCTCCTGACCCCGCGGAAGTATGTCGGTAAAAGCAGTGACTACCTGGTTAAAAAGCCCCTCTGTTCCGCCAAGCACATAACCGGCCACCGAAGTTGCTATCATTAAAAGAGGAATGAGAGAAAGAAGGGCGAAGAACGAAATGTTTGCCGCAAGACTAAAGCAGTCGTGATCTTTATATGATTTAAAGAGGTCGCGAACTATCTTCATAAGAGGTTAGCAGGTTAGCAGGTTAGCGGGTTAGCAGGTATTAAATCTGCCAACTTGCCAGCCTATAAACATGCTAACCTGTGAACGGTTTTACTTCTTTTTAAATTTAATCCTTATCGGCACTCCGTATCCTATTATCTCCTGGAACCGGTTGACAAGGTAGCGCTTGTAGCCTTCGCCTATCCCTTCCGGACGATTCGAGAAGACAACAAAAGTGGGTGGCTTCGTTTTTATCTGCGCTGCATAATAGATCTTTACCGGCCTCCCCTTGTGCGAAGGGATATTATGTTGCTCCTTCACCTCTTCAAGAACGCGGTTGAGCGTCGATGTCGGGAGCCTTGTGGTCAGCGTATGCCTTATCTTCTCTATTTCTTCAAAGATTTTGTCTGTCCCGGAGCCGGTCTTGGCCGATATACATAAGAAGGGAACCTTGTGCAACTTGAAAAGCTTATCGTCGTAGAATTTCTTCAGCTCTTTTGAGTCGTGAGTAAGAACGTCCCACTTGTTGAAAAGAACAAGCACTCCCTTTCCCTCTTCGTAGGCATGTTCCAGGAGCGCCGAATCCTGATGCGTGAACCCGTCGTTGGAATCAACAACGAGAAGAGCGATATCTGCGCGATGGATGGCGCCGAGCGTCTTGATCGCAGAATACTTATCGAGAGCCTCTATAGTTTTTCCCTTTTTCTTGAGCCCCGCGGTATCAACGAAGATGAATTTTTTATCGTCCAGTAATATCTCCACATCTATCGTGTCGCGCGTGGTGCCCGGCATGTCGTGTGCAATTACGCGCTCGTGACCAAAGAGCCTGTTCACAAGCGTCGACTTGCCGGCGTTGGGACGGCCTATAACGGCCATTCGCGGTACATGGTCATCGACGGGCGCCGAAGGAGCTTCCGCTTCTTTAACGTTCTCAAGCACACCGTCCAGAAGGGAGTCGACCCCGACTCCATGCTCCGAAGAAATGGCATACATTTGATCTTTTACTCCCAGCTCAAAGAACTCCGAAGGTTCGCTCTTTATACCGTATCTCCTCCCCATCACCTTTTCGAGCTTATTGATAGCATAAAGGACCGGTTTTCCAGACTTACGGAGCATATTAATAATGGAGACATCAAGGGGGGTGGGCCCTTCCCTGCCGTCAAAAAGACAGATGATGATATCGGCCTCATTAATGGCGGCCATTGTCTGCTTTTTGATGAAGTTCTGTATCGTGTGTTCCTCGCCTTCGGCAAGGCCGCCGGTGTCTATCAGCAGGAACTCTTTACCGCACCAGTCCGCGTCGGCATAGTGACGGTCACGGGTAACGCCCGGGGTGTCGTTCACCAGGGCCTTGCGGCGGCCTACTATCCTGTTAAAAAGCGTCGATTTGCCGACATTTGGCTTACCGACTATGGCGATGACCGGTTTCATGATTGGTTCGGTGGTAGTATAGTGCAATCAGGTTATAGTAAAGGGGAAATTGTAGGGAGATGCTGTTCGAGCGAAGTCGAGAACGACAATTTAAAACGAATAGAGACGCCGGTGTTCTGCCAGCAGATAGCGGATGGTGCGAAGTGCGAGACAAGGCAGATATCAGTAGATATAGCCGGCGCGTTTCAGAAGGTAGATGTGGGGTCTTGTGTAAACGTGGATATCGACAAAGGCGGGGCTGGCGCAGAACTTGCCACTCGCGTAAAAGACAAAAAAGTTGACAAATATTATCTATTTGGGCAGATTGCCCCCGCAAGTGGACGTTTGTTTTTTTACGCTGGTCTTAGACAAGCGAGACCGATCAGAATGACCATATGCAAGGCCTCTGAAAAGGTGAAAAATTGCGGCGAACCATCTGGCTTTGCCAGGGGTGAGCCGAGGGGATTGGGGGGAAGGAGCGAGTCTTCGAGCGAGTCGTTCCCCCCATCTAAATAGGCGGGGTAGCTCAGCGGTTAGAGCAGTGGATTCATAACCCACTGGCCGACGGTTCGATTCCGTCCTCCGCCACATTGTAATAATGGGGGCCTGCAAAATGTCGAATGTCGCTATTCGCATCATTTTGATTTGGCGACATTTTGCAATACCCCCAAGCCCCGCACGCCGAACTGGCAAAGCCAGCTTCGACGCTTATAAAATAATAATGGGGGCCTGCAAAATGTCGAATGTCGCTATTCGCATCATTTTGATTTGGCGACATTTTGCAATACCCCCAAGCCCCGCACGCCGAAAAAACCCACAAAAACCCACAAGACGGCGCACCGGTTCTCCCTTCGGGGGCCGGCGCGCCACCTGACGGATAACTTTTTACTTACCCAAGAATGCATGAGCCTCTCAGCATAAATGCCCTCAAATCACCCACTCACTTTGGAGAAGAGCCGGAATTATAGATGAAAACTACATCAGATAATTATCACATTTGATTCGACCACTAAATACCGACTTTCGGGTGGCCGGTGACAGTTGAAATGTGTCCATTATGACGACGGAAAGGTGTTTCCTAAAAAATAGTTAAAAAAGTTAAAAGCTGATTATCCATGAAATACGGACACTTACAAGACACTTGACAAACCGGCCGCTTTCATAGAAGCAACTTTTTCCAAAGATAGCCGATAATCTTAATGGGAGCAGTGAGAAGGTAAGTACCTTGGGGAAATTTTTGGGGGAGTAACTTGGATGTACCAAGTTGCTCCCCCATTTTTTTTGTTCTTTGATTACTTAAGCAAAACACCTAGCTTCGCCAGTGTTTTGCGCGGGGGTTCGGGGGTCATTGTAAAATGCCGCCCGAACACAAAAAACGCGAATGGCATCCTGCGGCATTTTGCAGGACCCCCGCTTAAATGGTGGGCAGAGGCGGAATTGAACCGTCGACACACGGATTTTCAGTCCGTTGCTCTACCGACTGAGCTATCTGCCCGTAAAGTGATGGAGCTATTACTAAATAGTTCAAAAATGTCAAGGAGGGATTAAAAAAGCGCTATTAATCATATAATTACAACGAAAACAAAATGGTAATTACTTCATATAAGGGAATTAACCTGCTAAAAAACAACAATAAACAGGTTATTTATAAATAAAAGGCCCTTTTATTGACGGTAGTTGAAAATTGTGTTATTAGGTGACCTCGTTTTTGGGATGTAATAGTAGATAATACATTGAAAATTAAGATGAATTAGCGAATTAGGAACCGGCTCTGCCGGTCCTAATGAGAGGGGTACGGGGGTAAACAGCGAGGTCTTCCGAGCTGGTCGTTACCCCCGATCAAATGAAAGGAGAGCTAGGGATGAAAAGGACACAAGTGGGGGAATTCAAGGTAGGAGATGTTGCTGTATATCCGGCACACGGGGTTGGCAAGATCCATTCCATAGAGAACCGCGAAATTAGCGGTAACAAACAGCAGTTCTATATCATGAAGATCATGGACAACGGCATGACCATCATGGTCCCGACGAGCAACGTAAAGAGCGTAGGTCTCCGCGATGTAATAAACGAAGATCAGGTAGATATCGTTTACAGCATCCTTAAAGAGAGAGATATCTCCATCGACAATCAGACATGGAACAGAAGGTATCGCGAATACATGGACAAGATCCGCACGGGCTCTATCTATGAAATAGCGGAGGTCCTTCGTGATCTCATGCTCCTTCGCTATCAAAAGGAGCTTTCATTCGGCGAAAGAAAGATGCTCGACACCGCAAGGACCCTTACAATAAAGGAGCTCGCGATAGCTGAAGAGCTTACGGAAACAGAAATAACAGAAAAGATCGACCAGATCTTCACTGAATAGTGAAGGATTGACAATAAGGAATGTTAGGGTTAAAACCCCGTTCATTTGAAAAGGTGAACGGGGTTTTATTTTATGAAGAATGTAGCCATCATAACGGCGGCCGGCATAGGGAAACGGATGGGTTCCTCCCAGCCAAAGCAGTACCTTGAACTTGGCGGAAAACCTATCCTCTGCCATACGCTTGAAAGGTTCGAAGCCGCAAAACTTGTCGACGCCATCGTCCTTGTCACCGACCCCAATTCATTAACGCTTGTAAAGGACCAGATATTGAAAAAATGCAGGGCCCCAAAGGTCAAATGGGTGGTCGCCGGAGGCGAAAAGAGGCAGGATTCTGTTTCAAGGGGACTAAAGGCGGTACCTTTAGGGTGCGAGGTGGTATGCGTTCACGACGGCGTGAGGCCCTTCGTTACACCGGAACTGATAGATAAAAGCATAGAAGAGGCCAAGGCCCACGGTGCATGTATAGTGGCCATTCCAATGAAAGATACTATCAAGCGCGTGGACGGCGGGGGCCGAATCGTTGAAACGGTCGAACGTGCGGGACTCTGGCGCGCGCAGACACCGCAGACGTTCCGTTACGACGTATTTGAATCTGCCATGAATCAGGCGATGATCGAAAATTTCTATGGGACAGATGAGGCAAGTTTAGTTGAACGTTACGGTCACGAAATATACGTCCTTGCCGGAGATGAAAAGAATATTAAGATAACAACACCGGAGGACATGGTAATAGCGGAGAGCATGTCATTGCGAGGAGCGTAAGCGATGAAGCAATCTCCCGCGTGGGATTGCTTCGCTGCCGCTCGCAATGACATATAATTAAAATGCGAGTAGGAATAGGATACGACATTCATCGTTTGGTCAAAGGGCGCAAACTAATACTCGGCGGCGTTGAGATATCGCACACTCACGGGTTAGACGGCCATTCCGATGCCGATGTCATCATCCACGCCATAATGGACGCCCTACTCGGCGCCGCGGCGCTTGGCGATATCGGAAAACATTTCCCGAATACCGATGCAAAATACAAAGGCATATCGAGCGTTGAACTTTTGAAACATGTTGTGAAACTGATAACTGATCACCGATCACTGATAACTAATATCGACGCCATGGTTATCGCAGAAGCTCCAAAGCTTGCCCCTCACATCGAAAAGATGCGTGAGAATATCGCCAAAGCCTGTGGTATAGATATCGGCCAGATAAGCATCAAGTCCACAACTAACGAAGGCGTCGGCTTCATCGGCCGCAATGAGGGTATGGCTGCACAGGCAGTTTGTTTACTTCGGTTAAATGGTGAATAGTTAAATTAACTATTCACATGACCTATCATGAATTGCACGTTCTCACCGCAATTCACAGGTTCTATCACTATGTCGGGATGAAGTTTCTTGAAGACCCTGAAGACCTCATCGGCAAATGCCTGTCCTATGGTATCGATACCGTTGAAATCCAGGACCACCTTCTTGAAGTTTTCCAATGAGTGTAGGAGCCTTTTCGCCTGCGAACGCGACATGTAGGCCTCTCCGGAATCAAAGAGCCTGACGTTTATCCTGCTCTTATCAAAAGTGAAACTCTCGTTGGTGAATGCCTTAAAAATATTGGTGACCTCGGTCTTGGAATCAACGCTTATCTCAAAGTGAACACTGGTTCCCTTAAGCATACGCCTATCCTCAACGTAAACATCATTGTTCCGGTTGTTGATGGTCACTTTTTTTCTGTGGCTTTCCATAACGAACAGTTCGGCGACCTTTGAGGTAAAAAATATCCCCTCTCCCGAATGTCTTTCAGGCATGGTCGTGTTCTTCCCCTTAAGTATATCCTGAACGGCCTCCATCTCATTGTTCAACTCATTCTTGGACATTATGTTGGCGAACATGCCAACGCCATTGTCCCTTATGTCGAACGAAGCCGTTCGTTTGTTAACATTCACAACTATATCCGCGAACTTTGAACCTGAATGATCGATCGCATTATTGAGCATCTCGGTAAAAGCATAGCGAAGACTTGCCTTTGCCTTAACGGCAAGAGAAGAGAACAACCCTGACTGCTCCTCCATTTTCTGAAAAACGCTATCCTCTTCTAATCCTTTCAACAGGCATCTTTTCCTGAACGAAACATTCTTAGAACGATATTTTTTTATGGCCAATGGGCTGTTATATAGATAATGCGCGGTAGCGCGACTGGACCCCTGTTTTATGAGCAAGCCCTCGCTTAACATCTCCTTGATATAACGGTGCATCGCCTGTCTGCTGATCTTAAACCTGGCTACAAGCTCCGATGCTTTTATAACACCTTGTTTTTTAATACATTTTTTAATGTGGTTTCTTAGATCTTTCATGTCAACACATTATCAACATAAAAATAGAATGATGTCAACATATTATCAATATTGGATTTATATGATGTCAACTTAACTATTTAACTGGCTCTTCGCGGATTTGAGTGGGTCATTTGCGGGACAAGATGGCGGGAAGAAGCGATTAGACGTGAATCGTCTGTTTATAAACTGAAGAAGAAAGTTGTTTTCAAGCGCGACGAGCAGTTATCCACGCATGCGCACCAGCCCGTAAGGAGCTGGTGTGCGCGTGGGTGGGTAACTGCTTCTTGAGTACGACGCAAAAAGTTGCCCACAGGTGGCGCGCACCGGCTCTCCCTTCGGGGGCCGGCGCGCCACCTGATGGATAACTTTTTACCAACAATGTATTCATCATTTTTTACTTACCCAAAAATGTTATGAGCCTATCGGCATAAATGCCCTCAAATCACCCACTCATATCCGCGAAGACCCATTTAACTAAAATTTCATCGGCCAGAGATTGGTTTGAGGGTCGAACGTCCGGCCTATCTCAATATCGACCTCCTGCATAAAGACCTCGACAAATGGAGAAACAACGGTCCCTTCCATTAAATGCCCGCCAAAGCCCATTCCCTCTTCTTCGTCAGTTGCAAAGATGTGCGAGTGAACAAGAACGCCCCCCTCTTTTATGGTAATGTTCCCGGCGGCGGAGAGAAGCTCAAAACAATGACGCGCCTCTTTTACGATGTTCTTATACTTCCCCTCTTCATAAAGCCCGCAGGCTATCTTTTTGAGCCCGCCTATCACGGTAAAATAACCGGCCTTTATATTATTCTCTTCCGCCATCTTTTTAAGCGATAAAAGAAGGTCGTCACCGGCATCTAACCTTGCGGCTACGCTTTTGACCACTTTGCAACACCTGTATTCCATAAGAACCTCCTTGCCCCTAGTTATATCGAGGGGCTTGACATGATCGGAATATATCTCTAATCATTATAGTCAATGAAAATATATAACACCTTAACCAAGAAGATCGTCGAATTTACGCCCATCGACCCGCCCAACGTGAACATGTACGTCTGCGGCATCACCGCCTACGATTCATGCCACATGGGGCACGCCAGAGCGGCCGTGGCGTTCGACATGGTCGTTAGATACCTGAAGTTCAATGGTTACAAGGTAAAGTTCGCGAAGAACTATACCGACATCGACGACAAGATAATCAATCGGGCGAACAAAGAAGGACGCAACTGGAAAGAGCTGGCCGAATTTTACATCAAGGAATATGCGGAAGATATGGCGGGCTTGGGAAATTTAAGACCCGATATCGAGCCTCGCGCAACGGACCATATCCCCGAAATGATAGCGACCATACAGAAGCTCTTCGATAAGGGTCTTGCCTATCAGACAAAGAGCGGCATCTATTTTAGTGTGCGCAAGTTCCCTTCTTACGGAAAACTTTCCGGCAAGAACATAGAGGACCTCGAATCGGGCGCGCGCGTGAGCGTTGATGAAGAAAAGAACGATCCATTGGACTTCGCTCTTTGGAAGGCCTCCAAACCCGGCGAACCCGAATGGGCGTCACCGTGGGGCAAAGGCAGACCGGGATGGCATATCGAGTGTTCGGCCATGAGCTCTAAATATCTGGGGCAACCTTTTGATATCCATGGCGGCGGAAGTGATCTCATCTTCCCTCACCACGAGAACGAAATAGCGCAGGCCGAAGGCGCATGCGACTGCCAGTTCGTCAAATACTGGCTCCACAACGGTTTCATAAATATCAACGCCGAAAAGATGAGCAAGAGTCTTGGTAATTTCCTGACGATAAGGGAGATAAGAAAGCGCCACGACTTTGAGGCGGTGCGATATTTCCTGCTTTCGAGCAATTACCGTTCCGCCATCGACTACACAGATGCGGCTATTTCAGAGGCGGCGGTGGCGGTCGACAGGTTCTATGAGATGGCGGCAAGGATGCCGAAGCTGGAAGCAGGAAGCAAGAAGCAGGAGGCAGGAAAAACACCGCCGGAAAAAGAGCTGGCGGAAGCTTTAAACGCGGCTGAAAAGAAGATAACCGACTTCATGGATGACGATCTTAACTCATCCGGCGCGTTCGGCGTTGTATTTGAGCTTGTAAGGCTCACAAATAAATATCTGGATACCGCCTGTCATCCTGAAGGAGCCAAAGCGACCGAAGGATCCCCCGACTTCACTCGCCAGATCTCCTCCAAATGGCATGAGATCGCCGGCATCTTTAATGCCATTTTCGGGATATTTGGAAGCGAACCGCAAGGGTACCAGAATCGCCGCAAGAATATCGCCACATCCTCAAAGGGCGTTGATACCGCGGCAGTAGAAACCCTCATCGCCGACCGCGCCACCGCACGAAAGGCAAAAGACTTTGCATCGGCCGACGCCATAAAAAAACAGCTGACTGATATGGGCGTCGAGTTCAAGGACAAACCGGACGGAACGACGGAGTGGAAGGTTAAAAGGTAAAATAGATGAAAAGTGAATTATTCAAGCCTGACCCTTGTGTACTCAAATGTTCAATTCGGAATCCCGAATGTCTGGATAGTTCCTATGAGATTTTAAAAATACCATCCCAAATGCAGGTAAACTGCCGGAAGATAATAATTTAGGCCATGGATGCGGTTGTAATCGAATGTTACTTCCGGAGCCATAACGAAGTGCTTCGTTAGCCTGAATTCATAACCGGCGCCGCCTCCGATAACGAAACCAAACTTTGATTTCTCGATCGTTGTTATCACGCCGCCAGTTGTGGAACTATCGCTGACCGAACCATTACTAAATCCTCCGCCAAGATTGACGTAGAAATTATCGTATACGAAATATTGCACCTTAGCCTGTTCCTGAACTACATCATAATCGAGGCCATTTTTTCTAGTGAAGAAATAGCTACTATCCCAGTAGATCAAGAGACTTTCATTCAGACCACCGCCCAATCTGAACCTTGCACCGCCAACGACCTGCTTAATGGCGTTGGTCTCGCCGCCCACGGTCGGTCCGAGGCCGATCAAGAAACCCTTACGCGGCGCAAATTCCGTTGCTTGCGCAACATTTAAACTGCAAAACATCACTACTGCAACCAGCAGGACAACGGGCAATTTTCTGAACATTGACATCTCCTTTGTTTGGCTCTTCATTAGCGTCGCATATTACCCCCCCCCCCCCCCC